>Ga0070741_10000129_pt1 | contig 293023 bp, 245 predicted proteins | sample Coa_R1_4_FD_66440 | JGI IMG/M metagenome (GOLD analysis project Ga0070741, IMG submission 66440) | Surface soil microbial communities from Centralia Pennsylvania, which are recovering from an underground coalmine fire - Coalmine... | ecosystem: Environmental > Terrestrial > Soil >...
GCGCCATCTCCTTTCCTACTTCGGCAAGTATCTGAAGCAGGCGGATGCTGACCGCTTTGCGGCTCTCTCCGCGACCGTGCCAAAGCTCCGTGCCTTGGAATTGCAGGCCAAGCGAATCGAAGGCATGGCCATTGAAGCGCGCCGGGCGGAGTTGATGGGACTGGAGGGCGTGGCAGGACGGCTCTATTGGGATGGAGTGAAGACAATTATTGAGAGCAAAGCCGAGTTCAACGGACGCGTGCACCAGGGCGCTTCGGATGCGTTTAATGCACTGCTCAATTATGGTTACGGTATCCTCTATGCCCACGTCTGGGGAGCCGTGGTCAACGCTGGCCTGGAGCCCTTTGCTGGATATCTGCATGTGGATCGCCCCGGGAAGCCGTCGCTTGTCCTGGACCTCGTGGAGGAGTTTCGCCAGCCGGTCGTAGATCGTACGGTCATCGCCTTCATCAACCTCGGGCAGCCGATTGCCATGAACGACGGCTTACTGGAAGAGAACACCAGGAGGGCGATTGCTCAGAAGATTCTGGAGAGGCTCTCAACGCGCGAACCGTTTCGCGGACAGCAGTACCAAATTCGCTCAATCATTCAGATGCAGGCGCGCGCCTTGGTCAGTTTTCTGCGGAGGAAAGGTGCATACAGGCCTTTCAGCTTCCGCTGGTAACAGGATTCCATGTCAATGATCGCTATCTACCACAAGCTCTGGAAACAGGGAACAAACCTCGACATCGCGCAATCCGAGAGATACCCGGGTTGGCCTGAAAAAGGGATCGCCATTCTGGGAGATCTCTCTGGAATCCAGAGTTTTGTCTATCGGCCTGTTCCAGGAGCAGGAGGTGCTGGACGAAGACTGCGCAGCCGTTCCTTTCGAGTCAGCGCGTACACAGAGTTGATCGCAAGATGGTGCATGCAGCAACTGTCCGTTTCAAATCCAAAGCTGCTTTATACCGCCGGAGGGAGATTCCTCATCGCGTCCAACCCTTTTGGCTCATGGGAAGGCAAGATTGCCGAGATGCAGGCTGAAATCGATGCATGGGCGTGGGCTAACTTCGAAGGCGAACTTTTTTTTCATCTTGCGGCTGCTCCCTTTGACTCGGCGAAGGTTCCAAACGAAATTCTTAGCGCCGCCCTTGAGCTAAGGAGGAAAGGACCTCTAGCTGGAGCCCTGCAATCCACGGGGCAGTGGCGTGAGCCTGAGTTCCTGCGCCCGTCAGGAACGGGCGAAGCAAGGTGTGACTCCTGCGGAGTGACGCAGCGAGTCGAACCGAGGGCTGACGAGGCAAGGGTATGTCAGATGTGTTCAGCAGATGAGGTCGTCGGATCACGGCTGCCGCAGATTGGATTTGCGAGAGTTGTTAAGGCACAGCATCCCTTGATTTCCGCCCTAGGCAGTTCACAGGACGCGATTGTCTTGTCGCTAGGGGTGCCCGTCCCCGGATACGAGCCTTGGTATTTACTCAGGCACGTCCCAACAGACAATACAGCGCGAACACTCGATTTCGATGAAATTGCCGCCCGTGCTCCCGGACACCGCAAATGGCTTGGCTGTCTCCGAATCGATGCAGACCAGATCGGTAGGCACTTTGCCCAATTGGGCGGAGACCCGACAAGAGTTTGGGGACTTAGTCGTCTGCTGAATCATTTCTTCGCCAGTACAGCCGAAAATTTGCTAGAGGAGAAGTTCCCGAATATTTATGCGGTTTACGGCGGAGGCGACGACCTGTTCGTAATCGGGCCATGGACTGACACCCTCGACTTTGCGCTTGCTCTCAGAGGACATCTCCGTTCTGTCGTTGGGGATGACTTGACATTTTCAGCGGGGGTAGCCTTAGCAAAGCCGCGCGAACACGTACTGTCCATGGCCCGTCGCGCGGCTGGAGAGTTGGAAAGGGCAAAGGAGACGCCCGGCTATGGCCGGGGCTCTGGACGCAATCAGATCAGGGCCCTTGAGACCACCTGCGACTGGGAAAAGTTTGCTGTTGTATTGGCGCAGGCCAAGCAGGTCACGTCATCGTTGGAGTCCGGAGATATTCCTGCACAGTTCCTACAGCAAGTCCTGGAACTCCACCGTGCGTGGTCGGCGGCGCGGCAGAGGCTGGCTGCCAGCAATACGGCGGCTTCGATCCGATACCGTCCGCTGCTCTACTACCAAATTCGTCGCAACCTCAAGGAAGGTCGTGTCAGCGAGTGGGCGCATTCCCTCCTGCATTCGCCTTCGGACTGGCCTTGGGTGGGGTTTGTTGTCCGGTATGCGTTGCTTGCAACGCGACGTGATTCAGAACCGGAGGTATAAGCTATGCTTGATATGCGTGATGCGATGAAGAAGGCTGGCATCGGATCTGATCTGGGTGAAAGAAAATGTACGGAGTGTGGCGGGCTATTCACTCCGCGGAAACCACACCATCGACGTTGTCCGGAATGCAACAAAGCTTCACGAGGTAGTCCCCACGGTCCTTCTTTCCCGGACGGCTACCCGGATTACTTTGATTCCGAAGGCAATCTCAGGTGCGAATACGTCACTGACCTCGCGCAGACTATCGCGGAGCGTCTTCGCACGGAGAAGCCAGAGCTGACGACACATCAACTGCGGGCCTTCTACAGTCATGTGAAACGTCTGAAAGGCTCGCTGAGCAGTGGCCGTTCATTCAAAGAGATCTATCCGGAAATATGCAAACTCAAGCCTTTCGCGGAGGAAAGATCGGCGAAAGGAAAGGTGCCGAAGTACTTTGGCGAGTTCATCTGCCGGAACGTTGATAAGGCAAAGGATCAGAAGGCGCTGGCAGCTTCTGGAACGGGCAGGCGAAAGCGCCCTGCGCCGCCTGATTGACGCATTCGGCGAAGGCGAGCCGCCTTTCGTTCTGTCCGATGCTTTCCCGGAGGGGTGGCTGCCTTGCCCATTGTCTATCAGGCTTCAGCCGCTTGCTGACTCCAACATCAAGCCCAAGCTGCCGGTTTGGGTCACTGAGAACCAGTTTCGGACTCTTACAACGACACCCGCTCCCCTGCTACCTCAGCCCTCGTGGCCCTCGCCCGTTGCTTCATCGCGTACCCTCCACGCCTCAATTGATCGCCAGTTGGGAACAACAGGCGGCGAAGGCAATCTCTTTGAGGTGGAGTCTTGGCATCTTTCGGGCGAAACCGTGACAGGAAGAAAGCTTATTGTTTACGTCAAGACAACTGAGTGGCTGGGCCGTGTCGTGGATCTCTTTCAGTCACTTGCGTTCCAAGGTTTTGGGAAGAAAAGGTCTGTGGGCCTCGGCGCATTTAAGGTCGTCGGTGATCCGGAGGCTTGCGAATGGATGGATCGTACTGAGGGAGCCGACGGCTACGTATCCCTAAGCCACTTTATACCTTCGAAGCACGACCCAACAGACGGGCGGTGGAGTCTGCTCACAAAATATCCGAAATTCTCGCCCGGGGTCCCGGCTAAAAGTCCATTCAAAGGCAGAGTGCTAATGCTCCGTCCCGGCTCGAGCTTCCGGGCGCCAGCGCCCATCAGGCCGTTCTACGGGCGAGTCGTGAGAAACATCTGGCCCGATTTCCCGGACGCCGTGCAGTATGGACTTGCATTTTCAGTCCCCATTCGGTGGCCCTCGTACGGGTAACGGTTCGATGCTTGAAGTTTTACTGGAGTTCGCTAGGACGGGATTTGTGCAAGACGATAAACAATTCAACAAACTCGTCATATACACGGTAGGAGGTACACCAGAGCCTATCGTAGCGTCGATACTGAGTGAGCGCCCCGAGCGGATAATCTTTGTGTCATCGCCCGAGGCCGAAGGGAAGATATCTGATTCAGTGCTCCTCATGCTGAAACAAACAGGGTTCAAATTAGTGCCTGCGCAATACGAGGTCGTAATCGTTCCGGATGCACAGAACTTCGAGAGTTGTGTCCAGACCGCGCGCGGTCTGGAAAACGAAGTCAGTCGTTGGCTCCAGCGTGGTTCTCCGTTCACAGTGGCTGTCGATCTAACGGGCGGAACAAAATGCATGTCGGCCGCGCTCGCACTGGTAGCCAGCCGCTGGACGGTGGAATTCCTTTACGTCGGGGGCGGTGAGCGCACTAAGGACGGGACCGGCATCGTTGTTTCCGGCACGGAGCATGTCGTCCGTCGAGCCAATCCTTGGGACAGTCTCGGATATCAGGCACTTGAAGACGGGACACTATTTTTTGACCGCGGGTATTTTGGAACTGCGTCCCTGATCTTCGAGGAAGCGAGCCACCGGTCGACTCGGCCCGAGGTCAAGCGCGAGATGGCTACGCTGAAGTGCTTGGCGGACACGTACAACGAGTGGGATCGCTTCAATTTTGACGGCGCCAAAAAGGGCCTTGCGAATATAAGGAAAAACTTCAATGACCTGCGCCATGCCTTCCCTGTTGCCAGCCAACAGCTGGAGCAGAAAATCGAGGAGCATGAACACTTGCTCGATGAAATGCTGAAGCAAAAGGCGAGCGACTTGTGGGTGCGCGACCTGCTGGCGAATGCCCGTCGGCGGGCCGAGCAAAAAAGTTACGACGATGCCACCGCGCGCTTGTACCGGGCCATCGAAGCCCAGGGACAGGTAGCTCTCAATCGGCAGGGTTTGACTCCCAAACCGGAACTCATTAGCCTCCCATCCCATTTGCATGACAAGTGGCGGCCACGGGCCGATAGCGACGGACGCCTTAGGCTCGGCCTTCGCGATCTCTACTCGCTCCTTAGCGATCTCGACGATCCACTGGGCACAGCCTTTGCGTCTTCTGAGTTGTCCCGCCCGAATTCGCCTTTGGAGATGCGCAATAATTCCATTCTTGCTCACGGTTTTGATCCCATCAAGGAAGTAGGGTTTCAGCAACTGTGGGTTGCCGTACTGCAGCTTGTCGGAGTGCAGAAGGAGAAGTTGGTCGCTTTTCCGAAGCTTAGGCACAACAAATAGACTTGCATGGAACTGCAAACGCTTGTCATTTACGACGTCGAAGACGACCGTGCGCGAACCCGAGTGGCGGAAGCCTGCAAGGACTTCGGCTTGCTTCGGATTCAGTACAGTTGTTTCCGGGGCAAGCTCTCGCAGAATAAACGGGAGGAGCTGTACGAAAGAATGCGGAAGGTCCAGCGGGAATGGGAGGCCCGATGGCGTAAGGACCTTCCCCAATTGCGGGTTGAACAAATCGATTTTCCCGATCCGCCGGACACCGAGCCGGCTGGGCGATGGGAGCCGGCATTCAAGATCCTCATCCAGCCGCTGTGCGAAAAAGACCTGAGTTCCGCCACATACGCCTATGTGTTTGTGGACGTGCCAAAGTCAAGCGAACAAGAGAAGTCGCGACGGCCTACAAGAGCCAACGGGTCACCCCAGGACAATGACGGCCAGGATCAGCAGTCAGACTCGCAGTCGGGGGCGGATGCTACAGCGACATGACCGCGGTCGAGCGATTTTCGGTAGAACGGGATTTGACGCTGCTCCGGGTAAACGACCTGAAGCAGTTCGAGTATTGCCCCCGTATTGCCTTCTACAACACCGTAATGCCGGTGGACAGGAAAATCACGGTCAAGATGGAGCGCGGGAAGCAGGAGGAGATCAGGCTCGATGCGCTGGAAAATCGACGCAGCCTTAAACGTTATGACCTGAGTTCTGGGGAACGGCGATTCCATGTAGGGCTGGAGTCCGCCAAGCTGGGTTTGAGCGGTAAACTTGACCTGCTGCTTGTTTCCTCGAAGGGCTATTTCCCGGTCGATTTCAAATACACTCGCGGCCGACCTCACCGCAATCATATCTTCCAACTCGCCGGTTATGGATTGCTGGTTGAAGAGGCGTTTGGAACGGAAGTTCGCACCGGCTTTATTTATTTGGCCCCCATTCAGAAGGTCGTTGCACTTGCGCTGACGCGGCAATTGAAGCAGCAAACGTTAGATCGACTGCAGCAAATCCGCGCTATGATCCAAGAGGGGATTTTGCCGCCGCCAACTCCGGCCCGAAGCCGGTGTGAGGAGTGTGAGTTTCGGAATTATTGCGGAGATATTTTCTGATGCCCGAAGACAAACTTTTCGCAAAACGAGGGGGTTTTTGTGTAAACTGGGTTCTTTCGCAAGATTGCCGTATTCTGCGTTTGCAAGTCATTGATAATGCAGGAAATCGCGAGCGCCTGAAGACCCTTCCCCGATGAAGAGGGGACTGAAAGCGATGAGTTTCAGGGCCACAAGGACGCGATGGCAATCCCTGAAGACCCTTCCCCGATGAAGAGGGGACTGAAAGGTTCAAAGTGATCGCGCCGGGCGTGATGCTACTCGATCCTGAAGACCCTTCCCCGATGAAGAGGGGACTGAAAGTTGTTGGTCGCCGCTTTGACTCGGAACGTGTTGCGACCTGAAGACCCTTCCCCGATGAAGAGGGGACTGAAAGAGACGATGAGCCGCACTTGCGCAAAGGTTCGGATACGCCTGAAGACCCTTCCCCGATGAAGAGGGGACTGAAAGGCAGACGCGTGTTGCTCAGGCTTCCACAGTTCCGGGCACCTGAAGACCCTTCCCCGATGAAGAGGGGACTGAAAGTTACAGGCAAGAGTGCAACCGGCAAACCAAATGACGGCCCTGAAGACCCTTCCCCGATGAAGAGGGGACTGAAAGGATGTTCAGCAGACGCGCCCCGAACGGGGTGGCGGTCACCTGAAGACCCTTCCCCGATGAAGAGGGGACTGAAAGGGCCCGGTTACTGTTTCACAAATTGCAGTTTGGTTCCTGAAGACCCTTCCCCGATGAAGAGGGGACTGAAAGAGTGGGTAATCACAGACACAGCGCACGGCGCCAACTCCCTGAAGACCCTTCCCCGATGAAGAGGGGACTGAAAGTGTGTATCAGCATGCGCTCGCGCGTGCGCATCTGCTCCTGAAGACCCTTCCCCGATGAAGAGGGGACTGAAAGACCGGGCGCAGGAACTGCCGTGGACACCAGTCGCAGCCCTGAAGACCCTTCCCCGATGAAGAGGGGACTGAAAGACGTGCACGAAGAGACCATCGCCGATCTCGAGCACTTCCTGAAGACCCTTCCCCGATGAAGAGGGGACTGAAAGTACGTCAGCCGCTCGTCGGTGGCGAAGAAATGCGCGCGCCTGAAGACCCTTCCCCGATGAAGAGGGGACTGAAAGACCATCCAGCTCAATACCGGGTCGCCGGAATGGTGCCTGAAGACCCTTCCCCGATGAAGAGGGGACTGAAAGGGTGGTTCCGCTGGCGAACGACGCTGGCAGCCCGGGCCCTGAAGACCCTTCCCCGATGAAGAGGGGACTGAAAGATTGTGCAAACCAACGGGAGCGGAATCACAGACGTCCCTGAAGACCCTTCCCCGATGAAGAGGGGACTGAAAGGCATCCACTTGCCACCGTGATAGCGCAGGATCGGCCGACCTGAAGACCCTTCCCCGATGAAGAGGGGACTGAAAGGATCATTGCGAAGTGGATTGACCTCGACGCGAAGGTGACCTGAAGACCCTTCCCCGATGAAGAGGGGACTGAAAGAGGTTGGTGCGCGCGGTGCTCGCGCTCGCAAGGTCGCCTGAAGACCCTTCCCCGATGAAGAGGGGACTGAAAGAGCGCCGTAGGACTCTGTGAGGCCGCGGCAATGCCCACCTGAAGACCCTTCCCCGATGAAGAGGGGACTGAAAGTGGCTTCACTTCTTCCCGGCTGGCGCTTCCGCCGGCCCTGAAGACCCTTCCCCGATGAAGAGGGGACTGAAAGGCCTTGCCGCCTTTGCGCGCCGTGATTCGCTCGTCGCCCTGAAGACCCTTCCCCGATGAAGAGGGGACTGAAAGTCCCCATCAGCAACAGGAAAGCGCCGCCCGCGCCGATCCCTGAAGACCCTTCCCCGATGAAGAGGGGACTGAAAGGAGAATTTGGTTTCGGCCGGTAGGCCACTTGTCCCTCCTGAAGACCCTTCCCCGATGAAGAGGGGACTGAAAGGTCAGTTGAATGACCTGCTTCAGTCCGGCGGGAAGCCTGAAGACCCTTCCCCGATGAAGAGGGGACTGAAAGGATGCCCGGTGAGCGGCGCCGCGGCGGCGCTCATCGCCCTGAAGACCCTTCCCCGATGAAGAGGGGACTGAAAGGCGATTACGGCGCGAAGGGCAAGTACACGGCCGCCGACCCTGAAGACCCTTCCCCGATGAAGAGGGGACTGAAAGGCTACACCCGCCAGGCGTTCGACGCGCTGAGCTGGACCTGAAGACCCTTCCCCGATGAAGAGGGGACTGAAAGGATTCACAATTGCGAGAGAGGGCGTCATCGGCTCAGCCTGAAGACCCTTCCCCGATGAAGAGGGGACTGAAAGGGTAGTACGTCGGCGCGTACTCGCGATACTCGATGATGCCTGAAGACCCTTCCCCGATGAAGAGGGGACTGAAAGGCGTAACCGACACCCGCAGCAATTCATGGGCACAGGCCTGAAGACCCTTCCCCGATGAAGAGGGGACTGAAAGAACAACCCGCCGAACAGACCGGCGATCGCGCCGATCCTGAAGCCCCTTCCCCGATGAAGAGGGGACTGAAAGCTTCACCTGCTCGGAAGCCTGCAGCGGCACCTGGTAGCCCTGAAGACCCTTCCCCGATGAAGAGGGGACTGAAAGGTCGCGGCGACTGTCCGCTTTGTTACGCCGACGGGACCTGAAGACCCTTCCCCGATGAAGAGGGGACTGAAAGCTCTCTTAAGCTGGCAGAACTCCACGCACGCGAACCTGAAGACCCTTCCCCGATGAAGAGGGGACTGAAAGTCGCTCTCGGCAGAGATGACCAGATCGAGCGGGATGCCTGAAGACCCTTCCCCGATGAAGAGGGGACTGAAAGCAATTCGGATTCGCTTTGCGCTGCGCCGCTTCCGACTTCCTGAAGACCCTTCCCCGATGAAGAGGGGACTGAAAGATGACCTGGTGGCCTTCGCCGACTCGGTCGACGAGCCGACCGGGTCGGAAGGATCGATGTTATTTCCCATGGGAACGAGACTCAACCCAGATTTAGCTGTGGGTTTTGACCAGGCGCAGATTGGCCTGTTGGTAGTCGTGGGCTGTTGGCTGGATAGCCGGGGTTGGTGGAGGCGCGTTGGTAGTGAGGGGACTCACTGAATTGGAGCACTACCGGCGCATTCCAATCCTCTCACCCACCAAGTTTCTCCGGAGAGAAAATTTCACAAATATCACGGCCAAGTATCACGGTCCCGTCAGTGGCGGGCTGGGCGGTTCGGCGTCGGCGGGTTTGGGGGACTTGTCTTCATCGCCGGCCGGCGGACGAGGGCTGGTCGGCGGGGGCGGTGAAATACCGTCCGGCAGGGCGGCGGCGGGCGCCAGTCCGCGGCGGCGGTCTTCTTCCATCTGCAGTGTGCGCAGGATCTCGTCGCGATCGCGTCCGGCATAGTCGCGCGCGAAGCGCGTGAGCGCCAGGGTGACGATGTCGGAGTGGTGCATCTTTTCCAGCCCGCGCAGGCGGGTGAGGTCGAGCCACAGGCGGTGGACCAGGTGCACGTCTTCCGACTTCATGGTGGGCGTGTGCGGTCCGATGCGGTAGGTCTTTACGCTGCCATCGGGGCTGACCACGTGGAAGACGAACTGGCGCTTGGGCGGTGACATCGCCTCCCAGGCGCGTCCCAAATAGAAGGCCTGCTCCTCGGCCGACATCTTGGTGGATTGGCCGGCGACGACGGCGGCCGACTGCAGCGCGTTCGCCGTCTGCACGATGGCGGACCACACGTCGCGCGCCGGCACCACCAGCAGCGAGACGTGTTTCCCGTAGCTCTCGGCCACCGATACGGCGCGCGTGAACAGGGTTTGCTCGTAGTCGCTGAAGATCTGCTCCATCGAGAGGTCGTACTCGCCCGAGCCGGTGCCCAGCAGGCGGGCCACCATGACCACCACGTCCTGATCGGTGGTATTGGTGTGCTCCAGCGCCCAGCGCAGGTTGTGGAGCGCGTTGTAGTCGCGCACCGTGACCAGCACGTTGCCGGGGCGAATGCCGACCGACTCGCGCTCGACCGTTTCGGCGTGCTGCAGCTGGAAGTGCTCCTGCATCTGCTGCTCGGCGTGCGCGTGTTTTCGGCGATTGATCTTTTCCGAGGCCAGGAAGATGGCGAAGAACACCGCAGAGAAGATGATTCCCGAGATGGTCGCCACCGACTTGGTCAGCAGGTTGACCAGGGCCGTGGCCAGCAGCACGAGAAATACAGATCCGAGTCCAACCGGAACTTCAACGTGGCCGATGGTGAGGTTGGGCGGCACCTTCCAGCCGCGCGGGCCCTTGTACTTGAAGCGCAGCACCAGCATGGCGAGGCTGTTGAAGGTGAAGCTCCAGATGACGCCGAAGGCGTAGGCCTCGCCCAGGAGGTAGACGTCGCCGCGGCTGACCAGGATGGTGAAGAGCTGGAGTCCGACGACAAGATTGATGATGCGGTAGCTGGTGCCGTACTTGCGATGCGGCCGGCGGAACCAGTCGGTGAGCACGCCGTCTTCCGACACCCGGTTGAGCACGCCGTTGGAGCCGATGATCGCGGTGTTCACCGCACCGGAAAGCATGAGGAAGCCGACGACGACGACGAAGATCCGGAACAGGATGCGCAGCGCCAGCGGCCCCGCCTGATACATGGCGATGCCGGCGATCAGGTTGTCCTTGTAGACGGCGATGCGCACGTCGTCGGGAATGAGCATGACGCCGAGCATGGTGGCGCCGCCGGTGAAGACGAAGCTGTAGATGGCGATGACCAGCGCCGCGCGCTTCAGGTTCTTCAGCTTGGGGTGCGCGATTTCGCGATTGACCTGCGCCAGCGATTCCTCGCCGCTCATGGCCAGCACGGAGTGGCCGAACGCGATGAGGATGCCGAACAGCCCGAACATCTTCACCAGGTCGCCCCGGTTATGCAGGAAGCCCAGCGCCTCGGCGGAAAACCGCAGGTTCTCCGGCAGCGGCCAGGGCGGCAGGTGCGCACCGCGCGCGATGAGAGTGACTGCGGACCAGCCGAGCAGCACGACCACCATCACGGTGGTGATCTGCATGACGCGGAGGGCCTTGTCGCTCGACTCCTCGATGCCCTTGGTGTTTTCCCACCAGTAATAAAGGGTGACGCCCAGCGCGAAGACAACGGCCACCCAGTTTTCCGGCAGCGCAATTTTTACGGGCAGGAAGCCGTGGCGGAATCCGGTGAAGAGCAGTTCGTTGATGAGTCCGGCGATGTACTGCCCGGCCGACACGCCGGAAATCGGGCCGGTGAGGATGTAATCGAACATGAGCGCCGAAACGCTCAGTTTGGCCAGTGTGCCGCCCAGCGCCTCTTTGACGACGCGATACACGCCGCCGCGCACGAACATGGAGCAGCTCTCCACGTACACCGCGCGCACGGTAAAGCTGAAGAGCATGACGCCGAGAATGAACCACGGCGCCGACTTGCCGATGGCCTGCTCGGCGATGCCGCCGGCGTAAAAGGCCGACGAGCCCAGGTCGTTGAGCACGATGGCGGCGGCGCGCCAGAAAGAGATGAAGGTGAGCATCACCGACGTCGCAACTACGATGCGAACGCGGTTGCTCTGCTGCGCGGGTTGTGACGGGGAAGGCATCAGCAGCGATCAGGCTGGGGCGGCAACGGGCTCGTCATACTTCCGCGCTCAGACCGGCTTCGCCGGCCGGAGCGTCGCGCGCGATCAGCACTTCGAAGTCCTCGACCGTGGTGAGCACCAGTACCAGGGCAGAGCCGATGAGTCCGATCAAAAACAGCGCTTCCACCACCTTCACAAAGGCCTGGAACAAATGGAAGAGCATACGCAGCAATTGTAAACAAAGCGAGTGCTTCGTCCCACATTGCGCGCATCGCCGGTGTTTGGCGGGGACCGGGCGCGCGGCGCGGCTTTGCTACACTGCTGGGGTGCGGCAAATTCCCGCGAGCGCCTGGGGCCTGGCCATCCTCTCTGGAGCGTTGCAGGTGCTCATCTTTCCTTCGCCGGGCCTGTACTGGTTGTGCTGGGTTGCCCTCGCGCCGCTGATCGTTGCCATCCTCGGCCTTTACCGTCCACGCAATACTGAACTGCTCGATGTCGCGGGCAGGGAAGTCCGCCCCGGGGCCGCTGCGGGCTTTCTGCTCGGATATTCGAGCGGCGTGATCTGGTACGCGGGCAGCTGCTACTGGATTTACCACGTGATGCACGTGTACGGCGGCGTGGGAGCGGCGGCGTCGGCGGGCATCGTGGTGCTGTTCTGTCTCTATCTCGGGCTCTACCACGGCCTTTTCGGATGGCTGCTGGCCAGGGCGGCGCGTCGCGGGAAGCACGGCATCCGGCGTGCGTTGCTGCTGGCGCCTTTTCTGTGGGTCGCCGTCGAGCTGGCGCGCGCGCGCATCACCGGTTTCCCATGGGACCTGCTGGGCACCGCGCAGGTGAACAACCTGCCGCTCACGCGCATCGCGACCTTCACGGGCGTTTACGGGATCTCGTTCGAGATCGCGCTCATCAATGCCGCGTTTGCGGCGGCGTTCGTGATTCCTCTGCGCGCGCGGGGCGCGATGCTGGGTTCGGCGCTGGCAGCGGCGCTCCTGCTGCAAGCCGGCGCCCTGGTGGCCCTGCGTCCGGCGCCGCGCGATCGCGTCGCGACGCTGGTGCAGTCGGACATTCCGATCCTCGAGCCGGGCGAGTGGACGGCCGAGTACTTCGACCGCACCATCGTCGAGCTGGTCCGCCTGAGCCTGCCCGCGGCGAAGACGAACCAGGAGGCGCAGTCCGGACCGGGACTGATCGTGTGGCCGGAAACGCCGGCGCCGTTTTACGACACCGATCCGCGTTTTCGCGACGCGGTGAGTGGGCTGGCGCGACGCGCCAACGCGTACGTGCTCGTGGGCAGCGTGGGCGTGCGCACCATGACACAGCACGGCCAGCAGGGCGCAGCCGGCGGCAATCCCGTGCCGGTGAGCTCAACCCGGGTGCTGAACTCGGCGGCGCTGGTGGGGCCGAACGGCGAGTGGGTTGCGCGGTACGACAAAGTGCACCTGGTGCCATTCGGCGAGTACGTGCCGTTCCGGCCGCTGTTCGCCTTCGCGGAGAAACTGACGAAGGAAGTGGGTGACTTCAGCCGGGGGAGCGAGCGGCGCGTCCTCGACCTTGGCGGGCGCAAAGTGGGCGCGTTCATCTGCTACGAATCGGTCTTTCCCGACGAAGTCCGCCAGTTCACGAAGAACGGCGCGCGGTTGCTGGTGAACATTTCCAACGACGGCTGGTTCGGCGAGAGCGGCGCTCCGGGCCAACACCTGAACATGGCGCGGATGCGCGCGATCGAAAACCAGCGCTGGCTGTTGCGCGATACGAACACGGGCATCACGGCGTCGATCGATCCGTACGGACGCGTGGTGGCGCGCGCTCCGCGCGGCGAGCGCCTGACGCTGCAGGCGCCGTACGCGCTGATCAGCGAAGTAACGTTCTACACCGCGCACGGCGACTGGTTCGCGTGGACGTGTGCGATAATCGCTTTGGCGGGCCTCTTGGTACGCGCCCGCTTCAAGAGTCAAGTCATATGGTCGAAGAACTAGAACGCGAATACGCCACCGTTCAGGACAAAGTCCGCGACCTGCGGAGTTTTCTTTGACGCCGCGCGCCTGCGCAGCCAACTAGCCGACATCGAAAAGCAGGTTGCCGATCCGGGCCTGTGGTCGAACCCTGAGCAATCCCAGAAAGTGATGCGCGAGCGCAAGCGCCTGGAAGCGGCGCTGGCGACCGACACCGACCTGGAGCGGCGCTTGGCCGACATCGCCGCCTACTTCGAACTGGCGCGCGAAGGCGAAGAGGTTGGCGGCGACCTGCGCCGCGAAATTGATTCGCTGCGCGCGGTCGCCGAGAAGCTCGAAACCGAGACGCTGCTCTCGGGCGAGCAGGATGCACTCAGCGCGATCGTCACCATCCATCCCGGGGCCGGCGGCACTGAGTCGCAGGACTGGGCGGACATGCTCCTGCGCATGTACCTGCGCTGGGCCGAGCGCCAGGGGTTCGAGACGGTGCTGAACGACCACCAGCCGGCGGAAGAGGCGGGGATCAAGTCGGCCACGTTCACGGTGAGCGGTCAGTACGCCTACGGGCTGCTGACGAGCGAGATCGGCGTGCACCGCCTGGTGCGGATTTCGCCCTTCGACCAGGCCAAGCGGCGGCACACCTCGTTCGCCAGCGTGTTCGTGTCGCCGGAGATCGACGAGAGCATTGAGATCAACATCAAGCCCGACGACCTGCGCATCGACACGTACCGCTCCGGCGGGCGCGGCGGGCAGCACGTGAACACCACCGACTCGGCGGTACGCATCATTCACATCCCGACGGGGATCGTGGTGAGTTGCCAGAACGAGCGCTCGCAGCACAAGAACCGCGAGCGCGCGATGAAGATTCTGCGCTCCAAACTCTACGAGTATGAGCTGGAGAAGAAGCGCGAGCAGACGAAGAAGGTCGAGGACGCCAAGCTCGACATCGACTTCGGCTCGCAGATCCGCTCGTACGTGCTGCAACCGTACCGGATGGTCAAGGACCACCGCACCAAGCTGGAAATCGGAGACGTGGACCGCGTGCTGGACGGCGACATCAATCCGTTCATCAGGGCGTACCTGCTCATGCGGCGCGGAGACCAGGGTCCGAAAACCCAGTAGCGGTTCCGGCTGAAAGCTGAATTATGATGTGCGCGTCCCATGGCGCGCATGATCGAACTGATCCGGCAATCGGCCGTTCCGGCCAACCTCATGCGTTCGGCCGCGCGCGGCGCGCTGGCCCTTCCTGCCGCCGAAATGATCGAGATCCTGGTGTACCTGGCCGGACACCCCGTCTTCGGCGAGCAGGCGCGGATGACGCTGGCTGGCTGGGACGAGCAGTCGGCGGTGGCCGTGGCGGCCGATCCAACGTCGCCGCCTGAGGTGCTGAAGTACTTCGCGGCGCCGCAAAACCTGCGCCCGGCGCTAATTTCCGCGCTTCTCGACAATTCTGCGGTGCCGGAGGAAACGTTGGTCGAGTGGGCCAGTTCGAATTCGCGCGAGCTGCTGGCGCGGATGGTGGAGAACCCGCGGGCGCGCAAGTCGTCGAATGTTCTTTACGCGCTGAGCGCGAACCCTTTGCTGACCGACGCTGAGCTGGCGCGGACCACGGCTGCGCTTGCGGCACTCGGGGAGGAAGCGCCGGAGACGGCCGCAGCCGAGGAGCAGGAAGACCCGGAGTTCGTGGCGCTGCTGGAGGCCTACCAGCGTGATCACGCGCATGAGATTGCCGCCGAGGAAGGCAAGCCGTTCACGATGACCAGCGCGTCCGATGTGCTCGGCATCGAGGACGCGGTCCCGCCGGCGCCGAACGCCGGCGTGGGCGAGCTGGCGGTGAGCGCCGGGAGCGGAACGGGGGCCAAGCCAGCGAAGGGCGAAGAGTCCGAGCGCGAGTCCACGATTCAGAAAATTTCGAAACTGCGGGTGGGCGAACGCGTGCAGCTGGCGATGAAGGGCACGAAGGACGAGCGCTTCGTACTGATCCGCGACGGCGCCAAGGTCGTGTCACTGGCGGTGCTGGAGTCGCCCAAGCTGAGCGACGCCGAAGTGGAGACGTTCGCCGCCATGAAGAATGTGCAGGAAGACGTGCTGCGCGGCATCGCGCGCAAGCGCAAGTTCATGAAGAACTACGGCGTGGTCCGCAGCCTGGTGAACAATCCCCGCGCGCCGCTCGATCTTTCTCTCTCGCTGGTGCCGCACCTGCTCGCCAACGACCTGAAGGGGCTTTCGATGAATAAGAACGTGGCCGACACCATCCGCAAAGTGGCGCTGAAGATGTTCCGGGAGAAGACGAGCGGCAAGAAAGGCGAGTGAGCCACGTTTCCCAGGCCGGCGCCGCAAGGAGCGCGGCGCTAACGCGGGCGCCGCCGGCAAGCGGCTACAATCCCCGGCAGGAGGAGCCCAATGGAAACCTACGGTTTTGGCAAGGGAAGAGTGGTCGATGCCGGCGGAAGTGGCGGCGTGATCCGCATGATCGGCGCGGTCGTGCTGGCGTTCTTCATCTTTGTTCTGTTGCTGTCGTCGGTGACGCGCGTCTCGTCGGGGCACGTTGCCGTGCTGACGCTGTTCGGGCGCGTGACCGGTGAGGCCTTGCCCGAGGGCATTCACCTCATCAATCCTTTCAAGGCCGCGCACGAGATGACCATTCGCACGCAGGAGATCAAGGAATCGGCGAGTGTGCCCTCCAGCGAGGGGCTGGTGATGTCTCTGGACACGTCTCTTTTGTTTCACCTGCAGGGTGATCGCGCGGCCGACGTCTATCAGAAACTAGGCCCGACCTACGTGGAGGTCATCGTCGAGCCGATGCTGCGGGCGGCCATCCGCGAGGCCACGGCCTCGCACAGCGCCAACGCGCTTTACACCGGTGAACGCGAGCAGGTGGCGCAGCAGATCAAGGTGCAGCTCACGGCGGAGCTGAGCAAACGCGGCGTGGAGGTGGAGAGCATCCTGCTGCGCGACATCCAGCTGCCCTCGTCGTTGAAGGCTTCCATCGAGCAGAAACAGCAGGCCGAGCAGGAGGCGCTGGCCATGAACTTCCGCCTGCAGCGGGAGCGGCAGGAAGCCGAGCGCAAGCGCATCGAGGCGCAGGGTATTCGCGACTTCCAGCAGATCGTGGCGCAGGGCATCAGCCCGGCGCTGCTGGAGTGGAAGGGAATTGAGGCGACCGAGAACCTGGCCAAGAGTTCGAATGCCAAGGTGGTGGTGATCGGGAGTGGAAAGAACGGGTTGCCGGTGATTTTGGGGCAGTAGCCGGAGAAGCCTTTGCGTGAACGGTGGCGAGCGTTTACGCTGTGAGCCGGACGAAACCAACGTGCCTGACAACGAAGCCGAACGCATCAGCGAACTGCTGAAGTCCGCGAAGAACATCGCTGTGGTGGGTTTGTCGTCGAGCCCGCTGCGCCCCAGCTATGGCGTGGCGGCGTACCTGCAGAGCCACGGCTACCGCATCATTCCGGTGAACCCGAACATCAAGGGCGCGCTCGGTGAGAAGGCCTACGCCTCGCTGGGCGCCGTGCCGGAAAAGATTGACATTGTGGACATCTTCCGCCGCTCGGAGAACGTTCCGCCAATTGTGGAAGAGGCGATCGCGCTCCAGCTGCCGGCGGTGTGGATGCAGGAAACCGTGGTCCACGAGGAAGCCGCTGAAAAGGCGCGCCGCGCGGGGCTATTCGTGATCATGGACCGGTGCATCCTGAAGGAACATCGCAAACGACAAGGCTAACTGGAGCGATCCCATGACCGACGCAACCGCCCAACCCGCCAGGCGCGGCGCCGCGGCGAAAGTCATGCTGTGGATGGGCGGGATTCTCGCCGTCTTCTTCCTGCTGATTGTCGGATCGTGCGTGGGCCTGATGGTGATGGCGCAGCGCCGGGGCGCCGAGCATGCCCGGCAAACTAAAGAGCGCGCGGCGCCGCTGCTGACCGGCCTCGATCGCTACCGCCAGGCGCGCAGCGGATGTCCCAAGTCGCTCGACGAGCTTACGCCGGAGTTCATCGCGAGCGTGCCCAAGGTGCAGCGGCCTTCGGGCGAGCGCGATTTCCACTATCGCTGCGCCAACGGCCGGTACTGGCTCGCCTTCGACGACGCCTCCGGCATGTTCCTGCCGTCGGACATGGTGTACGAGTACGACTCCGGCGCGAAGAGCTGGAGCGTGATGGATGTTTCGCAGTCGAACGCAGTGAAGTCGGAGTAAGCGGAACAAACTCGCTCAGCCCAACAGAGGGATTGAGTGGGGCGCCGTCAACAGTTAAGCCTTGATCAGGATCAGCGTGGCGTCGTCGGCCGGGGCGCGTGCGCCGGCGAAGTGCTGCACCCCCGCCAGGATGCCGTCGGCCGTTGCGCCCGGCTCGAGCAATTGGTCGCGAAGCCGCTCGCGGCCAAATTCTTCGCCCGCGGCATTCAGCATCTCCGTCATTCCGTCGCTGTAGAGCAGCACGCGCGAGCCGCGCGGCAGGTGAATGGTGTTCACCGGGTAGACGTTGCCTGCGACGCCGAGCGGCAGACCGCTTTCGGCCTGCAGATGCACTTCGCCATCGCCATGGGTGATGAGTGGCATGGGATGTCCTGCGCTGGCGAAGTGCAGGGTGCGCGCCGCCGGGTCGAGAATTCCGTAAAGCATCGTCACAAAGCGGCCTGTCGGGAAGTCGTTGAGCACGGCATCGTTGAGCCGGCCGAGCATCTCGCCCGGGCACGTGTGATGCTCGGCGAGTGAGCGCATCATGGCGCGGGTGGCGCTCATCAGCAGCGCCGCCGCGGTTCCTTTGCCGGAGACATCGGCCAGCACCAGTCCGTGGCGGCCTTCGGGCAGCGGCAGGTAATCGTACCAGTCGCCGCCAACGGCGCGGGCCGGCGCCGAGAGGCCAGTAACTTCAAATCCCGGAGCGTAGGGTGACGCCTTGGGCAGCAGCGCCTGCTGGATGAGCCGCGCTTCGTCCGCGTCCTGGCTCATGCGCTGGCTGCGTACCTGCTCAACGCGGAAACGGCGCGCGTTGTTGATGGCCACGGCAATATGGTCACCCAGCGCGCGCAGCAGTCGCAGATCTTCCGGCGTGAAGGCGTTCAGCTCGTGGTGCTCCACACTGAAAACGCCGATCACGCGGCCGTTGATCTTGAGCGGAATGTCTACCTCGGAGCGGGTGAGCGGCTCGCACGCCACATAATAAGGATCGAGGCGGACGTCGGGCGCGTAGCGCATCTGGCCGGTTTGTGCGACCCATCCCGACATGCCGAGCTGGTCCAAATACAGGCGATGGCCCTTGCTGTGCAGGCGGCAGCCGTGGACGGCGGCCAGCACCATTTCGCCCTCGCCTTCGTCGTGAAGATAAATGTTGGCTTCGTTGCAGCCGAACCAGCGGGCAACGTCGCCGACGGTCTTGTCGATGAGCTGGTCGAGATCGAGGGTGGAAGCGATGCGCTGCGAGGCGCGCTGAAGCTTCAGCAGCCCCTGAACGGTGCCGCCGCGAACGCGCCTGTGAGCAGGCACGCGAAAGTTGCTTGGGCTCGGAGAGGCAGACATTTTGGCAGACCGTCCACTGTGGGTATGGGATGTGCCAGGCGCCGGTTAGGATTCGGTCTTTTTTGTGGACGATTCGCGGTGGCCGGCTTTTCCGGCGCCGGGTTTGTGAGCTGTTGAGCGCTTTTTGCGGATCTCCTCCATCTGCTCGCGCAGCTTGCGTTCCCAACCTTCGGCAGTGGGATGGTAGTAGCGGCGATCGCGAAGGTTCTCGGGCAGACACTCCATGTCAGCTACTTTGCCCTCGAAATTGTGAGCGTACTGGTAGCCCTCGCCGTAGCCGAGGCCCTTCATAAGGCCGGTGGGAGCATTGCGGAGATGAAGCGGGACAGGCTGCGCCGCGGTTTGTTCCACGTCCTGCTGCACGGCGCCGTAGGCGGTGAGCAGCGCGTTCGACTTGGGAGCGAGCGCGAGATAAACGACCGCCTGCGCCAGTGCGAGATTGCCCTCGGGCATGCCGAGGAAGTCCACGGCGTCGCGCGCGGCCAGAGTGACGCCGAGCGCCAGCGGGTCAGCAAGGCCGATATCTTCGGCGGCCATCCGCACCACGCGGCGGGCGATATAGAGCGGGTCTTCGCCGGCCTCGAGCATGCGCGCCAACCAATATAAGGATGCGTCGGCGTCGCTGTTGCGCACCGACTTGTGCAGCGCGGAGATCAGGTTGTAGTGCTCTTCACCCGCCTTGTCGTAGAGCAGCACGCGCTTTTGCAGCGCTTCGCGGACCAGCTCGGGCGCGATGTCTGCCGTGTTGGCCTGCTTGGCCAGCGAGGCGGCGAGCTCGACAACGTTGTAGGCGGAGCGCGCGTCGCCGGAGGCGTAGGCGGCGATGAGCGCGAGCGCTTCGTCGGCGGCGCTGAGTTTCATCTCGCCAAGGCCACGGTCGTTGTCCGTGAGCGCGCGGCGGAGCAGCGAAACAATCTGCGCTTCTTCCAGCGGCTTCAGCACGTAGACGCGGGTGCGCGAGAGCAGCGCGGAGATCACTTCGAAAGACGGGTTCTCGGTGGTCGCGCCGATCAGCCGGATGTTGCCCTTCTCGACGTGCGGCAGAAACGCGTCCTGCTGCGCCTTGTTGAAGCGATGGATTTCGTCGATGAAGACGATGGTGCGCGTGCCGTACTGGCGGGCGCGCTCGGCGTCGCTCATCACCTGCTTGATTTCCTTGATGCCGGCGAGCACCGCCGAAAACTCGATGAACTCGGCGCGGGTGACGCTGGCGATGATCTTGGCGAGCGTGGTCTTGCCCACGCCCGGCGGCCCCCAGAAGATCATCGAGCCGGTGTCGTCCCGCTCGATCTGCACGCGCAAGGGCTTGCCCGGGCCGAGCAGGTGCTCCTGGCCGATGAACTCTTCCAGCGAGCGCGGCCGCATGCGATCGGCGAGCGGACGAGTGCGGTCGCGGAAGGTGTCGCGCTCGGGAATGGGCTGGAAGAGGCTCATGAACACCTGCCACAGAGACACAAAGGCACAGAAAGATCGAAACATTTCATAAAACCCGCCGAATGATGCCGCGGCTTAGCCGTAGCCCAGGCCCCAGGCATCGGCGGACTTCGGTCGCGGCGGCTATGATCGGCTCTGTTCCGGGGTCGCTTTCAGCCATGTTTTTCTCTGTGGTTCTGTGTCTCTGTGGTGGAAGTTGATCGTTGCCGGGCGACCTCGTATAGCACGACTGCCGCGGCAACACCGGCGTTGAGCGAGTCCACGCGCTCCGAATGTGGGATGCGCACGACGGCGTCCACCGCCGCCAGGGCAGTCTTGGGAAGGCCGGCGCCTTCGTTGCCGATGAGCAGCCCCAGCGGCGCGATGAGCGCGGCGTCCGGCAGCGAATCGCCCTTGTGCGACGACGTGGCCACCAGGCGCAGGCCTCGCCGTCGCAATTCCGAGAGGGCGGCGTCCAGCGCGAGTTGGATGATGGGAAGGCGAAAAACAGAGCCGGCGGACGCGCGGACCACCTTGGGATTGAAGTGGTTGACGGTGTTTTCCGTCGCGATGAGGCCGGAGCCGCCGAATGCCTCGGCGGTTCGGATCATGGTGCCGAGATTTCCCGGGTCCTGAATGCCGCCGGCGATGACGACCAGCGGCTCGGGCGGGCGCAGCACGTCGTCGAGCGAGAAATTCTTCGTCTTGGCCAGCGCGGCCACGCCCTGAGGCGCGCCGGTCAGCACGGCGCTGGAGAAGACGTCGTCGGGCAGGAGCAGGGCCTCGGTGTGGGCCGAGAGCTGGGGAATGAGTTTCGTGGCGCGCTCCCGCGCGGAGTCGCTGAAAAACGCCGCCTTGAGCCGCAGCCCGGAGCGGATCGCCTCCTCCACCAGGTGCGCGCCTTCAACGGCGCAATGGCCATCGCTGGTGGCGGCGCCCTCAGCGAAGGCGCGGCGCAGTTCCTTCACCAGCGGATGCTGGCGGCTGGCGACCGGCCGCAGGCGGCCCAGGGCCTCGCCCGCACGGTGTGTGGCATGGTTCGGCACCAGAGGATGATACGCGAGCGCGTCGCTGGCCCGGAGCGGCGCTGGTTCGGCGGCGTTGCGGCGGCATCCGGGGATGTGTTACGGTTCGCCTTTTCAGCCGCTTGCGAGGGCCGCCGAGTGCGAACTGAAATCGTCCGCATTAACAGCGAACGTCCAGAGGGGCCTCTCGTCACCTACGTGGCCGAGCAGATCCGGTCCGGCAAAGTGCTCGGCATGCCCACGGACACCTTTTACGGGCTGGCTGCCGATCCGTTCAACCTGCGCGCGGTCGACCGCGTGTACGAGATCAAGTCGCGTTCGCGCCACAAGCCGCTGTCACTGCTGATCGAATCGGTGGACCAGGCCGAGGAACTTTCGCGCCCGCTGCCGAGCCAGTTCTATCTGCTGGCGCGCAAGTTCTGGCCGGGACCGCTGACCATCATTGTGCGCGCGGCATCGCGCCTTCCGCTGAAGGTGACGGCGAACACCGGAAACGTGGCGCTGCGCGTGCCGTCCGCAGCCATTCCGCTGGCCGTCATCAAGGCGGCGGGCATTCCCGTGACGGCGACTTCGGCCAACGTGAGTGGGGAAGCGGAGTGCACCACGGCGCAGGGCGTGAAGGAGCAACTGGGAGCCTCCATTGCACTGATCGTGGACGGCGGCCCTTCGCCGCGCAGCGTGGCTTCCACCATCGTTGACGTGACCGACGACGCCGGGCACTGGCGCGTGCTGCGCGAGGGCGCCATCCCGCGCAGCGAGATTTCCGAGGTCCTTGGCCCCTAGCGGCCCTCTCCTGATGAACCGCGCTGCCCCGGCCCGACCGCGCCCCCGACGGCGCCGAAGATGGATCCGCTGGGTCGCCGCGCTGGCGGTGCTGGCGCTTGCCACCTTCTTCCTGGTTGCGTCGCGGCAGATCGTGCAGCAGTCGGGACGCGACGAAGCGCAGCCGGCCGACGTCATCGTAGTGTTCGGCGCCGCCGAGTATGCCGGGCGGCCGTCGCCGGTGTTCAAGGCCCGGCTGGACCACGCCTATGCGCTCTTCCGGCGGAACCTTGCGCCGATCGTGATCGTGACCGGCGGGTCGGGGGACGATCCGCGATTCAGCGAGGGCGGCGTGGGGCGCGACTACCTGATCAGCCGCGGCATTCCCGAGCACAACCTGATCGCCGAGACGCAGAGCAGCAACACCAGCCGCGAAGCCGGGCGCGTGGCGACCATCATGCGCGTGAACGGCTTGCACAGCTGCATCGCGGTCAGCGACCGCTACCACATGTTCCGCATCAAGGCGCTGCTGGAGAGCGAGGGCGTGGGCGTGTATGGATCGCCGCGTCCGGAGTCGAGGGCGGCATCAGGCTGGCAGGCGGCGCAACTGGTGGCGCGCGAGGCGGTGAGCTACATGCTGTGGCGCATGCACATTACGTAGCACTCAGCATTCAGCAATCAGCATTCAGCCACGAACGGCTTCTGTGAACAAGCGCGGCTTTTGCCGGGATAGGCAAGGGCTGAATGCTGAGTGCTGACTGCTGAGTTTCAAACGAAGCAGGCCGGAAACCGCCGCGTGAGCTTTCGCCCGCGCTGCGGTTCCGGCCTGACCCCACTTGGGGCGTCCGCCTAGAAGATGATCTTCATGGCGAACTGCAGCTGGCGCGCCGACCCTGCGTCGCCGCCGGGTCCGCGCGTGGCGCGAATCACGCCAAACGTAGTGCTGTTGAGCTGCGCTGCCGTGCCCGGGTTGGCGAAGTTCGGGTGGTTGAACACGTCGAAGGCCTCAAATCGGAATTCGTGGCTGATGCGCTCGGTAATCTTCGTCGTCTTGGCGAGCGCCAAATCCACGTTCTTGAAATCCGGTCCAGGGATCGAGTTCCGGCCAATGTTGCCGTAGTGGTAGACGTTCAAGCCGCCCTGCACCACGATCGGCAGCGTAAACGGCTGGCTGCCGGTGCAGCTTGCCGGGCTGGTGGGATCGCAGAGCAAAGTGGTCGCCGGCGCGAACCATTGCACGTTTCCCGCCTGCGAGCCGGTGGTGATGATGGTTTTGCCCACCGACGGCATCGCGCCGGTCTGGTCAACTCGGATTCCGCCGCTCGTGAAGCCGCCCGGCGTCAGACCTGTCGCCGGGTTCCCGGCGGTGATGTTCAGCGGGTTTCCGCTTTGCAGCGTGACCACGCCGCTCACGCGCCATCCCTTGACCAGGCGGTTGCTGTTGAACGGCAGTGTGTAGAGCCCGCTCAGGGTGAAGTGGTGCCGCGCATCGAAGTCCGAAGGCCCGTAGTCGAGGAAGGGACGCGTGCTGTCGGCCACGATGAGGCCGGCGCGCGACGTCTCATCCAGCGATTTCGACCAGGTGTAGTTGCCGGAGAACTCCAGCCCGTGCGACAGCCGCTTGTTGGCGGTGATCCACAGGGCGTTGTAGTTCGACGTGCCGATGCTGGCGCGGGTGTTGATCGAACCCAGCAGGCTGTTGGCAGCAATGGGGCTGTCGGCTGCAAGCCGCACGAACGGCCGCACGTAGTTGCCAGGCGCCTTGGTTGGGTCCTGGATCTGCTGGTTAAGGTTAACGACCGTATCCAGGTGCGTTCCCTTGTTCCCGAAGTAGCCGATCATCACCCCCAGGGTGGGAGTGATCTGCTGCTGCAGGTTCAGGTTGTAGGACTGGATGTAATCGTTCTTGTAGTTCGGATCGACATTGCCCAGCGTCAGACCGCCGCCCGCCGCGTCAGCCAGGAGCGTGCCAAAAGTGGTCTTCGGCTTGGCGGTCGTGGGCGTGAACGACACCGGGTTGGCGAACGGGAAGTTGCCGCTGAAGACGAAGGGCCCGGGCAACGGCATGTCGTACAGGATCGCGTAGCCGCTGCGCAGCACGGTCTTGCCGTTGTGGAACAGGTCCCAGGCAAAGCCCAGGCGCGGCTGGAAGAGTTTGTTGTTCTGGTTGTAGGCGTTGTCGCGGCCGTTGGTGCCTACCTGCACCAGCCAGTCCTTGGCTGGAACAAACAACGAGGACCGGTTCTGCGCCTCGGTCGGCGTGCCGTTCCACTCCCAGCGCAGGCCGTACTCGAGCGTCAGGTACGGGCGGATCTTGAAGCTGTCGAGGGCGAACAAGCCCAGCGCGGTTGCATAGACGCGGGCCGGGCGATTGCCCGTTGTGATGGTGAACGCATTCGGCGCCGCATTGATGAAGTCGGTGACGTTGGCGAAGCCCAGCGTACCGGGGCTTGAGGTGAAGGCGTTGCCGTTGAAGCGCCGCAGTTCACCGCCAAACTTCAATGAATGACGGCCGCGGACATGGCTGACCGTGTCGGCCAGCACGGCGGTGTAGTCGCCGCGTCCCTGCGGGAAATTGTTGATGCCGCCGAACTGAAGGCCGAGACCGCTGACGGTGATCTGCGGCGCGCCGACCGGGCCCGAAACGCCATTGTTGATACCCAGCTGGGACGGATCCAGGTCGTTTTCAGGCTGGAACGTGATGAAGATGCGGTTGAAGCCGAAACGGAAGTCGTTCACCGTGTTTGCGGTGAAAACGTGCGTCTCGTTGAAGGTCCCAATCTGGCGGCGTGCCCGGCGATGGTCCCCGGCTCCCGGCACCGTGCCGCCCTGCAGCGTCGGCTCTCCGCGGAAGTCGCGCTGGATGGCGTAGTAGCCGTGCAGGCGGTCGTTCTGGCCAATGTTGTGGCTCACGTCGCCGGTCCACTGGTCAATGTTGACCGGCGCCACCAGCGACCCCAGGAACTTTGAGCCGGTCGAATCGTTGGCCACAGGAATCAGCGGCAGCAGCTTCTGCATCGTGGCATTGTTGTTGGCTACGATCTGCTGCCGCTGCGCCGCCGTCAGCACGTTCGATGAAACCGTGATTCCCTGGCGCTGGCGCAGGCCCTCGTAGCTGAAGAAGAAGAACGTGTGGTCTTTCCAGACCGGCCCGCCCAACGCGCCGCCGAAGTTGTTCCGTTTGAAGGTGGACTGATCGGTGCCGCTCTTGTTGAAGAAGTTGCGCGCGTCCAGATCGTGGTTACGGAGGAACTCGAACGCCTCGCCGTGCCACACGTTGCTGCCCGAGCGCGTGGCCACCATCATCTGCGAACCGGAGTTGCGTCCGAATTCAGCGCTGTTGGTCGAGTTGTCCATCTTGAACTCGGCCACCGTGTTGATCGACGGCTGGAACGTCACCTGGCCGTTCGCCATGTCGTTCAGGTTGATGCCGTTGATCATGAAATTCGTGGTGTCTTCACGCCCGCCGGCGGTGTTCACCCCGAACGATCCCTGCCCCCGCAACGGCGCCGTGAGGAAGCCGTTGACCGGGGGTACCACCGTGCCGGCCACCAGGCCGGTCAGCTCCACGATGTGCCGGCCATTGAGCGGAATCTGTTGCACCGTGTTGCCGTCCACAACCTGCCCGACCGTGATGGTGGTGGTGTCCACCACCGGCGCCTCGGCGTTGATGGTGACCGATTGCTCCAGCGTCGCAGGTTTCACGGTGAAGTCCTGCGAGACAATGCGGCCGACTTCCAGCACCAGGCCGGTAATCGTCTGCTTGCCCATCCCTCGCGCTTCGACTTCCACGCGGTAGGTGCCGATGGGCAGCGAAGGCAGCGAATAGAAGCCGCTGCTGTCGGTTTCGGTTGTGCGCTCAACGTTCGTGCCGACGTTGATCGCCTTTACTCTGGCGCCGGGAAGTACCGCGCCGCTTTGGTCCGACACCGTACCCTGCAACCTGGCGGTTGACTGCGCCAGTGCCAGAGAACTCAGCAACGCGACCGCCAGCAACGCGGCCATCCGCCGGGCCAGGCTCAGTTGTCCGTTCATGCTTCCTCCCCTACCATTTACCAATCAGTAATGGGCGCCGCCTGCTGTTCCCTCTGAGGGAACAGCGTGCTCTCCCGATAGCGGTTTTACTGCAAAAAATGAATTTGCAGTTTCGCGGCCAAAAGACCTGGATGGCTATCCGATTGTGAATGCGCAGCTTGCATCGCGGAACGCACAGGTGGGTACAGTTTTCGGGAGCAGCGGTTTCTGAATTTCAGAGGAATAATCCGTGAATCTGTAACGCGGGAAGCGAAAAGCCACGCCCGTATCGCGCTCTGGAAAGCTTCTACTCCATTGACTGGAAAGTAGTTAGCGCAGAAGTGCCAAAATGCGCACCGGACCGCCGGAACCGCCCTCCAGCTTGGCCGGTCCGACTAGCACAATAGCGCCGGATTCCGGCACGCGATCGAGATCAGCGACATTTTCTAAGTGGTAAACGCTGCGGGACGACGTGTAGTGGTGGACGGGGTAGTCCCTGGATGGCCCGTAGTCCACGCTGAGGGTGTCGATGCCGAGCGCGACGACGCCGCGCGCGTCCACCAGGAAGCGCGCCGTGTCTTCGGCGAAGCCGGGAAAGTGGAGCGTGCCGCGCGCGTCGGGGTTGCGGTATGCGGCGGGCGTGTTCCACTTTTCCGACCACCCGGTGCGCGCCATCACGATCGCGCCCGGCGGAATGGCGCCGTTGGCCTTCTCCCAAATGGAGACATCATCGAGCGAGACCTGGTAGTCGGCATTCAGCCGCGCCTGCGCGCTCACGTCAATGACCACCAGTGGCCCGATGAGGCGGGCGGGCGGAATCTGGTCCACCGTCCAGCGGCCGGCGGCAAAGTGTGCCGGCGCATCGATGTGCGTGCCGAAGTGCTCGGGCAGGCAGATGTTCCGCAGGTAGTAACCGTCTCTTGCGATTTCTTTGACCGTGGTCGCCTTGTAGCCGGATTCCACCTCATAGCTGGGCGTTTTGTCGCCGAAGGAGTGGGTGAGGTCAACCACGCTGGCGAATTCGGGAGCCTTGGGCGCCGCGGCGCGGCGTTGCGCAAAGAGCAATAGGGCCGCGATCAGGGCGCAGGCCAGGATGAAAGTCTTCAACCGCATATTACAGCAGACGATTCAAAAACCCGCGGGTTGCAGGGAATGTTGCAAACAATATAACCCGATTTTCGCCGGCGCGTTGTGGACGAGGGAGGAGCAGGTAACGGCTCCTCAAGAAAGTTGGATGCGATGTGATCGGGAGCGGGTCGCTTCTGCGGAATCCACACTTCAAGTCGACGCCCTCGGCGCGCGCCGCCGTTACCCCGCGTTCGCGCCGCAGAGAACGCGGCGCCAACGCGGGGCACCCTCGCTACTGCTTGTAGCCTGCCTGCTGGCCGCGTAAGTGGTGAAGCCGACCGGCAGCGCCAACGCGGGGCACCCTCGCTACTGCTTGTAGCCCGGGCCGCGAAGGCCGCGGCCGCCCTGCTGCCCGGTCAGCTTTCCGTGCTCCAGCGAGAGCACGCCGTTGACGAAGACATACTCGATGCCGGTTGACGGCCGGTTGGGGTCCTCGAACGTGGCCACGTCGATGACCTTCTGCGGATCGAAGATGGTGATGTCGGCGAAGTAATCGGGCCGCAGCAGGCCGCGGCGGTCGAGCTTCACTTTTTGCGCCGCCAGCGACGTGAACTTGCGGATCGCTTCCTCGAGCCCCAGCATTTTTTCCTCGCGCACGTATTTGCCGAGAATGCGCGCGAAGCTGCCGTAGGCGCGCGGATGCGACTTGGACTCGCCGAGTGGCCCGTCGGGAGCAATGGCGCCGTAGTCGGTGCCGACGCTGACCCACGGCTGCTTCATCGCCAGACGGACGTCGGGTTCGCTCATGCTGAAGTAGACGGCGCCGGTGTTGTCGTGGTCGGCGATGACGATGTCCATCAACGTGTCGAGCGGATCTTTGTTTTCCAGGCGGGCGATCTCGGAAATTTTCTTGCCTTCGTACTTCTTCAGGTCCGGATTCAGCACGCTGACCACCAGCACACCCTCAGGCCCGCCCACGCCGCGCCACATGTTTTCAGTGGAATCGCTCGCCGCCACGGTCAGTCGCTTGCGGATCTCGGCGCGCTGGGCGGGGTCTTTGAGGCGGGCGAGGAAGGCGTCGGTGCCGCCGGCGTGATACGACGCAGGAATGCTTGCGCCGAGCGATGTGGCCGAGGCGACGTAGGGATACTGGTCGGCAGTAACGTCGAGCCCGCGCTGCCGCGCCTGTTCGATGGCTTCGAGCACCTGCGGCATGCGTCCCCAGTTCCGCTGTCCGGAAACTTTCAGGTGGAAGATCTCCACCGGAATCTTCGCTTCGTCGGCGATGCGGAACGCCTCGGCGAGCGCGGTCATCTCAACGTCGCCCTCGTGGCGTATGTGGCTGGCGTAGATGCCGCCGTACTGCGCGGCAACTTTCGCCAGCGCGATGAGTTCGTCGGTCTTGGCATACGCGCCAGGCGCATAAATGAGCGCCGTGGAGAGACCCATGGCGCCCTGGCGCATGGCGTCGGCCACGAGCGACTGCATACGGGCGAGCTCGTCGGCCGTGGGCGCGCGATTGGCGCGTCCCATCACGTAGGCGCGCACCTGCGCCGCGCCGACGTACGTTCCCAGGTTGATGCCGGGCTTTTCTTTTTCGAGGCGGCGGAAGTATTCGTCGAGGCTCCGCCAGTCGGCGTTCAGCTTGAAGTGTTCGAGGAAATCCTTCTGGTCTTTGATGAGCGCGTCGTTCAGCGGCGCGATCGAGTCGCCTTCGCCGGTGATCTCGGTCGTAATGCCCTGCGTGAGCTTGCTCACGGCGCGGTGGTCAATGAGCAGGTTGGCCTCCGACTGGCCGAGCATGTCAATGAAGCCCGGCGCGACGATGAGGCCGCGCGCCTCGATAACGCGCGGCGCGGTTGCGCCCTCAGGCGCGCGGCCGACGAAGGCGACCTTGTCGCCGCGGATGCCGACGTCGCCGTAGAACCATGGGTTGCCGGTGCCGTCTACGATGCGACCGTTGCGGATAAGGACGTCGTACTGTTGCGCGAAGACGGCGGTACCGAGAAGGAAGACTGCGGGAATGAGTCGCTTGATCACAGGTCGGTTCCTCGAAGTCGAGCGGGAAAGTGTAATCCGCGCGGGCAAGGAGCGCGAGGGGGACCCGGTGAGAGACTTGAGGTCGAAGCTACGGCGCCCACAGAGTTGCGGTGACCGCGATCCCTGCGGCGAAGGCGGTGCTGAGCGTGTTCACGGCGTTGTTGTTCAGCCAGCGGCGTCGCTCGAGCGTGGCGCCGAGGAGGCTGTCGAACAGCATGCCCAAAACGCCGGCGATGGCCGCATAAGCTGCGACACGCGCGCTCATCAATGCCGCCGCCAGGGCGACGCCGGCAACGCCGGCCGCCGCCGCAATTCCCGCCACCGTTCCCGGCAGGCTTACGGCGCCGTCGGTTCCGGCGGGCACGACGGCGAATGTGGGCAGCAGCCGCGCGCGGTCGGCGGCTGCCTGGCCGACTTCACTGGACGCCGTGTCGGCGGCGGCTTCGGCGAGCGCGGCGACGCCGGCAATCACGCCCAGAACTCCACCGAACGCCACCGCTATGGCCGCCACGCCGACGTTGGCGGCCACCTGCGCTGCCGAGCGGCCGCGTCGCGCCTCGGCCAGGCCGGCGGCCGCCTTGCGCGCGGCGCCGAAGCGCGTAGCCAGCCAGGTGAGGCCGAACACCGAAATCAGGGCCAGAAAGGCGCCCGATCCGGCGGACTGCCACAAAACCAGTGCAAATGCCCAACCAGCTATAGCGCCTCCCGGTGTGACACCCCTAAGGAATGTGGCAGCACCTGCGAATGCAACCGTCGCCGGAATGGCGAAGAGAGACCGGCGTCGTACAATGTCGCACGCTGCCTCACTTGTGGTGCACTCGTGCGCCACAAAGGCGGCGACAACAGCGAGCGCCAGCGCGACGGCAACCGCGTCTGCCGTTGCCGAAGTTGGCCGGCGATTCGTTGCCGAATGCTCAGTCGCGGGCGTCACAGAGGTGCGCTCCCAGTCTTCTATTTTGTGGCTGCCTGGCGCCGGATGCGGGGCATCCTAGCAAAAGAGGCGTAGCAGGAAAGTTTTCGCGGCGCGGGCCGAGTCTGTTGACGGAAGTCCGTAATTGCGCGCCGGCGGGCGAGACGCCCGCCGCCAGATGAGCAAGGGGAGATGAACGCATGCCATCGTCAGTTTGGACCGGTTACCTGACCTTCGGACTTATCTCGATGCCGGTGCGCCTGTTCAGCGGCGCGCGCGGCGCCCGCGTCTCTTTCCACATGCTGCATCGCGACGATCGCGCGCGGGTGAAGCAGCAGCTGGTGTGCTCGGAAGAGGACAAGCCGATCGACCGCAGCGAGGTGGTGAAGGGCTACGAGTACGCCAAGGGCGAGTACGTGGTGATCGAGCCGGACGAGATCAAGAAGATCGAGCCCAAGACCGCCAAGGCGATGGAGATCCTGGAATTCGTGAAGGAAGAGGAGATTGATCCGGTTTACTTCGAGTCTTCGTATTACCTCATGCCCGAAGAAGCGGGACGGCGTCCGTATGCGCTGCTCTCCAAGGCGATGGAAGACACCGGCTATCTGGCCATCGCCAAGCTCACCATGCACAACCGCGAGTACACGGTGATCCTGCGCCCGCACAAGGGCGGGCTGATGCTGCACACCATGTACTACAAGGACGAGGTGAAGGAGGTCGAAGCGTTCGGGCGTCCGGACGTAGAGCTGAAAGACGCCGAGGTGAAGGTCGCCAACCAGCTCATCGAGGCGCTGGCGGGGCCGTTCGAGCCGGAAAAATATAAAGACACGTTTGAAGAGAACGTGAAGCAGCTCATCAAGGCGAAGCTCGAAGGGAAGGAAATGGCGCCCACGCCCAAGGTCCCGAAGCCCGCGCCGGTGGTGGACCTTATGTCGGCCCTGAAGCAGAGCCTGGAGCAGATGGAGAAGAAAGGTCCGCAGCGCGTTGCGGCGGCGCAGGCCGGTTCGGCCACGCACCATGTGCGGCGTCCGGCGAGCCGCAGGCGGGGTTAGCCTTTCAGCCTTACATCCCGAGCGAAGCGAGGGATCCCTGCTTAACCCGAGGGCACGTGGTGAGCGACTGGTCCCTCGCTGCTCTCGGGATTTCAGAGTGAGAGCAAGTCCCGCCCGATTCCGCGTTCTCCTCTTTGTTACAATTGATTTTCTTCACCTGAGCGGGAACACGAGCTAGATGAGTCTGCGTCGCAGGGCCGCCCTGGCGGCCACTATCCTGGGATTGCTGCTGTGGAGCGGCTGCGGCGACGTGTTCCGTCCCGTAGCATCGCCCATTCCGCAGAATCCCGGCGACCCGCAGCCTTCCAAGGAAGCGGTCGTCATCAACAACAACAACGGCGGAACGGGCACGGCGCAGCGCATCAACAGCGCGGGCGACACGGTGACCGCGGTGAATCCGGTCGGCAAGGGACCGGTCCACGGCGCGTGGCTGGCCGGCGGCGTGCAGATCTATACCGCCAACCAGGCCGACGACACAGTCTCTGTGTTCACCGTTGTGACCACGGCGGGAGACGATACGACGACCGTTGTACTGCCGCCCGGCGCCGCTCCCGGTTTTGTGCTTGGCACGACCGGCGTGACCACCTACGTGGCCAACTCCGGGCTGAGCTCGATTTCAGCCATCGATAACGGGTTGAACGTGGTGACGCGCGTGGTCCCGGTGGGCCGCAATCCTTCGTCGATCGCCGCCAACGCCGATGCGAGCAAGATTTACGTCGCCAACCGCACCGACGGCACGGTGAGCGTTGTGCAGACGCGGGACTTCAGCATCAAGACGACGCTGCCGGTGGGCAGTTCGCCGGCATGGGCGGTCTCGTCCACGGACGGGAACGTGGTGTACGTGGTGAACCAGGGCAGCGGCACCGTTTCGGTGATCGATACCACGACCGACATCGTGGTGGGCACGGTGCCGGTGGGCACCTCGCCGACGTTCGCGCTGTTCGACAAATCGCTGAAGCGGCTCTACGTGACCAATCGCGGATCGAACAGCGTGACCATTCTTAAAGCGGACGTTACGCCGCCGGTGGTGCTGGCCAACGTTCCGGTGGGCAGCGCGCCGGTTTCGGTGACGGCGCTGGCCGACGGCAGCCGCGCCTACGTGGCCAACTCGGGCAGCAACACGGTCAGCGTGATCAACGCGCTGAACAACACGATCCTGCGGACGATCACGGTAGGCAACGCGCCCGTATCGATCGTGTCCACCCCCGATGCCAGCAAGGTCATCGTGGCCAACCGCGACTCCAACACCATTTCCGACATCCGCACGTCGGACGACACTGTCGTCGCGACCATTCCTTCCTCGTCGCCGCGGCCGGTGTGGGTGACGCTCCAGCCGTAGAAACTGTTTCAAGTTTCGAGTTTCCAGTTTCGAGAATTCATCCGGCCGGCGACCAAATCGCAGTGGACTTTAGAAAGATCGCGGAAAGAGCATGCCACCCGCCCGGCTGGTTGTGCCGGGGCGCAATCGAAAAACGGGGCCGGTTGCCCGGCCCCGTGCGAGAGCGCAGTGCTCCGACGGCCCACTGCTCATCAGAACTCAAACTTCAGTCCCAGCTCCATCACGCGGTTGCCGCCGGTGAACTGTTTCTGGTTGAGGAACAGCGGCGAGGTGACGTTGGAGTACGTCGTACTCAGCGCATTGTTCACCGTGCCGATCAGCACGCCGGTCTGGAAGACGGTGGGCTGTGCCAGTGCGAAGTTGCGGTGGTTGAAGATGTTCTGCACTGACACGCGGAACTGGATGTTCGAGTTTTCCGTTATGCGGAAGGCCTTGACGGTTCCCATGTTCCAGATGTTGAAGCCGGGTGACCGGAACGTGTTACGCCCGACGTTGGTTTGCGCGCCGAGCTGGGCTTCAGCGAACCTGGCATTGGGATTGTCGGCCACGTAGCCGGCTACGGCGGCGCTGGCGCAGTTAGCCATCGGGACTACCGAGGTAACGCCGCCTGCGCCTACGCACACCACACTGCTGGTGGTGGTGCCGGTGTTGCCGACGCCGTTGGGATTGAAGATGGCCCGGTCACCGGCGGCGTCGCCGTTGCCGTTCGCGTCGGTATCCGTAAGGATGGATATCGGCTGACCACTCTGCACCAGGTAATTGCCGGTCCACTCCCATCCGTTCACCACGTGGTTGAAGAAGCCGTTCCCGATGGGGGCCCTGGGCAGGTCCCAAACCCAGGAGAGGGCGAACTTGTGGCGGACGTCGAGGGTGGAGTTTCCGCGGTCGAGCGCGAGATTACGCCAATCCAGGGGACGGCGCGGGTTCACGCGGCTGCTGAACAGCTCGTTGGTCGCGTCGTCAATATTGTGCGCGTAAGTGTAGTCGCCGCGGAGGAAGAAGCCTTTGGAGAACCGGTGTTGCACGTCAATCGCCCCGGAGTGGTAAATGCTGTTGCCCAGAGCGGGAAACGAGGTGGCCGTGCTGTTGAATTCCGGGAGCTGGGTGGGGGAGAAGGCTTCGAAATCCGACAGCCGCGAGCCGCCGGTGATGACGGCCGGCACCTGCGATGCCGAGAAGAACGTCGGCAGGGGGGCAATGCCGGCATCGAATGCGGTAAGAGTGTTGAGTCGGGCCTGGACGGGCAGTTCGAGGCTGCGGGTTCCGAGATAGCGGAGTTCCAGCAGGGTGTCTTTCACGAGTTCACGCTGCAGGCTCAGGGTCCAGGTTGCCACCTTGGGCTCCACAGTATCGAGGATGAGGCCCTGCGTGGCGAGTCGTGCGTCTGCGGCGGTCGCCGGCGGGACGTTCACCTGTAATAGTCCGCCACCGCCGAGGAACCCGGTGCCCGGCCCTCCCGCAAGGAAGTTGGCGCACCAGGGCGGAGCACCAGGCAGACCGCAGGTAACGTCCGGGTCCTGCTGGGTCTGCAACTGCGGTGGAAGCGACAGCAGCGGGAAGTTCTGCGGCGTCACGTCATAGGAGAGTCCGAAGCCGCCGCGCAATGAGGTCCTGCCGTCACCGAACAGGTCCCAGGCAAAGCCGACGCGCGGCATCACGTTGTTGGTGTCGGTGTGCGGTTCGCGGAAGATCATTTGTGTTGGCAGGTTCTGGAGGGACGGCAGGAACGGGACCCCGGGCAGCGAAGAGATGCTGTTCAGGGTTTGGGTCTTCACGCCGTTGGGATTGCTGTACCACTCGTAGCGCGCGCCCAGATTCAGGGTCAGACGGGGCGTGACCTTCCAGTCATCCTGCAGGAATCCATACAGCGCGTACTGGTTGCCGTCGAACAGGCCGGTGCCGGCGCCGCGCAGCGCGCCATTGAAGCCGGTAGGCACCACGTCGTTCACCAGCTCGCTCAGATTGGCGTAGTCCCATTCACCGCGCGAGCGGGGCAAAAAATCAGACGGAGCGATGTAACGCCGATACTCCGGTCCGAACTTGAAGGTATGGTTCCCCTTCACGATGGTGGTGATGTTCAGCGCCTGGTAGTTGTTCTGGGTGTAGCTCTGCGGCGAATTGCCTTCCGGCCCGATGTTGAGACCAAGGGTGTCGATCTCAGCGTTGGGGAAGTTGGCAAATGGGGTCGGGACAGTGAACGCCTGCACAAAGCGTGAGTACGAGAAGCGAATATCGTTGACGACATGAGGCGTAATGGAAAAGGCATCGGTCAGGATGGCCTTGCGGGTGTCAGCCGCGATATCGCCGGTGAACTGCGCTTGGGGCGTATCCGGGTTCACGTTGGGCGTACGAGCCCGGTCCCACAAGAAGCGCGCGCGGATCGCGTGCTTCCCCAGGTTCACGTCTCCGTTGATGTTGAAGGTGTGATCGTTGGAGAAGTTAGGCGCTGCCGGCTGGATGGGGCCGATGGGAATGGCGACGCCATTGACCACCTCACTGCCGTTCGCCACCGGCGCGGTGGGGAACTGGGCCAGTATGTCGCGCACCTGCGGGCTGGCGGCCATGGAGGTCAACGCAGCCAGTCCCGCCGGGGTGGGCGAAAGCTGCGCGACCGCCGCCGACGACAGGCCGATGCCGGTGAACTGATAGGCGCCGAAAATGAAGATCTTGTTCTTGACGATCGGACCGCCGATCAGGCCGCCCGCGCGGTTGCGGTCGACGCGCCGTGGCTCGGTGAGTCCGACTCCTTTTTCAAGGTTGTCCATGGCGTTGAAGTTACGGTTGTTGTTGAAGCCGAATGCGGCGCCGTGCCAGTTGTTCGTGCCCGACTTCGTGATGACGTTGAACTGTCCACCGGCGGAATGGCTCTGCTCGGCGGTGAAGGCGTTGGTGACCAGTTGAAAGTCGTTCACCGCCTCGGGAATCACGTCGGTCGTGTGTCCGGTCACGTCGATGCGGTTGTCGTCAACGCCGTCGATATTGAAGCTGTTGAGACGCGGACGGGCGCCGCCGATCGAGCCGCCTTCACCCAGAACGCCGGCGCCCTGGGACGTAGTATTGGGCGCCAGCAGCGCCAGGTTGAGCGGACCCCCGCCGAGTCCCGGGCTGGGTAGATCAGCGACGGCCTTGGAGCTGAAGTCGTTGCTGAGCTGGTAGGTATTGGTCTGCACGACGGGCGCGCCAGCCGTGACCTCCACGGTCGTGGTCGCCGAGGCGAGCTGCATTCTGGCGTCGGCCGTCGTGGGCTGGTTGGGCAGCACTTGCACGTCTTTGCGCTCAAACTTGGCAAAGTTGGGCGCGCTGACGGTCACGGTGTACATGCCCGGCAGGACGTTCGAGAAAACAAAGATGCCCGCCGACGTCGTCTTGGTCGTAGTGGCAACACCCGTCTGCTGGTTGGTGGCTGTCACGTCTGCGCTGGGCACGACTGCGCCGGTCTGGTCCAACACCGTGCCGCGCAGGGTGCCGGCTATCTGTTGTGACCAGGCAGCAACACACAACAACATTGTGATCAGCACAATTGATATTGCGTACGGCTTACCTTTCATTGGTTGTCCTCCGGGAGGAGCGGGCGGGCGGCGAACCGCGCGACCGGCAGCCTCGTGGTAGCAGCGGCCATGGAGGGCCGCCGGCGGGTTAGACCGGCTGACCGAATCCGTAGGCCGCTCGTTGTTGAACAGATGACCAGGGCCAGGCGAGACCCTGGCGGGCAGGAGCGATAACGACCACGCTCTTCGTGGAGCGAAATAAGGCCGGAAGCGGCGAAGACTGAGGAAGTCGTCCAGAGAGACAGCACCATGGTTCGGCCCTCTGGGCTCCACCGCCGGACGAGGGGAACGCGGTGGCGCGCAGATTACTCACCCTTCGTGGTGCACGCCCCTTGCCAGCGGGGAGAACAAACCGCGCCCGTAGGATGAACGACTTAGGGCTGGTAAGGTGAATCCAGTAGCAGCTCACTCCGGGAAAATGGAAAAAGCAGAGTTGCCGCCTTTGGAATTGCGGAGCGGCGCCGGAATGGAAGTTTTTACCCGTTTACTCTCACCGGCGTCGGCGCGGGTCATTCGGACGAGCGCTCGGACTTGCGCCGGCGGTGGTAGCGCATGGCCACGTTTACGTACACAGCGCCGTGGTCCGTGGTGAAACACATGACCAGCGCCTCGGTGTCCTCCGAGCCGGCGAGTCCGGCTTCCTGCGCGTGCCGGGCGGGTGGATGCACCTTGAAGCGAAAACCCTGATCGTTGAGCGCGGTGACGGCGTTGCCGATGACCAGGTTCGCCAGTTCGCAGACGGCCTCGGGCAGCATCTCGTCGGTGGGCTCGGCGTCGCTGCCGAGCTGCTGCAGTACCCGCGAAGCGACGGGCGGTTCCATGTCGACGATCACGCGGCCCTCGATCTCGCCGGTGATCTCGACGATGGCGGCGAGACCTTTGCGGCGATACGTCTCTTCGTCCATGCTGACGTCACCGACCTGCGGCGGCGCCTGCATGGTCTGGGCGAGCACGGCGTCGGCTGCGTTGATGAAGGGCTGAATGAGTTCCATTCTCATGAGCGCACGCTCACCGCGGCGGTCTGGGCGGCCGTATCGTTGATCACGTACTTCAGCACTTCATAAAGGATGGAAGGGTTGACCGGCTTCTGCACGAAGTGGCGCGCGCCCTTCTGCAGCGCGGTCACGATGTTTTCCTGGTAGCCGACCGATGACACCATGACCACGCGCGCCCTGGGATCGAAGTCGATGATGCGCTGCAGCGCCTCCAGTCCCTCGACCTTGGGCATGGTGATGTCCATCAGCACGACGTCGGGCGTGCAGCGCCGATATTCGGCCAGGGCGGCGGCGCCGTCGCCGGCTTCGCCCACCACTTCGACGCCGAACGAGTTCAGCATCTTGGCCAGGTTCTTGCGCGCGAAGATGGAGTCATCCACCACCAGGCAGCGCACCGGGTGTCCGTCATTGGATTGCAGAGGCGCGTACTCCATAAAAACCCCCAAAAGCAGTCTCCAGTTTCCAGTTTCAAGTTTCCAGTAAAACCAGCCGCCAACCCGTTGCTTGCCGGGTTCGTGCCTTCCCGCCCCAGCACCCCTTAAAACTTGAAACTCGAAACCGCTTCATTCGTTGGCCGCGCGTGCCACCGGCAAACACTGCGCGATGATGGCGTTGGCCATCGCCTCGAGCGGCACTACGCGCGCGGCAAAACCGCGCTCGATGGCTGCCTTCGGCATGCCATACACCACGCAAGATTTTTCGTCCTGGGCGATGGTCAGCCCGCCCGCGGTCTTCACCGCGCCCATGCCCTCGGCGCCGTCCTCGCCCATGCCGGTGAGCAACACGGCCATGGCGCGCGGGCCGAATGTCTCGGCCACACTCTGAAACAGGGCGTTCGCTGAAGGACGGTGGCCGCCGATCTTCAAATCGTCGCCCAGCGCGACCACGTCGCCCAGCGACATGCGGCGGACGCGCAGGTGCCGATTGCCGGGGCACACGAGCACACGGCCGGCGAGCAGCAGGTCGCCGGATTGCGCCTCCTTTACTTCCAGCGCGCAGGTTTCGTTGAGCCGGCGGGCAAACATCTCGGTAAAGCCCTCGGGCATGTGCTGCACGACCAGAAGCGCGGCGGGTAAGTCCGCCGGAAGCTGCGCCAGCACGAACTGAAGCGCGTTCGGGCCGCCGGTGGACGCGGCGATGGCAACCACCCTGTCGGGCCGGCGGCTCGCATCCGGGCGCGGGCGGCGCGGCGACGCGGCGCGAACAGCGTCGGGCAGGCGCAGCGCGGGAGGCGATTCGATCTGGGCGGCGGCCTTGATCTTACGCACGAGGTCGGCGGCGATTTCGCCCATGCCGGCGGTGACGTTCTCCGGCTTGGCGATGAAATCGACTGCGCCCAGCGCGAGCGCGTTCAGCGTGGCCGTGGCGCCCTCGGTGCTGTGCGCGCTCACCACGATGACCGGCAGGCGCCGCCGGCGCATGATCTCGCGGAGCGTTTCGATCCCGCTCATCCGCGGCATTTCCAGGTCGAGCGTGACCACGTCGGGCTTGAGCTCTTCGATCTTCCTCAGGGCGAAAGCGCCGTCCATCGCGGTGCCGGCGACCTCGATCGCCGGATCGCCCGCGAGCAGCTCGGGAATGAACTTGCGCATGAGCGCCGAGTCGTCAACTACGAGGACGCGAACGGGGCGCGACGTTGTTCGAATGCCGCCGGTCATGGGCGCACCCCCAGGTCGCCGGACGACGCGGATTTGCGTGCCTCGCCTTGCTCCGCTGCGACCGAGAAGTGCGCCAGGCGTTGCGCCACCGCGGCGAGGTTCAGGATGAGCACCACGCGGCCGTCGCCGAGCACAGATGCGCCGCTGACCAGGTCGGTGGCCACGAGCTTGTCGTCGAAACTCTTCACCACCAGCTCTTCTTCGCCGTGCATGCCGTCTACCACGAGGCCGATCTTGCGGTCGCCGAGAGCGACCACCACCACGAAGAAGCGGCGGCGCGCGACATTGGCTGACGCGGCCAGGCGGTCCATCCGGATGAGGGTGATCACCTGTTCGCGGAGGTGGAGCACTTCATGCTGTTCCACGCGATGAATGTCGGCTTCGCCGGCGCGCGTGATTTCGACAACCGACGACAGCGGCACGGCATAGAGGCGCTCGCCTGAGCGAAACAGCAGCGCCTTGATGATGGCCAGCGTCAGCGGCACCCGCACGCGGACCGTGGTGCCGCGTCCGGGCTCGCTTTCCAGCGAGACCGTTCCTTTGAGCGAGTGGACTACGCTGCGCACCACGTCCATGCCGACGCCGCGCCCGGAAACTTCACTGATCTGGGAAGCGGTGCTGAAGCCGGGCTGGAAGATGAGATCGAGCGCCTCGCTGTCACTCAAGCGCCCGGCGGCAGCGGCGGAGAGCAGCTTCTTTTCGACCGCGCGGGCGCGCAGGCGCGCAGGGTCGAGGCCGCGTCCGTCGTCGCTGATCTCGATAACCACAAAGCCGGCCTGATGAAACGCGTTCATGCGCACTTTGCCCTGGGGCGGCTTGCCGGCAGCGGCGCGCTCCTGGGGGGTCTCGATGCCGTGGTCCACGGCGTTGCGCACCACGTGCATCACCGGCTCGGGAAGCGCGTCGAGAATGGTTTTGTCGAGCTCGGTGCGTTCGCCGCCCATCTCCAAAGCCACGTCTTTGCCGCAGAACCGCGCGGTGTCGCGCACGATGCGCGGCACCCGGCGGAAGAGCTGGCGCAGCTCGACCATGCGGATCTTCATGACCGATTTCTGCAACTGGTTCAGCACGCGGCTGTGAAAGGCCATGGCGTCGGCCAGCCGCCCGCGCAGGGGATGGCGGCGGTCGATGTGTTCGCCGGCTTCGTGCACGGCCTGCTGCAGCACCGAGCGGGCGATGATCAGCTCGCCGAGCAGGTTCATGACCGAGTCGATGCGTTCGGCCTCCACCCTCAGCAGCGGCGAGAGCGATGCAGGCGCCGGCTCGGCGGCTTCGGGTTCGGCCTTCGCCGCCGCAACCGAAGCGGCGGCAGCGTGATCGGCTGCCTGCCAGGGCTCGACGTCTACTTGCGAAATCAAGGCGGGCACGCGGCACTGCCGCGCGATGGCGTGTGCGTCGCGATCGGTGGCGACGACCGCGTGGAGAGCATTGATGCCGGCGATGTCGTCACCCTCATGCGGACGAACCGCCAGCACCAGCCCCAGCGACTGCAGCGCGCGCCGGCCGAGCTCGAACGCGGCGGCAGGCAGCGCGCATTGGGGATCGAGGTGCAAGGTAAGGGCAACCACGCGTTTGCCCGCGGACTGCGCGTTGCCGAAGGTGAGCCGTTCGTATTCGGTCCATTGCGGCGCGCCGGCGGCGGCCGGAGCGGGCTCGCTCTCCGTACGACGCTGCGGCTTCGCCGCGGAGCTGCGCAATTGCGCCACACGCCCGCGCAAGGCGGTTGCGGGGGCCGGCTGCGCCCCGCTGCGGTAGGCCGCGAGCATGCACTCAAACGCGTCGGTGCTGGCCAGGACGAGCTCGATGACTTCGCTCTTGGCGGGCAGCGCTTCGGGATCGAGCGCGTCTTCCAGCTCGTGCGCCAATTCGGTGACTTCACGGAAGCCGCACACGGCCGAATCGCCCTTGAGCGTGTGCACGGCGCGGCGGATGCTGCGAATGAGTTCGGGATGCGCGCCTTTGGCCTCGAGCGCCAGCGCGTCTTCGCTGAGCGAATGCAGGATTTCCTGGGCGCTCTCGAAGAACACCTGGCGAAGCTCGGCCATGCGCTGCTCGTCGCGCTTCATTCCGGCGGCTCCATGCGCTGATAAGCAGTTCCGCCGCACTGGTGGACGATGCGGAACTTCTCGGTGAGCGGCAGCAGCGTTTCCGCGTGGCCGATGAACAGGTAGCCGCCGGGCGCGAGGCAGCGGTGGAATTTTTCCGTCAGGCGTTTCTGCTCGGCCGCGTCGAAGTAGATCATGACGTTGCGGCAGAAGATGAAGTCGTGACGCTGCGGCAGGAACCCGGCCTTCAGGTTGTGGAAGTCGAAGTGCACGATCTTCTTCAGCGCATCCTTGACCGCCGACTTTTCTCCCACGCGGTCGAAGAAGCGCAGGCGATAGCTGTAGTCCACTGCCTCCATCTGCGATTGCGTGTAGAGGCCTTCCGCGGCGGCGCGCAGCACCGAGTAGCTGATGTCAGACGCGAGAATCTCCACCCGCCACGGCGGCGGCGCCAGCGGCCGCGGCTCGAGGGGCGCGGCGGCCGCGGCCACGGGCAGCGAATGGCGCACGTTGAAGAAGCCGAGCGTCTCGCAAATCAGCATGGCCAGCGTGTACGGCTCCTGGCCGGTGGAGCAGCCGGCGCTCCACACGCGCAACGACCAGTCCTGGCGCTTGCACTTGCGCTCCAGCGCCTGCTCGAGCGCCACCTTCTGAAAGAGGTCCAGCTGCGGCTTGTTGCGGAAAAAGCTGGTCTCGTTGACGGTGAGGTTCTCCAGCAGGATGGCCAATTCCTGCTTGCCGGCGTCGCTGGTCAGCAGGCGGTAGTAGCTGTAGAAGGAGTCGAGCGCGCAGGCGCGGAGCCGGCGCTGGAGCCGGTCGCGCAGGAAGTGCGAGCGGCGCTCGTCGAACACCATGCCGCACTCGCGATACACCAGCGCCTGCAGCAGCTTTTCTTCGGATTCGTTCAGGCGCACCGGCGAGGCGGACATGGCGTTTGTTCTCTCGGCATCAGGAGGCAGCCGATGCGCGCGGCGGCGCTTCGGCGCGGCGCAGAACGCGCGCCAGGTCAACCAGCAGAACGATGCGTCCGTTGAGCTTGCCCACGCCGATCACGTAGCCGGCGCCGCCTTCGCCTTCGCTCACCGCATGCGGCGGCGGCTCCACCTGCGAGGGCGCGAGCCTGAAGACCTCCGATGCCGAGTCGACGATGAGGCCCACCTTGCGCTGATCCACCTCGACCACCATGACGCGGCTGCGCCTGCCGCGCTCGAGGTTGCGTTCGCCGAAGCGCTTGCGCAGGTCGACAACGGAAATGATTTTTCCGCGCAGGTTCATCACGCCTTCCACGTGCGCGGGAGCTTCGGGAACGGGCGCGATGTCGGGGACACGCAGGATTTCGTGCACCTGCGCGATGGGCACGGCGAACGTTTCGCGGCCCACCTGGAAGCCGACCATCTGCATGTCCGCGCTCATGTCAGAAACCCTGCCGGGGAACGGCGGCGAGGCGCGCGGGCCCGCTCGATGCCGCCGCCGCAGTGCGCGCGCTGCGGCCCACCAGCGGCGATGCCTCGAGCGCGAAGCGGTCCATGGCGTCGAGCAGAGCGCGCGCCATCTTCGACATCTGCTCGGCCGACGCCGCCAGTTCGGCGGAGCCGGAGGTGGATTGCTGCATCAACTCGCGCATCTTTTCCATGGCGCGGACCACGGCCTGCGCGCCCGCTGCCTGCTCTTCCACCGCGGAGTTGATCTCGTGCGTAATTTCGTTCAGGCGAGTGGTCGTCTTGGCGATCTGCGCCGAGCCGTGCGACTGCTCGGTGGTGGCCGCGCCGATTTCCTGGGCGAACTTGTTCACCTCGCTCACGACGTGGGAGATCTTGGTGAGCGCGGTGCTGAGTTCGCCGCCGCGCGAAAGGCCTTCCTGCACCATGGCTGTGCTCTGTTCCATGTTGCTCACCGCCTGGCGCGCTTCGCGCTGAATGCTCTGCACCAGCTCGGAAATTTCCTTGGTTGAGTGCGCCGATTTTTCCGCCAGCTTGCGGACTTCGTCGGCCACGACGGCGAAGCCGAGGCCGTGTTCGCCGGCCCGCGCCGCTTCGATGGCGGCGTTGAGCGCCAGCAGGTTGGTCTGCTCGGCCAGGTCGTCGATGACTTCCACGATCTTGCCGATGTCGTCGGCGCGCTGATCGAGCGCGCTGATGATCGCCGCCGAGGACTGGATGGCGCCGTGAATGCGGTTCAGGCCGTCGGTGGCCTTCGCCATTGTGCCCATGCCTTCCTTGACCTCGGTGCGCGAACGGTTGGAGATTTCCAGCAGCACTCTGGCGGTCTCCGCCACGCGCTGAATCGAAGTGACCATCTGGTCGATGGAGGCGGAGGTCTCGCTGACGTTGGAGGCCTGCGCCTGCGTGGTGCGCACCATGTTCTGCACGTTCACGCTCATCTCGTGCATGGTGCTGGTGACCTCATCGATCGCCGATGATGCCTGGTTGCTGATCTTGGCCGATTCTTCCGACGCCTCGGCCACCTGGTTGGAGCCGCCGGCCACCTGCGCGGCGCTGTCGCGCACGCTGCGCACGAGCGAGCGCAGACCCTCGGTCATCTTCATGAAGGCGAGAGCGAGCGTGTCGCGGCGAGAGCGCGGTTCGACCTGAACGGTCAGGTCGCCGCCGGCGATGGCTTCCGAAACGGCGGCCATTTCCTTCAGGTACGTCACCATGTTGTTGAAGCTGCGCGCCAGTTCGCCGATTTCGCCCTGCGCTTCCACTTCCACCTTCTGGTCAAGGTCGCCGCTGGAGCCGATCTCGCGCGTGACCGTGATCACACGGCTGAGCGGCTCGGTGATGGAGCGCGACGTGGTATAGGCGATCACGCCCCCCAGCAGCAACGCGAACAGCATGCCCATGTAGGCAACGATGGAGGCGACGGAGGCCGCTGCTTCGTCGGACTTGCGCGACTCCTCCGCCATCTGCGTGATCGAGTGCCCGACTTCATCGAGCTGTCCGGTGGAGCGCGATACCCAGCTCGCCGGATTCAATTGCAGATAGTTGATCTGGAGTTCGGCGACGGTGAGCTTGCCGTCGTCCACCTGGCGGCGCTTTTCAATCAGGACGCTGGCGAAGTTCTTGAACCAGTCGTTCTCCATCTCGCCCACGCGCATCAGCGCGCGGCGCTGCGGTTCAGCCACTGAGGCGGCGTGCTGCAGAGCGTTTTCGAGCTGCTTCATGCCGCTCGTGAGGTTGTCGACCTCGCGCGTGTCGCCGCTCAGCAGGTAATTGCGCAGGTAGAGACGGTTCTGCATCATCTGGTAGCGGACCGAGGCGACCGCCTGCACCGCCTCGATGGCCGCGCCGGCTTCCGCCTTGGCGCGGTGCTCGCGCCGCAGCACGATGATGTTCAGCGCGAACAGAAACACCAGCATGAACAGGATCGCGCCAAACCCGAGGTAGACCTTTCTGGCAATCGTCACTTTGCCAACCCTCCACCATCCCGACGCGTTACAGCGCGCCCGTAAACCTGTACTATCCGGGACTGAAGTTGAAGACCACAGTCTGCACGGTTTCGCCGCCGGCGCTTTCAAAGCGCCACTTCTTGAGCGCGTCGAGTGCCGACTGCACCAGCACCGGATGTCCGCCCACGACCTTGGTGCTTCGCACCACCCCGGACGGCGCAATTACTACCACCACGCGCACCGTCCCAGCCAGACGCAATTGGCGGGCGATGTCGGGATAGCCGGGCTGCACCTGCACCCTGACACGCCGCGCGCCGGACCCTTCCTGCGCGGATGCGCTCCCAGCCGCCAGACCAGCAGCCAGCAAAGCCAGCGCCAGGACGCGGTGAAGTCGTCGAAAATTGCGGTGACGAAGCATGCGCTAATCAAAAGACGCAATGGGCCGGGGGTGACAATTGCAAACAAACTGCCAGCTTCCGGATCGGGACAAGCCTGATAAATGGTTTGTAAGTATTTGATGTGTAATATGTTATTCATGAACCACGTTTCCTCTCGGAAGCTGTTCGTTGCTGGATGACTGGATTCGTCTCACAATGAGACGAATTCCCCGCTTTGCAAAGTAGGAGCGGAGTTAAGGTAAATTGCTTGACTCAAAATGAGATTGCGCAGTAGTGTCCGTGTACTCACTCTCCCCTGAGGATCTCCAGCTCCTGTTTCGCTGAAGGCGAGGCATGGCCTCAACCGGCACTGAAAAAAGACTGGCTGCGCTCGCGGCCGGTGCTGCGCGTCCTGAAGACGCGTTTCAGCAGCTGTTGCTGCGGCTTTCGGCCGTGGCGGCCGAAGGCGGCGATTTCACTTCGCTCGTGCAGTTGCTGTGCGCTTACACCCGCCAGTTCTTTCAGGTGCACGGCGCCTACTACTGGAAGCTTCAGCCCGATGGATCGCTGCAAGGCGTGGCCGCCGAGGGACACATGGCGGCGCGGTTCGTGGGCAGCCACCTGCGCCTGAGCGATGCGTCGGTGGTGACGCGCGCCGTCCAGGAGCGGAAAGCGGTTTACGTCAACGATCCCGACGCCGCGCTTTATCCGATGGCGGCCGAGTACAACTCGCGCGCCGTCATGGCGGCCCCGCTGATCGTGAGCGGTGAAGCGATCGGCGCCTTTGTCCTGATTCACACTGCCGACCCCACCTTCTTTAATGAAGACCTGGCCGCCAAGGCGACGATCCTCGGCGCGGTCATGGCCACGCTGGTGGAAGCCTCGCGCATGGCGCAGGCCAGCCAGGAAGAGCGCCGGCGGTCGCAGGTGCTGGTGCGCTGCACGCGCGCGCTGCACTCCAGCCTCGACCGCCAGCAGGTGTTGCACGCCCTGGCCGAAGGAAGCCTGGAGCTGTTCCAGGGAAGGCTTGCCACCGCCGCCGTCGTGCAGGAAGGACGCGTGGCGAGCCTCGAGGTGGCCGGCGGACCGGCGGAGCTGGTGCAAGCCGTTCGCGGTGACATACCCGCTTGGTTGCGCGACGGCCTCATTGCCGTCGCCGAATCCGAAGGTCCGCAGTGGAGCGCCTTGCGCGGCCCATATCAACACCTGGCGCAGTTCACAGGCTCCTCGGAGGCGATCTCGGCGCCGCTGGCGAGCGGCGAGATTCGCGGGGCGGTGATCGTCTGCGCGGGCGAGAAGACGTTCGGCATTCCCGAGACCGCGCTGCTCGGCGTGCTCGGCGACTTCGGCGCCATGGCGCTGGCCAATTCGGAGCTCTATGCGCGCGCCAGCGCGCAGTCGCGCGAGCTGCAGCAGTTGCTCCAGATATCAGCGGAGTTGAGCGGAACCAGCGAGCTCGAGCGGTTCCTGCAGCAGTTCGTGGTGCGCGGCGCCGAGTTCCTGAACTTCAAGCGGTCGTTCATCGCTCTTTGCGAAGGCGACGGTTGTTACGTCCGCTGGGCGGCAGCCGATGGCGAAGCGCGGCGCCAGGAGCGCAAGCTCACCGGACGCATCACCGACCGCGTTCTGCTGCAGAAAAAGCCTTACTGGACAGACAATCCTGCCGCCGAGCCCGACATGGACATCGCGGCGGTGCACGAGCTCGATGTCAGGCAGTACCTGGCGGTTCCGCTGCTGGGGTCGAACGGGGAGGCGCTGGGACTTTTCGGCGTGCTCGACAAGCGCGTGGGCAGCCCGATCAGCGCCGAAGACGTGCGTCGCGCGCAGGCGCTGGCGGCGGAAGTCGCGGTGGTGCTGGAGAGCACGCGCAACCTGCACCTTTCCGAAGAGCATCGCCGGCGCGCGGAAAACCTGATGAGCCTGGCGCTGGAGCTGAATTCATCGCTTCGCCTGCCCGACTTCGTTCGCAGCTTCACGCTGCGCGCGGCTGACATGCTCGGCGCCCGCGCCGCCGCCCTGGCGCTGGCCCAGCGCGCCGCGCTGGAAACCGTCTTTTTCCACGACGAGGCGCATCCCGCCGACAAACAGGTCACGCGCCGCCTGAACCTGGCGCTGAGCGAGCTGGCCGCCAATCGCAGCGAAGAATTGATCCACGGAATGGCCGATGAAATCTTCGGACCCGGATTGGCGGAGGCGCTCGGCTGGATGGACGTGACGCTCGCCCGCCTGACGGGAGCCGACCACGAGCTGATCGGCATGCTCTGCCTGGTGGACCGCGGCAAGTCGCCCACCGCCACGGACCGAAATCTCCTGCAGGCGCTCGGCGGGCACGCGTCGGTGGCGATGGAGAACGCGCGGCTGTTCTCGCGCATCGCGCAGTCGAACAAGCAGTGGGCCGAGATCTTCGACGCCATCACTGACTACATCGTGGTCCACGACGAAGGCCACAAGGTGCTGCGCGTGAACCGCTCGCTGGCCGACTTCATCGGCGTGCGGCCGAATGAGCTGATCGGCGTGGGCATGCGCGCGCTCATCGCGATGGCGATCGAGCCGGGCGCGCAGCCGTGTCCGTTCTGCCGCGCCGGACAGGACGAGGATGACGAGTACATCCATCACGTCCTCGACCGGACCTACCTGGTTTCGACCTCGCGCATTCACGGGCCGCTGCACGAGGGACGCCAGACCATCCACGTGCTGAAAGACATCAGCGACCGGCGCGAGGCGGAACGCCGCTATCGCGAGCTGTTCGACAACATCCAGGAAGGCCTGTTCTTCTCCGTGCCCGACGGCCGCTTCATCGAGGTGAACGACGCGCTGGTGCGCATGCTCGGCTACGACAGCCGCGAGGAGCTGCTGCAAACCGATCCCAACACCCAGATCTACGTCTCGCCCGAGGAGAGCGCGAAGCTGCGGCAGGCGCTCGACGCGCAGGGCGTGGTGCGCAACTACGAACTCGCCATGCGCCGCAAAGACGGCACTCTGGTCCACACGCTGCAGAACACCTTCGCGGTGCGCGACCCGCAGGGCAAGCCGGCGCAGTATCGCGGGCTGATGCTCGACATCACCGAGCTGAAGAACTTCCAGTCGCAGCTCCAGCGCGAGCGCGACTTCAATTTAAAGATCCTGAACAACACGCTCAGCATGATCCTGGTGGTGGATACGGCCGGGCTCATTACCTACGCGAACCGCCGCTGCTTCGAGGCGGGCGGGTACACCGAGGCGCAACTGTTGGGGCGCAGGCTGGCCGAGCTGGTGGCGCCGTCGCGGCGCCAAGTGTTCGAGCAGGCGTTCAGCGCCGCCGTCGGCGGCCACCAGGGCGACAACCTGGAGCTGCAACTGGTGCGCGGGAGCGGCGGCCACGGGCACTTCTCCGTCAACCTCAGCCCGATGCGCGACGAGCAGGGCGCGGTCACCAGCATCGTCATCGTGATGACCGACATCACCGACGCCGCCATTCTCCAAGCGAAGCTGATGCACACCGAGAAGATGGCTGCCGTGGGCCAGCTCGTCTCCGGCGTGGCGCACGAGGTGAACAACCCGCTCACCGCGATTCTCGGCTTCTCCGACCTGCTGCTGGAAAAGCCCGATGTGCCGGAGAGCGCCAAGCGCGACCTGCGCATCGTGGTGCAGGAGGCGCATCGCACGAAAACAATCGTGCAGAACCTGCTGAGCTTTGCGCGGCAGGTGCCGCCGCGGCGCGAGCCGGTGCATTTGAATCCATTGCTGCGGCGGACGATCCAGTTGCGCTCCTACGACTTGGCGAATCACGGCGTGCAGGTGCGCGAGCAGTTCACCGAACCGCTGGCCAGCGTGATGGGCGATTCGCACCAGTTGCAGCAGGTGTTCCTCAACATTCTGAACAACGCCTACGACGCGGTCCGCGAGAGCGGCCGCCAGGGACTGATCGACGTGCGCACGGCGCCGACGGAAAGCCACGTCGAGGTTGTGTTCTGCGACAACGGCAACGGCATCGCGCAGCCGGAGCGCATCTTCGATCCCTTCTTCACCACCAAGGAAGTGGGCAAGGGGACCGGGCTGGGCCTGAGCATCTGCTACGGCATCGTGCGTGAGCACGGCGGCGAAATTCTGGCGGCCAACAATCCCGGCGGCAAAGGCGCAACGTTCACCGTCCGCCTGCCGCTCGCCGCGCGCCGCAGCCCAGGGGAAGCCGGGCCATGACGCAGGCGGCCAAAGCGGGGCGCCCGCCGGTCCTGGTGATTGAAGACGAGCCGTCGGTGATCGCCTTCATCCAGGCGGCCCTGGAGCGCAGCGGTTATCACGTGAAGCCGGTGGCCAGCGGCGCCGAGGCGCTCGAGTTGCTGCGCGACGGCGGCGATGACTATCTCGGCATCATTTCCGACATGCGCACGCCGGGAGGCGTGACCGGCGCCGACGTCTATGCCTGGATCACTTCGCACCGGCACGATCTGCTCGGGCGCGTTGTGTTCATCACCGGCGACACGGTGAACGAAGAGACGCTGCAACTGCTGCAGAGCACCGGCGCGCCCTGCATCGAGAAGCCGTTTCGCGTCCAACAGCTCATTGCCGCGGTGGAAGAAACCTTCGGGAGGAGCGCGTAGATGCACGACCTGAAGCTCCAGTTCCTGATCGTGGACGATCAGGTCACCATCCGCAAGCTGTGCACCACCATCGGCGCGTCGCTGGGCTTCGAGTGCGCTGAGGCGGAGAGCGCCGAGGCGGCGCTGGCCCACATCCAGAACAACTCGCCCGAGATCATCCTCGCCGACCTGCGCATGGACAACATGACCGGGCTGGAATTCCTGGAGAAGGTGAAGAAGGTCCTGCCGCGCACCGAAGTCGCCATCATGACCGGCTACGGCTCCATTGAGAGCGCGGTCACCGCCATGAAGCTGGGCGCGTACGACTACATCACCAAGCCCTTCCGCGTGGAGGAACTCAAGCTGGTGCTGGCGCGCATGGCGGAAAAAGTGCGCCTCGTGGCGGAGAACGAATTCCTGCAGGCGCGATTGGATTCCGACATCGCGCTGCACGGCATCGTCGGCTCATCGCCCAACATCCAGGACGTGCTGCGCATGGTGGCGCGCCTGAAGGACACCCGCACCCCGGTTCTCATCAGCGGCGAAAGCGGCACCGGAAAAGAGCTGGTGGCGCGCGCCATCCACTTCCACGGCAGCTTTGCCAAGCGGCCGTTCGTGGCGGTGGATTGCGGCTCGCTGGTGCCCACGCTGATCGAGTCAGAGTTGTTCGGATACGAAAAAGGCGCCTTCACCGGCGCCCTGCGATCGAAGGAAGGACTGTTCCAGGCGGCGAACGGAGGAACGATCTTCCTTGACGAGATCGGCGAGCTGCCCCCGGAGATGCAGGCGAAGCTGCTGCGCGTGCTGCAGGAGAAAGAAGTGCGCCCGGTGGGCAGCAATCAGCGCGTGCCGGTGGACGTGCGCGTGATCGCGGCCACCAATCGCGACCTGGAAGCCGCGTATCGGCAGGGAACGTTTCGCAAGGACCTCTACTTCAGGCTGAATGTGGTGACCGTGCATCTGCCTGCGCTGCGCGAGCGCAAGAGCGACATCCCGGCGCTGGTGCACTGGTTCCTGGAGCGGCACGCGCCCGGCCGGCGCGTGCAGATCACGCCCGCGGCCATGCGCTGCTTCATGGACTACGAGTGGCCGGGCAACGTCCGCGAGTTGCAGAACTGCATCGAGCGCGCGCTGGCGCTCGGCAATCAGTCGCAGATCGACCTTGCCGACCTGCCCGCGCCGCTCTACACACCAGCCGCAGAAGCCGCGCCCGGCGAAGCCGTCCCTGGAAACGGCGCGACCGACCTGGAAGAACTGGAGCGGGTCACCATTCGTCGCGTCTTCGAGCAGGTGGGCGGCGACAAGACCCTGGCGGGCAAAATGCTGGGTATCAGCCGCGCCACGCTTTACCGGAAGCTGAAGCGCTACAACATCCTGCGCTCGGCGATGGAAGCCGGCGCGGGCAACTAGGGCTGAGCCGGAGCCGTTTCAAGTTGAGACAGCCGGCCTGAACTTACGCCCGGGCGAAAGCTGCTCCCCACGATAAATCAATAACTTGTAGACGTTGCGCACTCCTCGTTTATTTGGCCGTCGCCGTGCACTATTGCCGTTGTTCTGGCAAAGCCCGCAACACCATAAATCAGACTTGTACCTGGCCGGACCTGCGAAGCGCAGGTTTGAGCGGCCTGGGAGGCCGAGAGTGCTGCGTCACAGGGCGACGATTCTCCGCGACAACTCCTCAATTCCGGCGCTGGCCCGCTTCTTTCCGCGGGCGGTGCCGATGCGTACCAGCGTTTCGATCAGCGGCACGGACCGCTGCGGCCGCGCTTTCAACGAGCAGACGCGCATCGAACTGGGCACGCCCACCGAGATGATTTTCACCTCGGCGCTGCCGTTTGAGAGCGGGGACAACCTGCGCGTGATCAACAAAGACGGGTCGCTGGACGTTACAGTCACCGTGGTGGCAACGCGCTACCACAACGGCAAGACGGCGGTTGCGGCGCGCGTGCTCGATAGCGCCGACAGCCTGCCGATTCGTAAACATTGAGCAGCGGCTTCTTCGAATGCAGGAAAGCGACAACAAAGCGCAGATCGTGCTGATCGTGGCCGGCGATGAGAGCCAGGCGCTGGCGCTGCAGGGCCGCTGGAGCAGCGATGCCGCCGCGCCGCAGTTCGTTGTCGCCAGCGCTTCGCGGGCCGCAGCGCAGGCCGTGAAGTGCGACCTCGCCGTGGTCGCCGGCCTTGCCGGCGAGCGCCTCGATCTTCTGCTGCAAGCCCTCTCGCGCATCGCAAAACTTTCTGTCGTGTGCTTCGCGGAGTCAGCCCAGACGCGCGAATACGGCGCGCCAACCATTGTGCTCCAGCAGCATGAAGACTGGATCGATACGGCCGTCGTTCTTGGCCGGGAAATTCTTCGCCGACAGCGGCTGGCGGAGATGGCGCGCCGGGCCGAAGAGGCCGCCGCGGCGTCGCTCGGTCATGCCACGGTGGGGCGCTACGTGCTGGAGATGCGTCACAACGTGAACAACGCGCTTACGTCGGTGCTCGGGAATGCCGAACTCCTGCTGATGGGCGAGGCGTTGGCGCCAGAGGTCCGCGCCCAGGTCGAGATCATCCACAGCATGACGATGCGCATGCACGAGATCATGCGGCGGCTCGCGTCGCTCGCGTCGGAAATGCGCTTCGCCACCGCCCCGTCTCAGTCTGAGACGCGCTTTCCACCCGAGGAACGGCGGTCGCGGCGCCTTCGCCACAGCGCCTAAGTTTTCTTCGCCAAATCTGTAACTTAGCGCTTCCGCGCCATTGCCTGCCGGGTTACTCGGTTGGAGTGCTGATTGCATTCTGCACGGCCAAGGACTAGTGTCGGCATGCTTTTTTCCACTGCACAGGCTGACATGAACGAGCCACGAGGTCGCTGGTGTGTTTTTCGCGCCGGGAGAGAGCTGTGTCTTCCCGCGGAGCAGGTTCATGAGATCCGCGCCTGGCCGGCGGTGGCCTGTTTGCCGCTCGCGCCTGGCCGCGTGCTGGGTTTGTTTGCGCTGGGCGATGAAGCGGTGCCGGTGATCGCAGTCCAGGCGGGCGATGGAGATTCCCCGGAATTCACGCATGTCCTGATCGCGGGCCGGTCCAGGGCGAGGTTCGCGATTGCGGCATGCGGGCCCCGGCTGGTGGAGCAGGAAACGCCGCCGGCGGAAGTCGTCGACACAAAGGGAATGCTGGCTGAACTGTGAGTGGTTGTGCGGGGGCGGGAGGAAAAAGTGAAAGGGCGGCTGAGTTCGGTCCTTTGGCGGACGATCGGAATTAACCTGGCGGCGTTGTTGGCGGTATTTGCGCTGGCCTACAGCGCGGGCGCGCGCAGCGGCGGCTTGTCGCTCGTCGACTTCGGCGCGCTGCCATTTGCTGCCGGTCTGCGCTTATGGATTGCGGCGCTCGTGGCAGTGATGGTTCTGTTCTCGCTGCTGTGGCTGGCGACGCGCATCCTGAAGCCGCTGAACGAGCTGACCACCTACGCGGAGACGATGGAGTGGCGCGAGGATTCCGGCACGCGGCCGGTTTCCAGCGACGATGATTTCGCTTTTCTTGCGGACCGCATAACCGAGCTTGCCCGGCGCATGGCTGCCGCCACCGCCGATCAGCAGGAACTGGCCTCGCTGCGGCAGCGGATCAGCGAATTCTCTGTGGCCGCATCGCAGGCGGCGAGCGGCGACCTCAGCGCCCGCGGCGTCGGCGGCGATGACGACCTGGGCCGCGCCATTGCCAACTTCAATCGCACCCTGGAAGCGGCGGGCGTGGTGTTGCAGTCGGGCCGCAAGCTGGCGCAGCAGCTCGCCGGCAATGCGGCGGATGCGCTCACCCTGTCGCAACACTCGGGGCGCACCGTCGGTGAGCAGGAGCGCGAGGTGGCCAACGCCACCGAAGCCTTCGCGGCGCTGCCGCCCTCCATCAAGCAGGTGAGCGACAACTTCGACGCGGTGCTGCGGGCTTCACAGCAGGCCGCCGGCGCGGTGCAGCAGGCGCACAAGCAGATCACCGGCACGCGCGGCGACCTGGACCGCATGGGCGCGGCGCTGGAGTCGGCGCGGCAGGCGGTGGAGAAGCTGCAGCAGTCCTCCGATTCGGCGCTGCAGATGCTGCATCCGCTGGCGCAGGTGACGGAAAACGCAACCCTGCTCGCACTGAACGCGGCCATCGAGTCGGCGCGCGCCGGCGCGGCCGGGCGCACGTCGCCGCTGGCCGCCGAGCGTTTCCGCGAGCTGGCCGAAGACGCCGCCAGCATCAGCCGCGGCATCGCGCAATTGATCTCCGGGATGAGCGAAGAGAGCGCGGCGCTGAAGCGCGCTCTGGAAAGCGAGCGGCGTGCGGCCGAGGCGTCGTCGCAGAACTCGGGGCAGGCGGCACAGGCGCTGGAAGGCGCGCTCGCGGCAGTGCAGGAGGCGAGCGCGCGCGCGGAAGTGATCACTGTTGCCTGCGCTCGCCAGGCCGACGCGGCGCGCACGGTGAGCGCGGCGCTGCAATCGGCCACCGACCTGCTCCGCCTCGCCGGCCAGCACGCGCGGCGCGGCACACTCAACGCCGAGCAGGCGGAGAAGCTGGCGCAGCAGCTCGCGGCGGCGCTGGCCGGGCTGCGCGCCTCACCGCTGGAAACCGCCCTCCTGAGTGACGCAGCCAAGTCGGCCGCCGGCAACAACGCGTAACACGATGAGCGAGCGCAAGGCCAAACTCGACGACGCCCAGATCGAGGACCTGGTCAGGCGCCTGGAGGGGCGCTCCGGCCTGGTTTTCGAAGGTGAGCGCCGCGCATGGCTGGCCGCCCAGGCGGAAGACTACGCGCGCTCCCGCCGCGTCGCGCCGGCGGACCTGTTGCGCGCGGTTGGCGCGTCAGCCGCCGAGTACGAGGGCCTGCTCGATCGCGTGCTCGCGTCGGAAGGAAAGTTTCGCCGTTACGCGGCCATCTTCGACGTCTTCGAGCGCCGCGTCCTGCCCGAGATGCACATGAAGAAATTCTGGGACCGGCCGCGCGCGCTGCGCGTGTGGAGCGCCGGGTGCGGAGCGGGCGAGGAGGCGTATTCCATCGCCATCAGCGTTCTGGAGACGCTCGCGTCGCTCGACGCCTGGAACATCGAGCTGCTGGGCTGCGATCTGAGGCGGCACGCCATCCAGACGGCCGAGCGCGGCGTTTACCCGCGCAGCGCCTTCAACTCCATGCCGCCCGAGCAGATCGAGAACTACTTCGCGCGCGCCGGAGAAATGCTCATGGTCAAGCCGCGTCTGCGCGGAATGGTGAAGTTTGCATGCGCCAACCTGCTCGAGGGCGAATACATGGGGCGCTTCGACTGCATCTTCTGCCTCGATGTGCTCGGCTGGCTGGCGCGGCCCCGCCGCGCGCATCTGCTGGAGCGCTTCCACGAGCACCTGGAGCCGGGCGGCTACCTGCTGCTCGCGCCCGGAGAGGCGGCCACGATGCAGTCGTACGGGCGCTTCGCCGCGGTGGAGCGCGAGGGCGAAATCGTGTTGCAGAAGCCCGCGGGCATCAGCCGCAACCTGGCCGTCGCCGGAGGCATGTGATGGACAACGTGCTCGACCTCTTCGACCGGCAGCCTGCCCCTGAGCCGAGCGTCGCGCTCGACCGGGCGCTCGCCGGGCTGATGGATCAGCGGCTGCGCCTGGAAGCGCGGCTGGCGGAACTCGATCGCGTGCGCGCGCAGTTCTCCGCCGCGCGGCTGGAACCTGCGCTGATGGCCGCGGCGTCGAAGCTCGAGGAGCAGATCCGCGAAATGGACCGCGACCTGACACGACTGGCCGACGCCATCCACGGGTTGCGCGTGGAGCTGGAGGCGCGCGCCCAGATCGCGCCCGGCGCCTTCGGCGCCATGGCGGTGCTGTTCGTCTCAGCCGGCGGGCAGCGCTTCGCCGTTCCCATAGATCAGGTGAAACAGGTTCGCGACCCGGATGGAAGTGCTGCCTCGCGTTTGGATGCGCTGCTGGGATTGCGGCCGGTTGCAACGCGCACCGCCCGTGTGCTGGTGGGTGAGGACCTGGCCGTAGTCGTCGACGAGGTCTTGCGCCAGGACGAAGTGCGCGTGCTGCCGCTGAGCACCGCCTTGGGCAGCATGAAGATCTACATGGGGGCGGCCCTCACCGCCGGCGACGTGCTGGTCCCCGTCCTCAACCTGCGCGAACTCACTCGTCGCCCCGCGTAGGTCCCACGCCGGACCGTCCCAAGCACTCCGGATGAGACAATGACTGGCATGTGGCGCGGCGCCAGCAACGAGGAAACCGGACCTGTCAGCGCGGAAAAACCACTTCGGCTCACGCTGGCTGAAATCACCGGCCGCGTCAGCTCACTCGTCCCGCCGGAAAAACTCGAGCCACCTGAGCGCGCCATTGACGACCTGCGGGCTTCAGGGATAACCGAGCGCATCCTTCGCGTCGGCGCGACGGCGCCCGATTTCGAACTAGTCGACCAGCGCGGGCAAGTGGTCCGCTCGGCGGACCTGCTCGTCCGCGGGCCGCTGATCGTCGTGTTCTTCCGCGGGCGCTGGTGCCCGTACTGCGTCGCTACCCTCGAAGCCTGGCAGGCGCGTTTGCCGCAGGTTCAAGCCGCAGGCGCCTCGCTGGTCGCCATCTCGCCGCAGAAGCCGCTCCACACCAGCTTCACCGCCGAGCAGCACAAGCTGACGTTCCCCGTCCTGAGCGACACAGGCAACGCGGTCGCGCGCCAGTTCGGGCTGGCGTACCGCGTGCCCGATTACCTTGAGCGCCACTACCGCGGCATCTTCATCAATCTGCCGAACTCGAACGGCGATCCGAGCTGGGAGCTGCCGCTGGCGGCAACGTTCGTGATCGCCGGTAAGGACGCGGGCGAGGTCGCCCGCGTCCGCACGGTCCGGTTTGCCTATGCCAGCCCCGACTTCAAGGACCGAGCGGAACCGGCGGACGTCCTCCGGGCGGCTGGTCAGAGTTGAGCATCGGGTGATGAGGCCGCCGAGGAAGGTCCATGGCCGCGCTGCCAACCGAGCCGAAGTGCTCGACTTCACCATCGAGCCGTTCGCATTCGGCGGTTTCAGCCTGTCCATCGCCTATCTCGGTCCCGAGAAAAGCAACGTAACCGCCGGCGGCGTGTGGCCCGATATCGAAAAAGCGAAGGCAATCGCCGAGCAGGCGGCCGGGCGTCTGTTGCGCGGAGCAACGGTTCGTTGGGATTCGGAATAACCAGCCCTGCGCGCGCTCGCGAGTTGCTAATTCCGCGCTGTTTACGCCATAATATGAGGCTCTGCCCGCTGCGGCTGCGCCTGAGGTGCGCCCTCCCGGAGTCAGAACCGGTTTCCCGGTAAGCACAAGAAAGGACAACATTTTCCAGTGTTAATGATTCGTCTTTCGCGCGTTGGTGCGCGCAAACAGCCCTACTATCGCGTGGTGGTGATTGACAAGCAGCGCGCGCGCAATGGACGCTCGGTGGAGGTGGTGGGCACGTACAACCCGCGCACCAACCCGGCGACCGTGGACCTGGACCGCGAGCGCGTTGATTACTGGCTCTCGAAGGGCGCGCAGCCGTCGGAAACCGTGAACAAGCTGCTGCAGAAGCCCGCGCCGGCGCCCACCGCGGCCTAGCCGCGTTAAGCAGCGCCGCCATACCACGTCCCAACGGCAGAAAGAGAGGCCGCTTATGACAGGAGAGAGCGGGGACATGCGCGCCCTAGTGGAGGAAATCGCCAAGGTGCTGGTGGACGATCCGAGCCAGGTGTCGGTCGAGGCGGTGGACGAGGGTGGCGAAACCGTCCTGGAGTTGCGCGTCGCCGAGAGCGACCTCGGCAAGGTGATCGGCAAGCAGGGGCGCACGGCGCGCTCGCTGCGCACCATCCTGGCGGCCGCGAGCATGAAGCTGCACAAGCGCTACACGCTGGAGATCATCGAATAGCCGGCCGCACGAAGGACGAGCGCGATCAGCCGGGCCGCGACCTGGTGAGCATCGCGCGGATCATCAAACCGCAGGGAAGGCGCGGCGAAGTTGCCGCCGAACTGCTCACCGATTTTCCCGGGCGGTTTGCTGAACGCAAGCATGTTCACCTGCTGTTGAAGAGCGGCCAGTGGCGCGGGCAGCTCAGCGGGTTTGAGATTGAAGACTTTTGGCCCCACAAAGGCCGCATGATTTTGAAGTTCCGCGGCGTGGATTCGATCTCCGACGCGGAAAAGCTGGCCGGCGCCGAAGTGCAGATCGAGCGAGGCCAGCGCGCGCCGCTGGAAGGCAACGCAGCCTACGCCGGCGACCTGGTGGGATGCGCGGTCGTCGAAGTTGGCCGAGAGACGCCCCGCCAGTTGGGCGTGATTGACGATGTTCTCGCCGGCGCCGGCGAAGCGCCGCTGCTGGTGGTAAAGAGCGGCAGCAGGGAATTGCTGGTCCCGTTCGCGGAAGAGTTCCTGCGGAAGATGGACGTTGGCGGGCGGCGGATCGAGGTTGCGCTGCCGGAAGGCCTGCTCGCACTCGACGCGCCTCTGAGCGCGGCAGAGAAGCAGGAGCAGCACCGGGGCGCAGAAACGAAAGGCAAAAGGAAAAAGGAAAAAGGAAAAAGTTAAAGCGCTTGAGGGGAGAAGTTTCCTGCTTTTGCCTTCTACTTTTTCCTTTTGCCTTGATGGCAATGAAGTTTGATTTACTGACGATTTTCCCCGGCTTCTTCCGCGGCCCGCTCGATCACGGCATTGTGCGGCGGGCGCAGGAGGCGGGACTGGTGGACGTTGCCGTGCACGACCTGCGGGCCTTTACTCGCGATCGTCATCGCACGGTGGATGACAGGCCCTTCGGCGGCGGCGAGGGCATGGTGCTCAAGCCCGAACCGCTGTTCGAGTGCGTCGAGTCGCTCGGCCTGGCGCCGCGCGGCGAGCGCCGGCGGGAAGCGGTGATCGTGCTCTCGGCGCAAGGGCGGCTGTTTCGCCAGGAAGTGGCGCGGGAGCTGGCGCAGCTGGAGCGGATTGTGCTCATCTGCGGCCGCTACGAAGGCGTAGACGAGCGCGTGAGCGAGCACCTGGCCGACCGCGAGCTGTCAGTCGGCGACTACGTGCTGAGCGGCGGCGAGCTGGCGGCGGCGATCGTGGTGGACGCCGTCACCCGCCTGTTGCCCGGCGCCCTGGGGAACGAAGCCTCGGCGCGGCAGGAGAGCTTCACCTCCGGCGCTGGCGGATATACTGGACTGGAGACGGGCGCCGCGCCCGATTCCACCTGCGGTTCCGGCGGGCTGCTGGACTATCCGCATTACACGCGGCCGGCAGACTTTCGCGGGATGAAGGTCCCCGAGGTGCTGCTGGGCGGAAACCACGACCAGATCCGCCGCTGGCGCCGGCAGAGAGCGCTGGAGAAAACGCTGCGCAACCGGCCGGAGCTGCTCCGGCAGAGCGAGCTCGCCGAAGAAGACAGGGAATTCGTGGCCCGCGTGATTGCCGAGCCGGGCGGAGAGAAGCAGTGAACCATTGCGGCGCATGGAAGGCCGCTGGCACTGAGCACAGGCCTCGACGGCCAAATGCCAGCTGCTGAGTGCCAATTGCGAATTTGAAGGCGTTAAGCGCCAGAGGAAAAGACAATGTCGACATCACCCATCATTCAACGGCTGCTCGCCAAGGTGCAGCGCACCGATATTCCCGCGTTCCGCGCCGGCGACACCATCCGCGTGCACGTGCGCATCAAGGAAGGCGATAAGGAGCGCACGCAGGCGTTCGAAGGCATCGTGATCTCGCGCACCGCGGGCCCGCAGGCCAGCTTCACCGTCCGCAAGATCAGCTTCGGACAGGGCGTGGAGCGCATCTTCCCGCTCAACTCCAAGGTGATCGACAGGATTGACGTGGTGCGCTCCTCGCGCGTGCGCCGCGCCAAGCTCTACTACCTGCGCAACCTGCGCGGCAAAGCTGCCCGCCTGCGCGAGGTGGAGAAGCAGGAAGGTGCGCCCGTTGCCGCCGCTGCGGCAGAGAACACCTAGGAGATGGTGGTGGCTTCGCCTGAGATAGCGCTGACGTCCTCGGTGCGCATTGCGCCTGACGTGATCTACCGTGACCTGGAAGACGAGGCCGTGCTGCTCGACCTCAAGACCGGCACCTACTTCGGCCTCGATCCGATGGGCACCCGCATGTGGCATCTGCTGGAAGAGAATGGCTCGCTGCAGTTGGTGGCCCAGCGCATCACCGAGCAGTACGACGTCACCGCCGACGTCTGCGAGCGCGACCTGCGGGAATTTGTGGAGCGTCTGCGGGAAAAAGGATTGGTCGAGCTGGTTTAGCAATCAGCAGTCAGCCCTCAATCCAGCCGGTGCAGGGTCGCGGTTGTTCCAAAGAAACAAAAGCCGGGCTCGCCGCCCGGCTCTTTCGTTGTGCCCTTCGTGTCGGGCCGTTGATCTTCGTCTGCGCCAGCACGAACGTCCGTGGGCTGAACGCTGACTGCTGAGTGCTGCTACTCCACGGTCACCGACTTCGCCAAATTGCGCGGCTGGTCCACATCGCAGCCGCGCTTGACCGCGATGTAGTACGCCAGCAGCTGCAGCGGCGCCACTTCCAAAATCGGCAGCAGCAGCTCCGGCGCCGGCGGCACGAACACCACGTTGTCGGCGGCTTCCTTGATCTCTTCGTCGCCTTCGGTGGCAATGGCGATCACGCGTCCTGAGCGCGCCTTCACTTCCTTCAGGTTGGAAAGCGTCTTCTCATAGCGCGTCACCGAGCCGCGGTCGTTCTTGTCGCAGGTGGCCAGGATGACGACCGGCAGGTTTTCGTCGATGAGCGCGTTGGGACCGTGCTTCATCTCGCCGGCGGGATAGCCTTCGGCGTGGATGTAGGAAATTTCCTTCAGCTTGAGCGCGCCCTCCAGCGCGATGGGGTAGTGAATTCCGCGGCCGAGGAAGAGGAAGTCGTGCGCCTTGCCGTACTCGCGCGCGAGGTCCTCGCAGACCTCGGCGTGGGTGAGCAGCGACTCCAGTTTTCCCGGAACGAGCCGCAATTCGTTCAGCAGGCGGCGCGCTTCATCGGTCTTCAGCGTGCCGCGCAACTCCGCCAGGTAAACCGCGAACAGGTACAGCGCCGTGAGCTGCGCCGTGAATGCTTTCGTCGAGGCCACGCCGATCTCCGGTCCGGCGTGGGTATAGATCGTGCCGCTGGCTTCGCGCGCAATCATGGAGCCCACCACGTTGCAGACGCCCAGCGTCTTCGAGCCCTTGGCCTTGGCCTCGCGTTGCGCCGCGATCGTGTCGGCTGTTTCGCCCGACTGCGTGATCAGCAGCGTGATGTCCTTCGGATCGATGATCGGGTCGCGGTAGCGCCACTCGCTGGCGTAGTCCACTTCGGTGGGGACCCGCGCCAGGCGCTCGATCATGAACTTGCCCGCCAGGCCCGCGTGCCAGCTGGTTCCGCAGGCGGCGATGTTGATCTTCTGCGTGGCGCGGAACTCGGCCTCGGTGATCTCCATTTCCTCCAGGTAAACGGTGCCTGAATCCGGCGAGACGCGGCTGATCATGGTGTCGCGCACGGCGCGCGGCTGCTCAAAAATTTCCTTGAGCATGAAGTGCTTGAAGCCGCCCTTTTCCGCCATGATCGGGTCCCAGGTGACGTGTTGCACCTGGCGCGAAATCGGCTGGCCGTTGAAGTCGGTGAGCTGCACGCCGGTGGCCGTGATGACCGCCAGGTCGCCGTCGGCGAGGAAGAACAGGTCGCGCGTGTGATACAGGATGGCCGGAACGTCGCTGGCCACGAAGTATTCGTCTTTTCCCAGGCCGATGACGGCCGGCGGCCCGTTGCGCGCCGCCACAATTTTGTTCGGCTCGTCTACTGTGATGACCGCCAGCGCGAAGACGCCGGTCAGCTCGCGCACCGTGCGGCGCACCGCTTCTTCCAGCGCCATGTGCCCGTGGCCGTTGCCGCCGCTGGAGGCCAGGTGCTTCTCCACCAGGTGCGCGATCACTTCCGTATCGGTCTCGGTGACGAACTTGTGTCCCTGCTCGGCCAGCTTGCGCTTCAGCGAGAGGTAGTTTTCGACGATGCCGTTGTGCACCACCACCACGCGGCCGGTACAGTCGCGGTGCGGGTGGGCGTTCTCTTCCGTGGGACGTCCGTGGGTGGCCCAGCGCGTGTGTCCAATGCCGTAGGTGCCGTCGAGCGGCTTGAGGCGGATGGCCTCTTCCAGGTTGCGCAGCTTGCCTTCGGCTCGGCGCACCTGGAGCCCTTCGCCGTTGCCGGCGACCGCGATGCCTGCCGAGTCGTACCCGCGATACTCCAGCCGTCGCAGCCCGTCCACGATGACCGGCACCACGCGCTTCTTACCGACGTATCCCACTATGCCGCACATAAAAACACTCCCGTGCCGCGTGAGGGCGCGAATGCTAAGTCGCTGAAAAAGCGGGCCTGACGATTAGGTGAGAGCCGCCCAAACGCAGCTTCATACATGTCCAGCTTCATTATGGGCCAACCACGGCCAGATTGACAGGCGCAAGCCCGGTTACCGACGTTACCGGGAGTGGACAGGAAGGTAACCACGAAGCGCCCCACGTTCGCGTCGGCTTGCGTGCGGCGCTATCGTGGGGTAATGATGGCTGGCGCAACCGCTGCTGCTCGCGTCACCCTTCATGTGCCTTTCGTGTCCTTCGTGTGAACCGCTCTTACCCAACTCAGCACCGGGCCTGCACGGCCAAATGCCAAGTGCTAACTGCCAACCGCCGGGCAGCCAAGCTGCGCCTCACTCCTCGATCCGGTAGCTGAACTCCTCGATGACGGGGTTGGTAAGCACGTCGCGCGCGATCTTCTCCACCTGCGCCTGCGCCTGGGCGCGGTCCACGCTTTCGCCGAGGGCGATCTCGAAGAACTTGCCCTGGCGGACATCGCTCACCGACCGGTAACCCATCTTCTTGAGCGCGCCCTGGATGGTTTTCCCCTGCGGGTCGAGCACCGACTTTTTCAGCGAAACGTAAACGTAAGCTTTCATTCGCTCCTGAGTAATCCGCGTTCATCCGCGTTGATCCGCGGTAGGGTCTTACAGCCCGAACAGCTCGCGAAGCCGCCGGGTCTGCGCGCGGCTCACCGGCACTTCCGTCTGCTTCTTGTCGTCCATGCGCAGCTGGTAGCTCGACTTGAACCACGGCACCACTTCTTTAATGCGGTTCACGTTCACCAGGTACGAGCGGTGCGCGCGCCAGAACAGTTTCTGGTCGAGCGAGGTAAGCAGCTCCTCCAGCGTCCGGCAGTTCGACTGGCCCTCCATGCCGCTGGCGGTCACCACCGTGATCACGCCGTCTTCGATGGAGGCGTAGCAGATGTCTTTCTGGTCCGCCAGGAACAGCCGGCCGCCGGCGCGCAGCACGATCTTGCTCGACCTCGCCTGCTGCGATTGCTGCGCTTCCAGCATGTGCACGAGGGCGTCCAGGCGCTCGCTCGAGGGCGCTTCGTTGTGCAGGTTGCGCCGCGCCTTTTGTACCGCCTGCAGCACGCGCTTCTTGTCGAAGGGCTTGAGCAGGTAGTCAACCGCGTTCACCTCGAACGCCTTCACCGCGTACTGATCGAAAGCGGTGGCGAATACGAACTGCGGCAGCGGCGTCTTCTTCTCGATGAGCTTCTTGATGACGCCGAAGCCGTCGAGCCCCGGCATCTGCACGTCCAGAAAAACAAGGTCGGGCGCATGCTCGCGGATCAGGCTCACGGCCTCGAGGCCGTTCTTGCCCGTGGCGACAACCTGCAGGTCGTCCACCGACTTGAGCAGATAGGCGAGCTCGTCGCGCGCCGGCTGCTCGTCGTCCACGATCATGGTTGTCAGCGGCATATGGCTGGCCAGAACAGAAAAGTATAGATGATGGACAGAAGGCATTTCACACGAAGGACACGAACGTCTCACCAAGGCCGCTCACCGAAGCTGCTTTGTGTGCCCTCTGCGTCCGTTGTGTGAAACGCCTTTGCTCTTATTCGCCCGCGCTGGCGGCGATTTGCAGGATTTGCGGCGCAGCGGGTGCGACTGCTCGCTGCGCATCCACCAGTTCCAGCTGCAGTCCGCCGCCGAATTCCTGGCTGACGTTTTTCTCCACGCGAAACGCAATGTCGAGCGTGTCGCCGGTGAGCAACGGCGATTCGTGGAACAACTCTGCCATGCGCCAGCCCACGGCATCGAAGCTGCGATGCGTCTTGCGATCGCCCGCCGTGGGCTGCTGCAGGCGCAGCTTCAAATGTTTCTCCTTGAGCACGCGCGGAGGCAGAACCAGGCGCGCGCCGCGCGCCGCGAACGTGGGCTGCGGGTTGCCGATGCCGAACGGCTCCATCTGCCGAAGAAGCTCGTAGAACTCCGGCGTCACGGCGTGAATCGGCAGTTCGGCGTCAATCGCGACCCGGGGCTCAAAGTCCGCCGGCGTGAGCCGCGCCCGCGCGTGCTTGTCGAGCGCAGATCGCAGCTCGCCGATACGTTCGCTCGGCAATGAGAACCCGACTGCATGCGCGTGTCCGCCGAAGCGCGTAAACAGCGTGCGGCACGATTCCAGCGCTTCCAGCAGATGAAAACGAGAAATGGACCGGCCCGAGCCGTGCGCTTCGCCGGTATCGTCGCGGGCGATGACCAGTGCCGGACGCCCGTACCGCTCCACCACGCGCGTGGCGGCGATGCCGATCACGCCACGATGCCAGCCGTCGCCGTCCACCACCAGGCAGTAGGGCTCGCGCGCGCCGGGTTCGGCCAGCAGCTTCTCGATCTCCTCGATGATGCGCGCCTCTTCCTGCTGGCGCTCACCGTTGAGCTGGTTGAGCTTCTCCGCCAGCTCGCGCGCGCGGGCCGCGTCGCGCGTGCTGAACAGCTCGACCACGTCGCGGGCCACATCCATGCGCCCGGCTGCATTGAGCCGCGGCCCCAGGCGGAAAGCGATGTCGGCGGAGGTCAGCCGTCGCGAAACGTCCACCGTCGCAACTTCGATCAGCGCCTTCAGCCCGGCATTCACCGGCGAGCGCAAGCCATCCAGCCCGAGCGCGGCGATGACGCGGTTCTCGCCGGTGAGCGGCACCGCGTCGGCCACGGTGGCGATCGCCACCATCTTCAGGAACGACTTCAGCAGCGCGTCGATCTGCACGGCGCGCGTGAGTATGGCGTCGGGCGAAGTAAGCAGCGCCTGCGCCAGCTTGAATGCCACGCCCGCGCCGCACAGCGCCTTGCACGGATACTCGCAGCCGCTCTGGTTGGGGTTCAGCACGGCAAGCGCGCGCGGCGCCTCACCCTCCTCCGGCAGGTGATGATCGGTCACGATCAGGTCCACGCCCAGCCGCGCCGCCGCTTCGGCCGCCGACATGGCGCGAATGCCCGTATCCACGCTGATGATGAGCCGAACGCCCTCGGCCGCGGCGCGCTCAATCACGTCTTCGCGCATGCCGTAGCCTTCGCGGATGCGGTGCGGCACGTGGAACTCAGCCGCGCCGCCGCACAACTCGATCGCCGCTTTCAGAATGACGATCGCGGTGGTGCCGTCCACGTCGTAGTCGCCGTAGATCAGGATTTTTTCCTGGCGCGCGATGGCGGCCAGCAGGCGCGACACCGCCGCGCGCATTCCGGTCATGAGAAACGGTGAATGCAGGCGGTCGAGGGCAGGGTGCAGGAATTCGTCGGCGGCTTCCGCCGTCACCATCCCGCGAATCGCAAGCAAGCGCGCCAGCACCGGCGGAATGCCGACGGCGGTCAACGACGCCACGGCGCCATCGTCGGCAGCTCGCAGGTCCCAGCGCATGTGTGCCAGATTAGCTCAACTTGCCGCCGCGCGACGAGCCGCGCGCAATCGGGGCGCGATATCATCGTGAGGCGCCGCTTCCGTCATGCCGACGCCGCAAGTCCTCTACCGCGATCTAGCCTACGTTTTCGTTGCCGCCGTGTGCGGCGGGCTGGCGGCCCGCGCGTTGCGCCAGCCGCTCATTCTTGGCTACGTGCTCGCCGGCATCCTGATCGGCCCGTTCACGCCCGGGCCGACCGTCGGCGACCTTCACGCCCTCGAGCTGCTGGCCGAGATCGGCGTCATCCTGCTGATGTACTCGATCGGCATCGAGTTCTCGTTTCGCGATCTGCTGGAGGTGAAGTGGGTAGCGCTGCTGGGCGCGCCCCTGGGGATCGCGCTGTCGATCGGGATCGGGCTCGCCGTGGGACGCATCGCCGGCTGGAGCACGCTGCCAAGCGTCGCCATCGGGGCCGTGGTCAGCGTGGCCAGCACCATGGTCCTGTCGCGCCTGCTGATTGACCGCGGTGAGCTGCGCAGCCAGCACGGCCGCGTGATGATCGGAATCACGCTGATGGAAGACGTGGCCGTGGTCATGCTGACCGTGCTGCTGCCGGCCATGAATGCGCCGGGCGGAAACCAGCTCCCGGCGCTGATGCGCAGCATTGGGCTTGCTCTGGCCCTGATCGTGCCGCTGGCATTCGTGGCCGCACGGGTGGCGCCGCCGCTGCTGGCGCGCGTGGCCGCAACCGGCTCGAAGGAACTGTTCGTGCTTGTATCGGTGGCGCTCGGCTTCGCCACGGCCGCCGTGACGCAGGCGCTCGGACTGTCGCTCGCTCTGGGCGCGTTCCTCGCCGGCCTGGTGATCAGCGGTTCGGAGTACGCGCATCGCACTCTCGCCGACCTGCTTCCGATTCGCGACGTGTTCGTGGCGCTCTTCTTCGTCACCATCGGGGCGCTTGTCAACCCAGGTGTGCTGCTGTCCCATCCCGCGCTGCTCGCCACTCTCCTGCTGATGATCGTTCCCGGCAAATTCGTGATCTGGACGGCGGTCGTTCGCCTGTTTCGCTCTCCCCTGGCGACGGCCGTTCGCGTGGGCATCGGACTCACGCAGATCGGCGAGTTCTCCTACGTCCTGATCAGCGTTTCGCGGCGCGCCGGGCTCGTGGACGACGCCGTGTATCACGCCACGCTCACCGCCTCACTGGTTTCAATTCTCGCCAATGCGGCGCTGATGCGGCTGGTTGGGGTGGGCAAGCGCGGGCCGGTCATGGCTCAATAAGGTCTCTCGTCGTCCTGGTCGGTCTCGTCGCTCACCATGCCGCCGAACTCTTCGGCCATTTCCATCAGGCGCTGATAGCGCTCGTACCATTCGGTGGACGATTCGAACACAAAGACCAGTCCCTGGTGCGACCAGCCGAGCTGCACGAAGCCTGTCTTGCCGACGTGGGTGCGCAGCCACTTGGCCTCGTCCACTTCGTCGTCGTCGGCGAAGTGCGAGTTGCGCAGCGTGTCGATCACGTAGTCCAGGTCTTCACGCGAGAGCGTGAACGAATTCATGGTGAGGAACGGGGAGCCGCTGGCCTTGGCGAGCTCGACGAAGTCTTTCCAGCTGTCGGGATTGTCGCCCGCGTCGAAAGGCACGCAGGGGACCTCCTCCGAGTTCACGAACCCGGAGTAGCGGCGCATGCCGTGGCCTTCGATGAAGGCGGTCATGTCTTCTTTGAGGCCGGTGAGGTCGTCGTGCATGTGGTCATCATACTCCCGCGTGCCGATTGCGTGCGCCCGGCAACATGCACTACGCTACGCCCGAGTGGCCGCCGGCGCGCCATCACGAGAGGCATCGCAAACGGGCGCGCGACTGCCGAGTCTCGACGGACTGCGCGGCCTCTCCATCGCCTTCGTGCTCGTCTCGCACGCCGCGCTGCCCCTGGCGGGCGCAAACCGCATCGGCCTGCGGCTGCTGGAGTGGATGGGCGCGCTCGGCGTCTCGGTCTTCTTCATCATCTCGGGATTCCTGATCACCTACCTGCTGCTCCAGGAAGAAGACCGCTACCGGCGCTTCAGCCTGCCGCGCTTTTACCTGCGCCGCGTCTTCAGAATCTTTCCCGCTTACTACGTGTTTCTCGGCGCGACGGCGGCCGCGGCCAGCGTCGGCTGGATGCTGGTTTCCCGGCGCGACCTGCTGGCGGCGTCCACTTTTCTGTGGAACTACTGGCCGGGCGGCGGCGGATGGAACCTGGCGCACACCTGGTCGCTGAGCGTGGAGGAGCAGTTTTACCTGCTGTGGCCGGTCACGCTGCTGCTTGCCGGGCGGCGACACGCGTTGAAAATCTCAACGGCCCTGATCGTGCTGGCGCCCTTTGTCCGCGTGGCGACCTACTTTCTGGCTCCCGCCTGGCGCGGACATATCGGCATGATGCTGCACACGCGCGTGGACAGCCTGATGTTCGGTTGCGCGCTGGCCCTGGTGTGGGATTCGGATGGGTTCGCGCGCGTGCGGCCGCGGCTCTTCCGTCCGGCCCTGCTTTGGCTGGCGCTGCTTGCGCTCCTGCTGGCCTCCCCGGCGCTGACGATTGCTTTGGCCGGCCGCTACACACTGGCGGCGGGATTCTCGCTGCAGGCGCTTTGCGCCACGCTGCTGCTGGCCTGGTGCGTGAGCGAATGGCGGAGCGCGGCGGGACGCGTGCTCAACGCGCGTCCGCTGGTGCATCTGGGGCTGATCTCTTACAGCCTCTACCTGTGGCAGCAGCCGTTTGCCCGGCCTGACGGCTGGTTCGCGCTCCACGGGCCGCTCGGCATCCTGCTGCCGGCGGTGCTGGCGGCGGAGGTCTCGTATTTCGTGGTCGAACAGCCGTTCCTTCGGCTGCGCAGCAGGATTGAAGCGCGGCTTCCGCCACGCCCCCGCGCCGCCGCAGCCGTCGCCGCGGCGCAACCTATGCCGGTTGAAGGACAGCTTCCGTGAGCCGCGGCTGGCGGGCCGTGGCGATCGCGATGACCGCCCTGGCGCTGCTGCTGGGCGCGGCGCTGTTTGTCCTGTGGCGCCGGCACGAGCGTTTGCGCGCGCTCAGCCGCGACTGGGCCGGCGTAACTGTCTATGCCGAAGTCAATCGACGCGATGCGGCAGGGCAGGGCGGATTCGTGCTGATCGGCGACTCCATCGCCGAGCGCTGGCAATTGGATCAGAGCTTCCCGCGACAGCGCGCGTTGAACCGCGGTCTTTCCAGCCAGAACACCTCGCAGGTGCTGGCGCGCTTCCGCAGTGACGCCCTCGAGCTGCATCCGCGCGCCATCGTCGTACTGGCCGGCAGCAACGACCTGGCGGCCGGAACGGCGTTGCCCGAAGCCGTCACGCGCGGCAACTTCCAGTCCCTGGCCGAGCTGGCGCGCGCACAGAGCGTAAAGCTGGTGGTCGTCTCTGTGCTGCCCACTTTTCCCGACGCCAAAGGCCTCCCCTGGCGCTCGAACGACCGCATTGCCGAGCTGAACCGCTGGCTCCGTGACTTCGCCGCGAAGCAGGGAATTGAATACGCCGACTGCTACAGCGCGATGGTCGCGCCCGGCGGCCAGTTGCGCCGCGAGTTCTCCGACGACGGGCTGCATCCCAACGCCGCCGGTTTCCGCGCCATGACGCCCATCGTTCAGGCGGCGCTCGACCGCGCCCTGCGCTGAAGCGAAGGCCCTGCCGCCTGCTCGCTGCTGGCCACGGCGAAGAGGGTTTGGCCAGCAGCAAGCGGCCGGAAACCGGCAGCGTTTTTCAGCTGTGCTAAACTCGAAGGTTCCACGACGGCGCGCATGCTCTTCTCCAGGGAATATGTGGGCTACCTGGCCCGCGAGATCACAAAAAAGCTGATTGCCGGTGAGTTCATCGAGACCTCGGACGTCCCGGCGGCGACCGAGCGCGTCAACGCCGCGCTGATGGAAGAGCTCACCGTCGAAGACCGCATCAACGACGACGTGCGCAAAATCCTCGAGCAATACTCGGAAGAAATGGCGCGTTCCGGCGCCAATTACCAGGAAATGTTCAAGAAGATCAAGAACGAGCTGGTCCGGAAATACAAGGCGGTGCTCTAAGTGCGTTTATCGCGCGACAAGGTGAACAAGCTGGCGCACGCGGTGAGCGACGCGCTCGCCGAAATGGACGCCGTCGAGTTCATCGAGGACCGCAACAGCATTCGCCTGGAAGTGCGCCGCCTGCTGGAGGAGCTGCTGGCGCAGGAAGCGCGCATTGATGCCGCCGCGCGCGCCAAGATCGAGTCGCAGCGCCGCACCATCATGGAGGGCTCCCAGGAGTGGGACATCCTCTACCGCAAGTACTACACCGAGGAAGTGAAAAAGCTCGGGATCTGAGAGGACGTCCCAGATCCCGGTTTCCATTCTCTAGCGGTTGCAGTTGGCGCGCGCCCGCTCCAGTTGCTGGCGCCATTTCTCCGCCTGGCGGCTGTGCTCGCCATGCTTCCGCACTGCTTCGCGCAGGTGCGCCTCGTCGCGGCGAATCTTCTCTTCACAGTTTTTGCGGCGTGCGCGAGCGAACGCCGGCGAAGCGCTGCCCATCAACAAAAGAACAGCAAGGAATGCTGCTCCGATCTTCGTAACCCGATGCTGCAACATCTCTCCTCCTGATTTGGAAAAAACCTGTAGCTGACAACCCGCCCCGGCGACGGGAGTTGCGCAATCCGCCCCCACCACGTTCGCGCCGAGGTTTGTGCGGCGCTAACCTGCGGCAGCCGCGCTCCAACGCCCGCCTCCGATCGCCGCGTATCGCCGGGCCCATCCCGCAACTGGCAACCGCCAACCGGCAGCTGGCAACCGCACTTCCGCCTTCCGGCACGCAACTCTTGCCCTCCGGCCGTGTATTCAGCTAGAAACGTATCCCTTCAATTCTTCAGGAGAGGCCCTCGCGATGAAGTTCCACCGATTCGTGTTGATGTTGGCCGCCGTACTGGCGCTGTTCGGCGCGGCGCTTTCGCAGGTTGGCGGGGTTACGCCGGGTCAAAGCGTCACGCCGCCGCCTCCGCCCCGACCGCCCGCGACTGCACCCGCCGTTCCGCCTCAGGAGCCCACGGCCGAAAAGCAGTTCAAGAACATCCAGGTGCTGAAAGACCTGCCCGCATCGGAGCTCATTCCCGTGATGACGGTGGTGAGCGCGTCGCTCGGCGTAGGCTGCGACCACTGCCACGTCACCGCGCCCGAGCGCAAGTTCGAGGCCGACGACAAGAAGCCCAAGCAGGTCGCGCGCGACATGATGCGCATGGTCTTCGACATCAACAAGAACAATTTTGGCGGACGCACCGAGGTCACCTGCAACACCTGCCATCGCGGCAGCCATGACCCGGTCGCCGTCGCGTCTTTCGGCATGATCCCCAGCACCGAAGGCGCGGACGAGCACGACCATGCGGCGCAGGGCCTGCCCGCCGTCGCCGAACTGCTCGACAAGTACATCGCCGCGCTGGGCGGCGCTTCGGCGATCCAGGGATTGCACAGCCGCGTTTCCCGCGGAGTGCTGCTGCACGCCAGGTTTGAGAACACAGGCGGAACGCAGAAGGTGATCAATCGCGGCGCCTCCGACCCGTTCGAAGTCGCGCAAGTCGCCAACAAGATCGCCTACAGCGGCGGCGTCAGCCAGGTGTACGACGGCAGCAACGCCTGGGTGAACACGCCCCGCGGACCGCGTCCGATGAACGCGCAACAGACCGCCACGATTGCCGCCAATGGCAACCTTCAGGCTGCACTCGCGCTGAAAGAGCGCGCCGCCCGCCTCCGCGTGGTGGGCAGAGAAGCGGTGGATTCCAAAGACGCCTACGTCGTCGGCGGACCGTGGCTCGATGGCCGCCGCGCCCGCTACTTCTTCGACGCGCAGTCGGGGCTGCTGGTGCGTCGCATCGTCTACTCGCCCACGCCCGTCGGGCCGTTCCCCGAGCAGATCGACTACTCCGACTATCGCGACGTCGGCGGAGTGAAAGTGCCGTTCACCGTCAAACACACTTTCCTGGAAGACGATCGCCAGGGATACACCGAGAAGTACAACGAGGTGAAGAACAACGTCACCGTTGACGAAGCCAGGTTCCAGCCGCCGCCGCCCGCGCAGCCCCAGCCGGCGAGCAAGTAGGCGGCGTTCATCGGCAGGTCAGAAATTGAGGCGGCGCCCGGTTTCATCCGGGCGCCGCTTTTCTGCTCAGGCGGGCCTATTGCGAGATCGCGTTTACGAAGTTCAGCGCGTTGGGTGTGCCCACGCCGGTCACGTTGTCCCAGCCGGGGCCCGTAGCCAGCGAAGTATCCGTTCCGAACGTGATCACGAACCAGCGCGTTGAGAACGGACTGTTGTAGATGGCGCTGAAGGAATCGGTGGTGCTGCCCAGCGGCGCGGCCAGCGCATTGGGTTGGTGCTCCCGCGTACGCGTCTCCGGCTGTAAAAACGGCAACTCGCCTCGCAGAAAGTACCGGATTCAGCCGCTTCCGCGCTGCAAGGCTATCAGCCCAATCGGTTGATTTTCAAGCCACTTACGTGATCGTCGTCGTTGGCATGAGCGTTGCTCTCACCTCCGGCGTTGCAGGAGTGTGCCATGTACGAGAACGGACCCCTCCCCCAGACTTCAGGTTCCAAAGCGGCGTTGGCGGTCGTGCTGGTGGCCGTGCTTTCCCTGGCCGGCCTCGGCGTTTTCGCGCTGCGTGAGCGCAACCAGGCCAGCCGCATGGCGGCCCAGAACCAGGAACTCGTCGCCGCGCTCAAAGACACCCGCTCGCAGGTTGACAGCGTGACCGCGCGGCTCGACCAGATCACCGCGGCGCAGCAGAAGGCCCAGCAGGACCTCGCTGCCGCCCGTCAGCAGGCGCGCCACGTGACCGTGCAGCGCCGCCGCGTCGACGACTCGCGCTGGAAGCAGATGCAGGCCAAGCTCGACGAGCAAGGCAAAGCGCTGGAGTCCACCCGCGCCGACCTGACCAACGCGCTGAACGGCGCCAAGACCGAGCTGGGCAATTCCATCGCCCGCACTCATGACGAGCTGGTCGTGTTGCAGCGGCGGGGCGAGCGCAACTACTACGAGTTCGATCTCGACAAGTCGAAGAACTTCCAGCAGGCCGGCCCGTTCGGCCTGAGCCTCCGCAAGGCCAGCACCAAGGACAAATACGCTGATCTGAAGATGATCGTTGACGATGCCCAGCTTACCCAGAAGCACGTCAACCTGTATCAGCCGGTCGTCTTCTATGCCGGCGAGAGCGGGCAGCCGGTCGAACTGGTGCTGAACAGCGTGACCAAGAACCACGTGCACGGCTACATCAGCGAGCCCAAGTACAAGCAGGCCGAGCTGACGGCGATGCAGCAGTCCGCAACCGGCGCGCCGCAGGGCGACGCAGCCGCGCAATCGGCGCCTCCGCTCCGCAAGCGGCTGCCCAGTCCGGCCCCGCCCCCAACCCGGTAACAGTTTTTCCACTCACGGCAAAGGGCCGCGGCGCGAGCCGCGGCTTTTTGTGCGTTGCCGTGTTCTGCGCCGCCGCTCGCTTGCAGGAGCGCTTGCCCCAAAATCGTGTCAAGCCCCCGGCCGCTGCCGGTCTCGGCCAAACACCTGGAAACACGCCAAATAAAAACTCGCGCCGCCTTCCCATTTGCCTGCGCCGATTTGCTACGCTGAAAGTAAGGCCGGCGAATGGCGGCCGCCGCTCGGGGCTTGCGCTTTGAAAACCAGGTCGCGAAAACAAACGGCTTAAGACCTCGGTCTTAAGTCCGCCCAGCTCTGCGTTTTACCGGGAAACAGGCCGGCAAGCGATTGAAAACACTGGAAGCCAAGGGGGGCGCCTAACAACGCTACTGCAGGCGGCTCTTCAGTAGTTCCGCCAGCTCCGTGTCGTGCTGCGCCGCCGCTACGCGCCAAGCCTCGACGCTTACGGCAGCGGCCGCCCGCCGCAGGCGACGAGAAGAAGAAGACCTGCGGTGACCGCAAGTCGCGGGCCCGTGACTCGCCCCAGTACCAGCTTCGGCATGGCGCAACAGAGTACCGCAAGCTGTCGCTCATGCGGACCGAAACGTAACAGCGTTCCAGATTCAGAACGGAGCGGAGGCGAGACTCAACCGTCGACAGCCGGGAGCTGACAGCCGGAAACCAGCCGTCGTGAACTGAGGTCCGAGAACTGAGGACCGAGGACCAACTGCCATCTGGCAACTGCCAACTGGCAACTGTCTCACCGTCCGCGCATCATGCCCGCCAGCGCGCGCGGGTTGAAGCCGCCGCGGCCGGCCTGCTTGAACATCTTGCGCATCTGGGCGTACTGGCGCAGGAGCTGATTGACCTCCTGCACGCTCGTGCCCGAGCCGCGCGCGATGCGCCGCCGCCGGTTGCCGTTGATCACCTCGTGGTGGTCGCGCTCGTAGGGCGTCATGGAGTTGATGATCGCCTCCACCCGGACGAGTTCTTTCTCGCCCACCTTGTCGGCCACCTGCTGCATGTTGGCGAACGCGCCCACGCGCGGCAGCATGCCCATGATGTTGGACAGCGACCCCAGCTTCTTCACCTGGCGAAGCTGGTCGCGGAAATCTTCAAGCGAGAAGCCGTCCCCGGAGAGCGCCTTGGCCGCGAACTGCTGAGCTTTTTTCTTGTCGAGCTTCTGCTCGGCCTGCTCGATGAGCGAGAGGATGTCGCCCATGCCGAGGATGCGTGAAACGATGCGGTCGGGATGGAACGGCTCCAGCGCCTCGTACTTTTCGCCCACGCCGATGAACTTGATCGGCTGCCCGGTGACCTGCCGGATGGAGAGCGCCGCGCCGCCGCGCGCGTCGCCGTCCATCTTGGTGAGCACCACGCCGGTGAGCGAGAGCTTCTCGTGAAATTCGCGGGCCGAGTTCACCGCGTCCTGCCCGGTCATCGAGTCGGCCACGAACAGGATTTCCGCGGGCGCTAGCAGCTTCTTGAGCGACTGCATCTCGTCCATCAGCTGGTCGTCAATGTGCATTCGGCCCGCGGTGTCGACGATGAGCACGTCGCAACCGGTGTTGACGGCTTCGCGGCGCGCTTCCTTCGCCAGCCGCTCGACGGTCGCGGTGTTGGCCTGGTCAACCTGGCCTTCGTACAGATGCGCCTTAATGGCCTGCGCCACGATCTTCAGCTGCTCGCGCGCCGCGGGACGATACACGTCCACGGAAACCAGCAGCGGGCGATGTCCGCCGTTCTTGAGCCAGTGCGCCAGCTTGCCTGACGTGGTTGTCTTGCCCGAGCCTTGCAGGCCCGCCATCAGCATCACCGTCGGCGGCTGCGAGGCGAACTTGAGCTTGGCGGTGTCCTGCCCGAGCAGCGCGACCATCTCGTCGCGCACGACTTTCACGACCTGCTCGGCGGGCGAGAGCGAAGCCATCACCTCCTGGCCGAGGGCCTTGGCGCGGATGCGCTCGATCAGCTCTTTGACAACTTTGAAATTGACGTCGGCCTCCAGCAACGCGAGGCGGATTTCCTTCAGCGACTCGCCGATGTTCTCCTCGGTGAGCGTGCCCTGTCCGCGAAGGTTCCTGAACGCCTTCTGAAGTTTTTCTGAGAGATTCTCAAACATGGGTTGCCAGTTGCCGGTTCCCAGTCCTCAGATGCAGCGCGAACCCGACCGGAAGAGACAATTGTAGCAGCGGGTTCCCGGCCATTGACTTGATGGTTATCAGCAATTATTGTGGCCCTACACTCGGAAAGGAGGGGATCCAGCAGATGATTTCAGACAGTAGATGCAGGAGTGAGGTGTCTGAGGCTTAGAGCCGCTCGCTCTTTGTCGTAGCGAACCGTGTTGGAATCGTTCGCTGGGGCCCACCGCTGAGAACGCGCTTCCGCACTACGCGCGGAATGCCGCGATCGCGGCCGAGTGAGCGCCTCAGGCCAATCCCAACAGGCTACCGGTGGCCCGCGATGAGTTTGTCTCGCGGGCCACGCTATTTGCGGCCGAAGGCCGCAGTCGCGCTCGGTACTGGGCCGCGCGGTCCTCGGTACAGCCTCTAATATCGCCAGCTCGTCAGGTCCGCTCCGGGCGGCGCCGACTCCTCGATGTGCTTCAGGATCATCGGCACATACATGGTGTTGTAGCGCAGCCGCGAGATGTGGTTCGGCTGCGTCGGATCGCCGTTCCAGCAGTGCTCGGCGCCGATGCCGTACTTCACCTCGGCGTTCGCCGGCGGATTCGCCGTGCTCTTCAGGAAGTCCTCGGTCAGCTTCACCGCGTGATCGAGGTAGTAGTTGTCGAGCGTGCCGCAATACAGGTGGATCTTCCCGCTCAGCCTGGGCCCGAGCCTGGCCCAGTCGCGCTGCATGATGGAGCGCAGGTCGAAGTTGTCTCGCCAGTACTCGGCAACGCTGGGATCAATGTCACCCGTCACTTTGTCGAAGATGCGCTTGGGATAACCGTCCGTACCGACGGGCGAGAACACCGCTTCCCAGATGTCCCACTGCTGCCCGCTGCGTGATTTGGTCCCCAGCGCCAGCTCGTAATAGTTCATGTCCTGCATGGTCGCGTTCGGGATGTCGCGATAGTCGCGGTGTCCGGGCAGCGGAACACGCTTGTGCGTGCCCTCCAGGTAGTACGCGTTCTTGTCTTCGTAGATGTTCACCACCGTGAACGCGCGGAAATCAATCGGGTCGGGACACGCCGCAAACGCGGCGTTGTACATGTCGGGATAGAACACCTTCGACGCCAGCGCCTCCCATCCGCCGGTCGAGCCGCCGTACAGAAACCGCGCCCAGCCCTGCCCGATGCCGCGGAAGCGCCGTTCGATCTCGGGAACCAGCTCGTAATTGATCGCGTCGCCATACGGACCCAGGTTCGCCGAGTTCACCGCGTACGAGTCGTCATAGAACTGGTTTGCGTGCTGGATCTCAACGACGAGAAAGCGCGGAAAGTCCTTGCTCGTCCACGTCTGGTAGAAGCGGTACGCCTCCTCCTGCTGGATGCGGTTGTAGCCGGAGATGCGGAAGCGCTCGCTGTAGTCCGGCTTGAGGTTCGGATCGGGCGGCTCGGTGCGGAAGTTGCTGATGTCGGCGGGGAAGTGGCCGTGAAACACCATGAGCGGATAGCGCGCGTCAGGATGGTCGTCGAAACCTTCCGGCAGCAGCACGTGCGCCCCAAGATAAACCGGCTTGCCCCAGAACTTGGTCAGCCGCTCGCTCTGGATGCGGATGTGCTTCACGTACTTGGTGTCGGCCGGCTGCGGGATCGGAGGAATCTCTTCAGAGAGCTGGAGCGCAATGCGCCCGTTGGCCTCCACGCGCGCCTTCTGCGGCTTGCTGAACAGGTTCCCGGGCGCGCGGTTCCATTGGCGTCCCTCGCCGCGATCGGTCGGCAGCTTTAGGACGTGCCCGTCGGCGCGATGGAACGTCTCGTATTTATCGAGCAGCGCCTGCACGGTGTACTCGCCGGGCTTGATGTCGCGGAATGAGCGAATCGGATAGCCGAATACGCCGGTGCTGTCGGCCGTGACTGTGCGCGCCTCGCCCGGCTTCCAGTTCTCCACGTCGAGTCCGAACACGATCTGCGTTTTCGGGCTGTCGTTGATCTGGAAGCGAGGTTCGTCGGCCGGATCGGTGGAGAGCAGCAGCAGCAGGCGGCCATCGAGCGGCGCCGTTGCGCGCGGCGCGTCGAGCGTGACCACGAACGAAACGCCGTTCGTGCGCTGCGCTTCGGCAACGACCGCGAACAGCAGAACAAATCCGAGCAAGAGCAGGCGTGAACTCATCCGTGTTCCTCGTGCAGAGAGGTTGCTTGCAACGTCTCGCGTCCGCGCGGGCGGCGCACAACCTGCGCTCCGCGCGGCTTTCGGCGGACAAGTATAAGGGCGAGAAGGCGGCTACGCTGCCGCGAATACCTCGCGCGCGGCCACAACCGTGTTGCAGTGGATAGTCACAGTGTCCTCCACCCGCCGCGCGTAGCCGCCCGCGTAGGTGACCATCACGGGCACGCCGCGCGCTTTCGCGGCGCGGAACACCAGCTCGTCACGGCGCTTTAATCCTTCGATGGTCAGGCCAAGTCCGCCGAGCTGGTCTTCGCGATAGGGATCAGCGCCGGCGATGTAGCAGATCAAATCCGGCGTGAACTGGCGGAAGGCGGAGCCGAGCGCGTTGTCGAGCCAGGCGAGATAATCGGAGTCGCCAATGCCGTCGGGCAGGTTCACGTCGATCGAAGAGGCGGGTTTCCACTCCGGATAGTTGTTCTGCTGGTGCAGTGAGATGGTGAAGACGTCGCCGATCTGGTCCGGCGTGGCGGCCTTCATCTCGCCGCGCGCCAGCGTGCCCAGCGCACCCGCTGACCACGAAAGCAACGGCGCGGCGCTGCCGGCGCGCGCCGAAAAAATTGCGGCCGTGCCGTTGCCGTGATGGACATCGCAGTCCACCGTCATGGCGCGTTTGATCTTGCCGTCGTGCTGCATGCGGCGGATGGCGACCGCAACATCGTGAATCATGCAAAAGCCCTCGCCGTGGTTGGGAAAGGCGTGATGGAATCCGCCGCCGACGTTCACCGCCACTCCGTTTTGGAGCGCCAGCTCGGCGGCGCGAATGGAGCCGCCCGCTGCCAGCCAGAACGCCTGCACCAGCTCGGGCGAGTAGGGGACCTCCAGTTGCATCTCCTCCATCGGGGAGAGAGTTCCCGTCCTCAGCTTGTGGACGTACTCCGGCGTGTGCACGCGAAGGATGTCTTCGTCGCTCGCGGGCTGCGGCTCGATGAAGTCTCCGGCGGCTGCGACTTTGGCTGCCAGGAGCCGCCGCTGAATCAGCCGGTACTTGGCGGCAGGGAAGACATGCGCGCCGATGGGCAGGAAGTATCCGTCGCCGTAGACGAGCTTGAAGGGAAGCACGAGAACAGTTTCGCGTTTCCAGTTTCCCGTTTCAAGCTCCGCGCCCTTGCGGCTGTGAGCGGTCGAAGGGCGACGATGGGAGCTTTGGGAAACAGGCAACGGGAAACGAACAACGGCACGAGCAGCAGTTTCCGACTTCTCGTCCTTCGCATCTCACCGGTTCGGGAGACTTCATGGGGATCATGAACGCGCTGCGGGAGGCCGAGGAAAAGAGCAGGCAGGCGGCGCGCCGTGGCAGAGAGCGGGTGCGCGCCACCTGGGACGAAACCGAACGCGTGCTGCGCCGCAAGATGCGCATTCGTCCGAAAAAATCGGCGCCGGAAAACGCTGGCGAAGCGCAGCGCAACACATCGGTGCGGTCCACGACCGAGCGCAAGCCGATCGTTTCCGTGCACGGTCGCGATCTGAGCGAAGCGGAGCTGCGCCAGCGGAACATCGCGTGAGGCCCAATCGGACGACCTTGCGATCGGATGAATCTAGCGGGTGCGGTTGGAAATCGCTACCGGTTGCGCTTTTCCTTGGACGAGGCCGGCGGGGGTGCAATGGCCGTGGTCCGCCGGACGGGAACCAGTGCGCCACGGGCTGCGTCGGGATGCTGCCCGGCGCGCGCGATGACTTCCTGCTGGATGTATCCCACAAAATCCTGAATCTGGCGCTGCATCTCTTCCATGCGCTCGCGCATTTGGAGGATGATCGCAATCCCCGAAATGTTCACGCCCAGGTCGCGCGCCAGCGACAGAATGAATTCCAGCCGCGCCAGGTCTTCTTCGGTGTAGTAGCGCGTGTTGCCCTCCGAGCGCGACGGCTTCAGCAGACCCTCGCGCTCGTACAGGCGCAGCGTCTGCGGATGGATGCCGTACATTTCGGCTACCGCCGAGATCATGTACGCGCCTTTGGATTTGCGCTTCGTCATAGTTCAACTTCAAACCGCAGAGTACGCGGAGGACGCAAAGACTTCATTTCTTTTCCCAACCCGCTGCGGGCTGCGGTCGCGGCCGCAAGTCGGTTCATTCGGCGCAATGCAACCGAATCTCGCCTACGGACTCGGTGTCTCCGCGGTTCGACCGTTGTTACACCTGCTTCCACAGTTCGGCCCTTGGATCGTCCGGGTTCAGCTTTGCCAGCTCGCGCAGCAGCTCTTTTGTCTTCTCGTCGCGCGGGGCGGGGACGATGATCTTAACTTCCACGATCTCGTCGCCGCGTACGCCATCACGCGTCGCCGAGGGTACGCCCTTTTCGCGCAGGCGCAGCTTCTGTCCGGACTGCGTGCCGGGCGGAATCTTGAGCAGCGCGCGGCCGTCGATGGTCGGCACTTCAATCTTCGCGCCGAGGCCGGCTTCCGTAGCGCTCACCGGCACGGTGATGCGAATGTCGTCGCCCTCGCGGCGGAAAACGGGATGCTCGCCGGCGCGCACAATGATGTAGAGGTCGCCGGGCGGGCCGCCGTGACGTCCTGCATTGCCCTTGCCGGCGAGCCGGATGCGCTGCCCGTCGCGCGTGCCCGCCTTGATTCGGACTTCCAGCGGTTCGGTGCGGTTCACCACGCCTTCGCCGCGGCACACCGGACAAACGGTCCGGTTCTTACCCGTGCCGCCGCAGCGCGGGCACGTCACGTTGAACTTCATGCGTCCGCCCTGCTGCGTGACCTGGCCGGCGCCGTTGCACTGCGGACACGGCCCCGGTTGTTCGAGAAATCCGACGCCGTGGCAGTTCGAACATGTGTCCTGGCGCGTGATGCTGAGGCGCAGCACGGCGCCGCGGATCGCCTGCCAGAAGTCCACAGTGACCTGGTATTCGAGGTCGCTGCCCGGCTCCGGGCCTTCGGGCTGCACGCCGCCACGATTGAAGATGCTGGAGAAGATGTCGCGGAACCCGCCCGCCCCGCCGCCCGTAGTGCGCGTGCGAGCGCGTCCGCCTCCACCCTCGAACAGGTCGGAGAAGTCGAAACCGCTGAAGTCGAAACCGCCGCCCTGAGCGCCGCCAGCGCGCGCGCCTCCGGTGTAGCCGCCGCCAAACCCGCCCGGACCGGGGCCGCCGGGCTGTCCGCCACCGCGCGCGTACGCTTCGGCCGTTGCCGGATCAATGTTGTCGCTGTAGAAGCCGAGCTGATCGTAAATCCTGCGCTTCTTGGGATCGCTGAGGACGTCGTGCGCTTCCGAGATCTGCTTGAACTTTTCTTCCGCGGTCTTGTCGCCGGGATTGACGTCGGGGTGATACTTGCGCGCCAGCTTGCGAAACGCCTTGCGGATGTCCTCCGTGCTGGCGGACTTTTTGACGCCGAGCGCGCCGTAATAGTCTTTTTGGGCGGTGGTGGCCATTGTTGGTTACGTCAACAACTTCACGTGCTCCAAATCCCCACGGTCGAGTCATCCTCAGGGCGCGTTTTGTGCGGCCGAAGGACCCGGCGAGTTCTGCACGGCGACGCGGCGCAAAGTTTCCAACGATGCTGCTCGGGCAAGCTTGCCATGATGTAAACCCACCCGGTGCAGTACCCGGTGCGAATTCTCTTGATCGGCGTCGTCGTGCGCACTGGCGTGGGATCCCCCGCTCAGGATGACTCAACAAAGGTGGCGCTGATCTGAACGTTTCGACTCCGGTCTCTACTTCTGCTCTTTTTCCGGCGCCTTCGTCGCCTGCCACGCCACCGCCTGCCACTGTTCGTTGCGGCGGAGGAACGTGCCGGTGTTGCGGTAATACGCGGTTTCCTCGCGCCCGGCGATGTTCGTCTTGGCGATCAGACGGAAGTTGACCACGGCGGTATCGCCCCACTGGCGCACGGTGATGTCGTCGGCATCGTACGCAGTCGCGGCGCGTTCGGCGGCACGCGGCTCATCGAAACTACGCATTATGTCGGCCTTGGTGATGGTCACGCCGGCCGAGCGCGTGTAGAGCACGTCGTCGGCGAAGAAGCGCTGGAAAACCGCGCGGTCGTTCACCGACGCGGCGTGCAGAAACTGGCGCAGCAGCCTGGTCAGTTCGGGCGCGGCGGGCGCTTGCGCGGCATCGGCAAGCGCTGCTGCCGGCGATCCGGAGAGCGCCAGCACGAGCAGGAAGGGCAACAGCCGGGACGAGACTCGCGACATTCTTCTCCTCGCTATTGGAAAAGACGGGGCGCAGCGCGCGCCCCCAGTTTCTCCTACTCACCACGGCTGAACACGGATGACACGGAGCTGAATAGGTTTGTGATCGGTGAAATCCGTGTTCATCCGTGGTGAGACCAGTTGTTACGCCACGCCCACTTCCTGAATCAGAAACATTCCCTCCGGGTCCGTCTCGTTCAGGGCGCGCAGCGCCTGCTCGGCGGCTTCGCGCGTGAACAGCCCGGCGAAGGGCATGAATTCGAGCGCTGCCGACTTCAGATCTTTGGCGACTTTGACTACGAGATATTGTTTGTTCAATCAGGCCCAACTTCCTACCGCGGATGGCCTCCCCACATTGGCGCCGAAATCATGGCGCGAACGTGGGGCGCCATCAGCAGTTATTTCTTGTCCTCCACGTCAACGTACTCGGCGTCGATCACGCCTTCATCTTTCTTGGCCTCGCCGTCGCCACGCGGAGGCGGACCGGCGGCCTGCTGGCCGGGCTGTGCGCTGCCGGCTTGTGCGCCGGTCGCGCGGTACATGGCTTCGGCCAGCTTGTGCGAGGCCGCCGTCAGCTTCTCGCGGGCTGAGTTCATGGCGTCCTTGCCGCCAGTCTCGAGCGCCTTCTTGGCGTCGGCCAGGGCCGCTTCCACGTCGCCGCGTTCGCTCTGCGAGATCTTGTCGCCCTGCTCGCGCAGCATCTTTTCCACGCTGTAGACCAGCGTGTCGAGCTGGTTGCGGACCTCGATCTCCTCGCGCCGTTGCTTGTCTTCCGCGGCGTGAGCGTCGGCGTCTCTTGCCATGCGCTCCACTTCCTCCTTCGACAGGCCCGAAGAAGACGTAATCGTGATCTTCTGGTCCTTGCCGGTGGCGTTGTCCTTGGCGGTGACGTTCAGGATGCCGTTGGCATCGATGTCGAACGTCACCTCGATCTGCGGCACGCCGCGCGGAGCCGGGGGGATGCCGGTCAGGTGGAACTTGCCCAGCGTGCGATTGTCGCGCGCCATGGGCCGCTCGCCCTGCAGGACGTGCACCTCGACCGACGTTTGACTGTCGGCCGCGGTGGAAAACGTCTCCGTCTTCCGCGTGGGGATGGTGGTGTTGCGCGGAATCATCGGCGTCGCCACGCCGCCCAGCGTCTCGATGGCCAGAGTCAGCGGCGTCACGTCGAGCAGCAGCAGGTCTTTGACATCGCCCCGGAGCACGCCGCCCTGGATGGCCGCGCCGACCGCAACGACTTCGTCTGGATTGACGCCCTTGTGCGGTTCCTTGCCGAACAGCTCCTTCACCAGGACCTGGATGCGCGGCATGCGCGTCTGGCCGCCGACGAGCACGACTTCGTCAATCTTACTGGCGTCCACGCCGGCGTCTTTCAGCGCCTGGCGGCATGGGCCGACCGAGCGGTTGATGATGTCTTCCACCATGCTCTCCAGCTTGCCCCGGGTGAGCTTCTCCACCAGGTGCTTAGGCCCGGAGGCGTCGGCGGTGATGAACGGCAGGTTGATCTCGGTCTCCATGGTGGTGGAGAGCTCGATCTTGGCGCGCTCGGCGGCGTCGCGCAGGCGCTGGAGAGCCATCTCGTTGCCGCGGTCACGCAGGTTCAGCCCTTCCTTCTTGCGGAACTCGTCAATCAGCCAGTCCACAATGCGCTGGTCAATGTTGTCGCCGCCCAGGTGGGTGTCACCGTTGGTCGCCTTGACCTCGATCACGCCTTCGCCGACTTCAAGAATGGAGATATCGAAGGTGCCGCCGCCGAAGTCGTACACGGCGATGGTTTCGTCCTTCTTCTTGTCCAGTCCGTAGGCCAGCGCGGCGGCGGTGGGCTCGTTCACGATGCGCTTCACGTCGAGCCCGGCGATGCGGCCGGCATCCTTGGTTGCCTGGCGCTGCGCATCGTTGAAGTACGCCGGGACGGTGATGACCGCGTCGGTCACTTTCTCGCCCAGGTAGTCTTCCGCCGCCTTCTTCAGCTTCTGAAGGATCATGGCGGAGATCTCCGGCGGGGTGTACTTCTTGCCCTGCGCCATGACCACCACGTGGTCGCCCTCGCGCTCCACCTTGTAGGGCACCATCTTCATTTCTTCGCTGACTTCGTCGTAGCGGCGCCCCATGAAGCGCTTGATGGAGTAAATGGTGTTCTCCGGGTTGGTGATGGCTTGGCGCTTGGCCACCTGGCCGACCAGGCGTTCTCCCGTCTTGGTGAATGCGACTACGGAAGGCGTGGTTCGCCCTCCTTCCTCGTTGGCAATCACCTTGGGCTCGCCACCCTCCATGACTGCGACCACGGAATTTGTCGTCCCGAGGTCGATTCCTATGATCTTGGGCATGGGCCGTTCCTCCTAAACCTTTATTATTGCAATGTTTACGCCATATGCTCAGGCTTACAGCATAGCGATGATATGACTTGAGTACGTTACTGTCAAGGTTATAGATGTGCTTCGATATTGGTCCGTTGCAGAACGTTACCGGACCGGCGACATCGCTATGTGCTGGCGACAGGAGCGCCTGGCCGATTGCCTCACCTCGGGACCGATTGCTGGCGTAGCGAGAGCCAGGCAAAAGCCCTCACCCGCGCGGTTCTTGGGGGTTTTGTGCCGGTGACGGCCGTAACGTTGCTTCGCTCCTGCTTCGGCGCTAAACTCCGCGTCGGTTGTTGGGAGGCGAAATGACTGAACCGCGGGAAGCGCGTTTGTGGCAAGTGCTGGGATTCGCGTTCGTCAGCGGCGGATCGGTTCTGCTGGCGATCGATGTGCAGAACTTCCTTCGCACGCGCGTTCTCGATTCCGAGGGACTGAAGATCGGGATCTTCTGCTCGTTCGCCGTGCTGGCCGGATTGGCGGCGCTGTGCGCGTGGCGCATTTTCCGCAACATGGAGCATCCGCCCGCCGACCACTTCGGCGTCGTGTTTCACTTGCTGGCGCGCATCGGCACGCCGCTGGGCGCCATCCTGTTCGAGTACGGATGGGGACGCACCATGAGCATGCCCACCACCAACAACCAGAAGGCGCTGCTGCTGGCAGGAGGGTTCATCTTCCTGGCAGGATTGATTTCGCTGATCAGCGAGCGCGTGATCGTTCACCTGCGCGAGCTGGCTGAATTCCATGCCGAGTATGCACCGGCGACGCGGCAAGCGCCGAACGGAGCACAGGCCGCCAACGCGAATTAGACCGCCTCGCATATAGCATTCAGCCCCCGAAAACACTTCCGCCCGGCAAACGATCGTTTCCCGGGCGGCGTCATTCAGGGGCTGAATGCGATGAGCTGATGCTGGGCGCCAGCCTAGTCGAAGCGTTCGAACATCACCGACTTCTTCTCCCAGGCCAGTTCGTCGATGAGCAACTTGCGATTGGTGATCACCATGTCTTTGAGGCCGCAGATGTAGGCGTCCATATCGGTGCGGCCCTGGGCCAGCTGGCGCACGTGCTCCTGCACGTAGCCGCGGGCGCCCTGCCAGTCGGGACCTTCGCGGCTGAGGGTGGGAGTGTAGTGGAAGTTGGGGAACTGCAGCTCCCAGGCGCGGAATTCCTCGTCATAGTAGAGCGCGTTGCGGTAGCGCGCGCCAAACATCAGCCACAGTTGCCGTCCAGCGTGGCGCGCGGAATCAGCGAAGAGCCACTGCAGGAAGCCGCGCATGGGCGCGATACCGGTACCGGTGGCGATAAAGAGGGAATCGCGCAACGGGTTCCTCAGCACGAAGTAGCCATGAGGCCCGTGAAACTTCACCTCGGCGCCCTCGCTCATGTCGCACAGATAGTTGGAGAAGAAACCCATCTCGACGCGGTTCAGGCAGAGATCGAAGCGGTTGTTCCCACGCGGAGCCGACGCGATGGAGTAGGCGCGCGTGACTTCGCGGCCGTCCTTTTCCGCGCGCATGGAGATGAACTGGCCGGCAGTGAATTCGAAGTTGCGCGTCTCGGCGACCTCGAATTCCAGGTGCTTGGTTTCCTGGTGCAGGTCAACCGAGCGCAGCAGGCGCGCGGTCAACAGCTTCCGATCCGTGGCGGCAGGCATTGTAGAAAACCTACACCATAGGATTCCGGATTGGCGATGCCGGACTCGGTTCCCGGCGATGAATTCTAGGGCGCGTACTTTTCCAGGATTTCCGCCACGAACGCGGCCGCGGTCTCGCCGCCCGGAAACAGGCGAGGGAAACGCGCGCAGAGCCGGCGCTGGATCGCAGCGATGGCCAGGCCGGCCGCGCAGCCTTCGAGCACGAGCCGTGCCGCCTCTCCGGAACTGGAAAGCTGCGGCACAAAATCAGGCGCGGTCCGCGCCAGGGCGCGCTTGGAATGCAGGTCGCCGAAGAGCGTGGATTGGGCGGTGCGGGCCCTGACGTTCCCGCCGCCATCACGCACCGTGACCTTCCAGTTCCACGTTGCGCCCCAACCGCCCGTGCCAGTTTGCAGCCAGATGGAAACCTCGTCGCCGGCTTCGACCGGGAAAGACTGCTCCAGTGGCAAAAGCTGGTTTCCCCACACCTGGGAAAGCCTGGTTGGCGGACCGATCGTGGTGCTGATTCCGTCGGCGAAATGCTGCACGTGCCAAACGCCAATTCCGTTCATCGTGCCGTGGCGCGCCACCCGGAATGACAACGCCGCGGCCATTTCGCCCGGGTCGCGCGCAAAGTCCAGCGCAGCGAAATTCTGCCCCGGAGAGAGCAGCTCCGTGTCTTGCAGCGCTTGCTCCAGAACGCTATTTGCCGTGGCAGCCAGGAATATGGAAAAGTCGAAGTCCAAGGGCCGGCTGCCCCACGACGCAATCTCGGCGGCCCGCTCTGCGCTTTCCACCGGCGCGCACAGCACATCGGCGCGGAAGGGGATGAGTTTTCCGCCCGGTTTCAGGAAAGACGCCGCCACGGAAGGCATCACCTGCGCCAGCTCCTTCAGGCCCATGTTGCAGACGGCCACATCCACCCTCTCCGGCAATTCGACTTCGAAGATCGATCCGCGCACGAAGCACACGCGGTCTCCGCAGCCGTTGCGGGCGCAGGTCTGGCGGGCCAACTCGATCACGTTTTCGCGCTCCACCGCATAGACGCGCGCCGCCCCGGCACGACAAGCCAGCAGGGCGTGGATACCGGTTCCGGTGCCGACGTCGAGGACAATGTCCCCCGGGCGAACCAAGCTGGTAATGGCACGGGCAAAGGCCGGCTGCGCCGTCTGGTCCTCAAGAGACCGGCGATAAAGGCTGGAAAGGGCCATAGAAACGCTGAATTCGCTGATTCCTTCGCGTGGATCCGTGAGCTATACTAGCGCAGACGCAACTATCAAAAAGCCTGTTTTCCCCGGCACGGCGGAGCAGCATTTTGGAGAGGATTACTGTGGCGCCTGCTCGCAGCAATGCGGATTCCGGCCAGAAAAAAAAGGAGAAATACGCTCCCCCGCGGCTCGTGGCGTACGGCAAGCTCCAGGACCTGACGCGCGGCGGCGGCAGGAGGGGCGCCGACGTCGCCGGTCCCAACACGATGATGTGCTGGGTAGCGGAGGCGGTTTACGGCCGGGATGATCTGCGCACGCATCTTCTGCGCGCCTGGCTGGTTGGCCCGTACTTGCAGACTCGCCTCGGGGCGGTTGTAGTGGCGGCGTATCGCACCTTTGGCCGGCCGGTTGCTGCTATCGCTCGCAGGTCGGCATGGGTAAAGGGAGTTTTGCGCCCCGTCTTGGACGGTGGTGTGCGGCGCGCGCAACGTCACTACCTCGGCAACTAACACCGAGTCCGACGATTGTCGCTGCGGATTGTCGCATTGGACTGTCGCCCCCGGTCTGTTCGTTTGGTGTTTCAGGACCTATGGCTGTCCTGGCTGAGTGGGGAGCATTGCGCAACTATCATCTGTACGGCCTCGACATAACCACGCCGCTTCTCCTGCCCTATCCTGAATGTCGTTCCTCCGGGCCGCCCACTGTCCTGGTGTGGCCCGACGAGCCCTGCGTCGTGACGGAGGCGAAACTGCACAACGCAGACGGCGACTTCTGGAATCACTGCCAGCGTGACGGCTGGGATGTGATCCAACTCTCGGAAACCTGCAGGTTCCGCGTTGGCCCTGACCGCAAGGCGATCCGCTATTCACATGCGGCGGACTGTCCGCCGGAAGCGCTGCGCAGCTACCTGCTGGCCGGTCCTCTTTCGTTTGTGCTGCTCGATCGCGGCGTCGAATCGTTGCACGCCACTGGGGTGGTAGTGGATGGAACCGCTATCGGCATCCTTGGGAACAACGGATACGGGAAGTCAACGCTGGCGGCGGCCCTGCTCAGTGCCGGCTTTCCCTTGCTGACCGACGATCTGCTGGTCCTGGAGTGGCAGGGCCAAACCTGCTGTTCTTACCGGTCGGGAGCCCATATCAAGCTGTTTCCTCAGGTGGCAGAGCGATTTCTGCCGGCCCTGAACGGAGTACAGCTGAACCGGCACACGCAAAAGAAGGTCTACTCGCTGATTGCCGGTGAAGCGCCCGGCGAAGAGCTGGTGCCGCTGCGTGTCCTGTACGAGCTGGATGAGACAGCATCGGGTGGGCTTGAGATCAAACCGCTGCCACCGGCCAAAGCCTTCGTCGGGCTTCTGCGCAACCTGTTCAACGACGAAGTGACACGCAGCGAACGCCTCCGGCCGCAATTTGAATTCTGCGAGCGCGTTGCGGCAAGCGTGCCGGTCTTCTCGCTTGCCTACCCCAGGTCGCTGGATGCGCTTCCGGAGATCGCGGCAAATCTTGTCGCGCATATGCGCAGCCTTTCAGTGCCGGCGGCGCCGGTTTCCAAGTCTGCGTCGGCTGAGGCTCGCGCGTGAGCGCCATTGTTGGCGTCTGGCGACGCGACGGCGGCCCCGCACCCAGCGCCGACTTGGAGCGGATGCTGGCCGCCTGCCCACGCAACACCAGGGGTTCGACATGGAGCTGGGACGACGGCCCATTTGCCGTAGCCGGCGTCGGCGCGAGCTCGAGAGCGAACGACGACGATTGCGTCGCAGCAGTCTGTGGTGCTGTCTATGCGGCCGGTGAGGGCCGCGGAGCGCTTTTACGCAAGGACGAAAGTGACGCGCAAATAATTCTGGACCGATACCGCTCGTTTGCCGACGAGTTTCTAAGGGGCGTTCGAGGCAGCTTCACAGCGGCAGTACATGACCGATCCAGACACACGCTCCTGCTGGCGCGCGATTGGTTCGGACACCGCCCGATCTACTACGCGATCGTCGGCGGAGCCGTTTACTTTTCCTCCTACATTCGCCCGTTGCTGACCGTAGTTCCGTTCCTGCGTCCGAACGAGGAAGCGATTGCCGACCTCCTCCTCTGGGGAAGCACAAGTTCACCGGAGCAGACTTTTTTCGACGGGATTCTGGCCGTGCCTCCTGGGAGGATGGTCGAATTCACCGCCGCAGGCGTTAGTGTTCACGCCGCGCAAGATGTGGATCGGTTCCGAACGATTCGTTGCAACGACGATTACGAGGCGGCTGAGCTGTTGCGTGACGCGGTTCTTGAGGCCGTCCGAAGAACGATTGCGCGGGCTTCCGCCGTGGCGGTCTCTGTCAGCGGTGGCCTGGATTCTTCCGCCATCTACTGTGGAGTAAGGGACCTGCGGCAACGGGGGCTGGCCGGCGCACAACTTCGCGGCTACACCTTCCATTTTCCCGGCGACCACCTCGCCGACGAGATGGCCTACCTGCGTCTCTTGGAGGAGGGCGGCAACACGATTCGCCGAATCACCGCGCATCCCGGCTGGCTAGAATCGGCGAGCCTGGCAACGTGGTCGTCGGAGGCGCCCGTTTTATTCGCTCAACTGAACTCGGAATACCGGCTGCTACGCGCCGCCGCCGAAGACGGTTGCGATGCGCTGCTCGACGGTGGTTTTGGGGACCAGGCGGTAGGAAATCACGCGTACTGGCTCGATCTCCTCTTCAGCTTCAGGTGGAAGCGCCTGTTGCGCGATATGAGGGAGCAGCCGCTCTGGCAGGACGATACAACGCTCAAAGACTGGATCGATCCTCTCCAACCGAGTCTGCAGCGGCTCTTGATACCTGAATTCCTGCTGCCCGTGGCAAGGCGGATACGGCACATGGCCGATGCCGACGACTCTCCGAAGTGGTATTCCAGCCGGCTCCGCCGCCTCGCGCAGGAGCGCGCCTGCTCGCAGCCATCACCGCGGATCGCAGCCAACTCGCATCACGCGGTGGACCTCTACCGAATGTCGCACCAGCGTTACTATTTGCACCTCTGGGAGACGGCGCTCAAGCGCGCTGCTGAATTTGGAATCGAACTTGGGCATCCGTTCACTGATCCCGACCTGCTGCAGCTCCTGATGGCGCTCCCCGGTGACCAGGTGAGCGTGGGAGGCGTGTTCCGCGGTTTGTTCCGTGAGGCGATGCGCGGCATCCTTCCCGAACCAATACGGCTGCGCCGCTCCAAGGCGGACTTCCTGCCGGCGGTCCGGAATGCGGCGAGGAAAGAGCTGCAGACGTTCGAGTTCGGAAGGAATATGGCTGTGGTCGAAATGGGCATGGTAGAGCTGGGGGCCCTCCGGCGCGATCTGCCGCGCATGCTCCGCCTCATCAACGATCGCAACGACATTTGCGCTCCGCGGGAAGTCATGAACCTGCTTGCACTGGAGATCTGGCTCCGGGTCTACTTTCGGGGCGAACGGCCTCAGGCAGCCTCCGTTGCGCCAGACCTTGTTGCGCAACCAGCCTAGACGCGCTCCCGGACAGTCCGGCGCAGCGGAAGCTCAGCATAGTCCGACTCTGGATGAGGGATGGGCAACAGCGTCTTCCCGTTTGATTCGATCCAGGCGTGCGCCTCAAAGTCGCGGTGGTTGCGCACACCCAGGCGCAACTCGGCCGGGTAGCCCGCCTTGAGCAACATGCGGCGGCCTACCAGTGACTGGACGAAGCAGTTGGCTGCGGGAACGTGCGCAGCGACGCCGGTAACTGCCCAGGTGATCTGGGCGATCGCCGGGCGTATTCGAGAAGCAGAAGCGCGCCCAGGGCTGCTTTCGCGGAGCGCCATGGCCACACGACGCCCCGAGGCAATCCGGATCCAGATGGCGTAAAGCAGCGTCCAGGCAAGCGCCCGGAGGAGCAGGCGTTGCTCAATCCAGGGTCGGCGAAGGAATCGCAGCAGCATCTCGGCTTGATTCTACGTTGAAGCGGGCGTCAAGCGGCAAGGCAAACGCGCAGCAAAGCAAAAAGGGCAGCCCGAAGGCTGCCCTTAGGCGGAGTGTCAGGCTTTACTGGCGAACCCGCTTGCGCGCCAGGTAGCCCAGCCCGGTTAGGCCGGTACCCAGCAGCAGGAACGACGCCGGCTCAGGAACCAGTGTCTCGTTCGTGGGCGGCGGGTCAATGCCGTACGCGATGTTGTCGAACAGCTGGTACGCGCCGGTGCTCGTGATCACGATCTTGTTGAACATCTGTTCATCCGGCGAGCCGATGCCGAAGAAGGTCGGCGCCGGGTAATTCGCCGAGAACACCTGATAGGTGGCCAGAAGCGTGTTGCCGTTGTAGACCGAGATCGTGAAGGTGGCGCCGAACGGCTCGAACGTCATCAGCTGAAGGCTGAAGGCGCTGGAGGACGGAATCGTCATGGTCAGCGTCGAGTTCGCCCCCACCTGCAAGATGCCGCCGCCCGTGCCCCAGTTGGTGTAGAGGCTCGGATTGAACGCCGAATCAACCACGTACGTTCCGTACGTGTCGGCGTGGAACACGATGCCGCCGATGGTGAAGTCCTTGCCGAGGTTCACGTAGCTGCCGGTAGGCGCAATACCGTTAAAATTCACAGTACCGTTCACGATAGAGCGCGCACTCCACGACGCCGCGTCGTTGAATACTTGCAGGTCGGCGCGGGCCGAAACCGCTGAAAGCATGAGTGCTACTGCGATGAGCGCCGGCCCGATCTTTTTGAGCACAGCCATAATTCGTCTTCCTCCGCAGAACTTAACCCACCCTGACATAAGCAATTCGCGTTCCAGAGTTGCTCTCCACAGATGGTTACAGCAGATACAGGTTCTACTGCTAGGTACATTTCCTATGAAGGTGTTACGGATCGGCTGACACCACTTTCGTGGGCGGTGGCCCGGTATCCACAGCAGCTGCGTTGGTACCTGTGCAGGGGTTTGCATACGTACCCGAGAATTTTGCAACTTTGCCGGATTGGGCGGTTTTCCGGGATGGCCCCAGCGGTTGTGCCAGAAGCCGGAACGGGCGCAGAAACCAGGCCAGAAAATACCACGCCGCGGGCAGCCGAAAAGCGCGCACGTCGTTTAGCGACGGCTGCAATAAGAGCAAAAGCGCGTAGGAAAAGCGCTGGGACGAGAAGTCCAGACACCGGCCATAGAACGCGTGGCTGGTGGCGCGGGCATCGTCGCAGGAAATCTGCTCGTGCCACACCCGCGGCAGCCTCGCCGACACATTCGCAACGCCGGGATCGTTTTCGCATCGCCTCCTGATCTGGGCCGGAAGCGGCGCTGCAAGGTGGGTTGCCGCCAGATGCGTTCCCAGCAGCAGCATGCGCTCGGCGCCCATCGTCCGCGCTCGCTTCGTAGTGCGCTCCCAGTCGAAATCCGAACACCGGCTGAGCAGGCCGGCACAGTCGGCGACCCGTGAGACGCGGTCCCACATCTCCTTGGCGGCGTTGATCACCAGCAGGAGCAGATGGTCTTCGGCGCACAGTGCCGGCATGGGGCGCGAGCCGAGCACTACCTCCGTCCGCCGCTCCCAAAGCTCTTCAAACGACACAAACACGCGGTACGCGCCGCCCGCGACCTGCCAGTGCAGCTCCAGCTCCGTCCCGTGGTCGCGATGCCGCAGCGGCAGGTGGTATCCCTGGCGCAGGTAGAGCCGGGTTTCAGCCGCGGTGAGGCGAAAACCGGGTTTCAGCTCGTAGCCTGCGGCTTCGAGGACGCCGATCGCAGCCGGCAGCTGACGCTCGGCCACGATGATGTCAAGGTCAGAAAACTGGCGGAGCGATACATCGCCAAATGCTGCCATGGCCAGCGACGGTCCTTTGAACGGGAGCGCGTTCACACGCTCCGCCCCGAGCGCGTCCGTCACGCGCTCGAGTTCGCGCGCCAGAAAGAGATTTATTCCGGCAATGGCATGTCGCCGGGCACGCAGCGCCCTGCGTACCGACGCTGGAACATCGAAGGCCGCGGCGGAAACACGACGTGCCGCCAGCGGCACCAGGCCGTGCCATTCCAGGGCAGACAACAAGGCAGCCCAGTTTTGTTCATTGCCAAAAGCTGCTCGCATGCAGGCGATGTCACTGGCTGAAGGTTGGAGGCGTGCGCATGCCAGCAAAAACGCGAGGACATCGGGGGCGACAGCGGGCTTCTCGGCTGGAGGCTTCACAACGTGTCCGGCAGCGGCTCCGGTTCGGCGACGGAATCAATCTGTTCCGGCTGGTGGTCGGCCTGGGCCGGCGAGCGGCGGCGGGCCGGCGCCGGAGGCGTCGGCTTTCCCGCCGCTACCGCGCATAATACATAGAAAATGGCCGCATTAGCCGGGATGTGCAGGTTGAAGTCCACAAAGCCGTGCACCAGGAGAGCCGTAACGCCGAGCAGCCCTCCGAGCCGAATAGCTTCGTTCAGGTGCCGGGGGAACTGTTGCAAGTTTTGCCAGGCAGCGCGGTACAGCCGGAACAGGAACCACATCGCTGCCGCAAAACCAAGAATGCCGGTTTCCGCCAGCAGCTGCACCCAGTCATTGTGCGCCTGGTTGATGAACTTCTCCGAATAGAAACTGCGGAAGCGCGGGTAGGAGCTGGGGAAGCTGCCCAGTCCCCAGCCCAGCAGCGGTCGCCTGGCCGCCATGCGCAATCCGTCGCGCGAGACGGCGGCGCGAACGTCGCTGCTGGTGCCCACGCTCTCGCTGATGCTGGTGGCGCGCTGCATCATCTGCCGGGCGCCGACCCAGCTGGCGAACGCCAGGATGAGCCCGCCGGTGACGATCAGCGGCAGCGCGGCGCGGCGTGTGTCGGCGCGCCTCACCACCCAGAAGACGAACAACAGCATCTGCGCCGCGAAGGCCAGCATGCCGCCGCGCGAGAGCGAGAGCAGCACGCTGCCGCCCATCACCACCGCGCCAAACAGGAGCAGCAGGCGCTTCCCGGGCGTCAGCTTTACCAGCACGGCTACAGACAGGGCCAGCGGCGCCAGCATTTCCATCAGCCCGGCGTAGTGATTGCGATTGACGTACGGGCCGAAGACATTGGACTTGAACTGCGGCTGGATGACCCAGTACACCACGCCTTGGGAAGTGAAGTCCTGCACCAGCGCGAACACCGCCACGGCAAAACCGAAGATGGCCGCAGCGATGGCGAACCGCCGCACCATCGTGTCATCGGTGAGCAGCTGCGAAGCCACGAACATGAGCAGGAAATAGGCCGCGTGCAGCAGGGCCTCGCGGCGGGTGATCCAGCCGTAAGTACTTATTCGCAAAAGCACTTGCAGCAGCACGACGCCGCCGAACGCGAGCGCGGGCGCGAGCACGGGGTTAGCGGCAAACGCCGGACGGGGGGTGAGCAACTCCCGCGCCGCCCACAGCAGGAAGAGCAGTGCGGCGCCGGCCTCCAGCACCAGGATGGACCAGTCATCCACCGCTCCGAGCGCCAGCGGAAGGAAGAACAGCAGGCCGCAGAAGGCGCAGAACAGCGCCGTGTTCAGCCACTGCGCGGGCCGGCTGTCCACCAGGTCGACACGCGCCGGCTCCGATTCCAGCACCACGAATTCGGCTTCTGCGTTCAGATCGCTCACCTGGGTCTCAGCACTAGGTCATCGATCCACAAATGTCCGCGAATCTGGCTCAACGGCTCGTTTCGCCGGATGCGCAGCCACACAGTGTGCGTATCGCCGGTGGTGAACTGGCCGCGCAGCTCGCGCCAGTTCGGCGTTCCCATCATGGGCGAAGTGTTGAGCAGCTGAATGGTCCCAGCGCCATTCCATATCACAAAGTGCGGCGCCGAGACGCTCTCCAGGTCCGGCTTGAACCATGCGCTGAACACATACTCCGTGTTCGGGCGGACGGCCACGCGCTGCGTCACGCCCACATCATCGAACGCGCCATCGAACGCCAGCGCCAGGGAGCGCGCACCGCTGTGCGACTCGTCCGGATCAATACTGGCGGAAACGCCGGCGCGCGCGTCGTAGTGCCAGTCGAGGCCGCCGTTCAGCACGTCGCGTTCGAAGCCGGCGTTGACGATCAGATTGTCCGGCTGCGCCTCGTAGCCGCGCAGTGCAGGCAGCGTCGCCACCAACTGGTTCCACGCGGGACGCACCTGCTCATCGTAGTCGTGGTCGAGCAGGTACGTGATGTACTTGTAGCCGCGCACAGGGTCAAACGGCTTTCCGAGCTTCAACAGCGCGGGCCAGACCAGCGCCGCGCCGGCGGCGTCGTTCTGGCGGATCAGCAGCTCAAGCAGTGAGAGGTGTGCGGTTGGCAGCGGCGGTATGCCCTCGCGGAGCATGAGGCCGGGATCGCGCGTGGCCCGCCATTCCAACTGAACGCCGGGTTCGAGCAGAGTGTCCTGGTACTGCATCGCCAGCCGCAGCTGGTGCAGCGCTTCGGTGGTTTCGCCGCGCACAAAGTTGAAGTTGGCCGCTTCCCACAGCACCGCCGGTGTTTTGGGATCGGCGGCCACGGCCTCGGCGAGGGCGGTATCGCGCAGCTTCTCGTCACCCGCGTTCTGCGCGGTCCCGGCGAGCTGCAGCCAGCAGTAGGGATCGTCGCGATTGAGCGCCACGCCGGCCTGCAATTCGGCGATCGCAGCGTGGAAGTCCTGTTTCTCCTGCCAGAGCCGGCGGCCCAGGCGACAATGATAGGCAGCGTTGCCGGGCTGAATTTCCGTGGCGCGCTGCAGCCCGGCCACGTCGCCGTTGTCGGCGTAGTCGGAGGCGCGGTAGACCTGGACGCAGGTGAGGGCGTACGCGAGGACGGCGGCGCAGGCCGGTAACAGGACGGCAAAGCGGAGTCCCGCCGATTTCCAGGGGAGGGTCATGGCACTTCAGCCGCCAAGCGGGTGTGGCTACACGGCAGAATCTTCGTCGCCGTACCCGTACCCGTAGCCGTACCGCTTCCGTTGGGTGTAGCCGTAATAGTAGTAGTGATCGGCGCCGCTCAGGTCCACGGCGTTCACCACCACGCCCGCCAGCTTAGCATTGACGCGGAGCAGCAGGTCGCGCGCGCGCCGCAGCGCCTGTTTGGTCGTGCGGCCCGAGCGGATCACCAGGATCACGGTGTCGGCCTCCACGCTGAGCAGGACCGCATCGGTCACGTTCAGGCTTGGCGGCGTGTCAATGATGATGTGGTCGTACTGCTCGCGCCAGCGCGCCAGCGCGCGGCTCATCGTCACCGATCCCAGCATCTCGGCCGGGTGCGCCGCCACCGGCCCGGCGGGAATCACCGAGAGGTTGGGCACCTGGGGATAGCTCTGGACAACATTTTCCGCGCTCTCTTTGCCGCCGAGGAAGTTGCTGAGGCCCGGTCCCTGCTTGATGCCCAGGACGCGATGGATGCTGGGACGCCGCATGTCGGCGTCGATCAGCAGCACCTTGGCGTTCTTTTGAGCCAGCACGATGGCGCTGTTGACCGCCGTGGTCGTCTTACCCTCCTGCGCCAGGGCGCTGGTGACCAGGATGACCTTGGGCGGCGCGCCGGTGGATGAAAGGAGCAGCGAGGTCCGCAGCGCGCGATAGGACTCCGCCAGCGCCGATCGCGGATGCGCGAAGGAAACCAGGCCGACCTGATCGGCCGGCGTCAGGCGGCGCGTGGTCGCACCCGGCAACATGCGGTTCCTGGCCGCGCCCAGCTGCCCGGCGGGAATGATGGCCAGCGGCGGCAGCGATGCCACCATCTGCACCTGGTCGGGCGTGCGCAGCGTGTTGTCGAGCACCTCGACGGCGAACGACAGCATGATGCCGAAGGCCAGCGAGAACAGGAACGCCAGCGTGATATTGCGCGGAATATTCGGACGCGCCGGACTGGTCGGCACGCGCGCCGGATCGACGATCTGGATATTGCTCGACTTCAGCCCGGCGATCACGCCCGCTTCTTTCAGCTTCTGCAGCAGGCCTTCGTAAAGCTGGCGGTTGCTCTCGGCGTCGCGCTTGAGGATGTTGTACTGGATGGCGCTTTCGTTCAGCTTGTTCGCTTCCAGCTTCTGCTGCTCCAGCGCAGCCCGCAGCAGCTTTTCACGCTGCACCGCGGCCAGATAAGCGTTACGCGCGCGGCTGCCCGTGTCCTGCGACTCCTGCCGGATGCTGGCCTGCACCTGTCGCAGCTGCTCGTTGGCCTCGATCACTTTGGGATACGACGGGCCGAACTGCGTGTTCAGCTCGGCCACCCTCTGCTTGAGGTCGGCTTCCTTCAGGCGCAGCTGCGCGATGGTGCTGTTTTCGGTGGGCCCGGTCGTCACCAGGTCGGGCCGGCCCTGCTGCGCGATGCGGTACAGCGCCTCCTTCGCGGCGCGATCAGCTTCGGCCTCGGTCAGCTCTTTGTTCAGGCCCTGGAGCTTCTCGGTCACGATGTTCTGCTTCTCGTCGAGGCCGACGATGCCGTGCTCTTTCTGGTATCTGACCAGCGCTTCCTGCGAAGCCTCGACCTTCACCAGCAGGTCAGAGAGCTGCTTCGAGATCCAGTCCGAAGTCTGCATCGTGGACTCGTACTTGGACTTGAAGTTGTGCTCGACGTAGACCTCGCTGATCGAGTTCACCACCCGCGCCGCCAGCTGTGGATCGGGACTGAAGTAGTGGATCTCGAGGATGCGCGTGCGTGGCAGCGGCTTTACCTGAAGCCCGTTCTTGAACGAAGCCAGTTGCGCGCTCTCGCGGTCCTGGTCCTGCCGGCTCTTCACCTGAATGCCGGAACCGGCTTCCGGCGCCGCTTGTCCGAGCCCGAGCTTGTGGATGACTTCCAGCGCGATCGGATCGCTGGCCAGGATCTTGGCATGCGTATCGAGCAGCACCGAGAGGTCCCAGTCGTCAACGGAACTCGAATCGTTCGGGTTCTTGATGCCGAGCGCGTCGTTGTTTTCGCGGTTGATCGCCACCCGGCCCACGGCTTCGTAGATCGGCGTTGCCTTGAACGCCGCGATGGCGGCAATCACCGTGCCCAGCACCACGCAGGCGCCGATCAGCCATTTGTGCTTGAGGACGATGTACCAGTACTCAATCCAGCCCTGATCTTCGTTGAGTTCCGTGTAATTACCGTAATTGCCGTACCCGGGACGAATCGGTTCGGCGTCAGTCACAGCCTGGATGGCCGTCGCATTCGGGTTGGGAATGAGTTTGCCTGGTTCCATCTCTCCCCTCGGGGCGGGAATAGGAATCCACAACGGAAATTTTTTCGCGATTCTAGCATCGTTTTGTCGAGATTCCGGTGGGCAGGGAGCCTTAAGAATTACCTTGGTCACCCGCGGGTCATCCCCTAAGACGACCGAGCCAGGTGCCGGGCGCGGCATTCGCTGCCGGCGCGTTCCGTTGTACATTGTTGCGAACCATGTCCTCAGGCCAATCGGTGATGAGCCCGGCGCACGCCGTGCCGGCGGTGGTGATCTGCCCCACCCAGCGCGTCTCGCTGAATCTCCAGGACCTTTGGCGCTATCGCGAGCTGGTCTACTTCCTCACCTGGCGCGACATCAAAGTGCGCTACAAGCAGACGGCGCTCGGCATTGCCTGGGCGGTGCTCCAGCCGGTGTGCAGCATGCTGGTGTTCAGCATCTTCTTCGGACGCCTGGCGCGCGTGCCCAGCGACGGCCTGCCATATCCCGTTTTCGCGTATGCCGGCCTGCTGCCGTGGCAGTTGTTTGCCTTCGCGCTGACCGAATCGAGCAATAGCCTGGTGGGCAACGAGCGCCTGATTACGCGCGTGTACTTTCCGCGCCTGGTCATACCGATCTCGGCGCTGCTGGCCGGTTTGATGGACTTCTGTGTCTCGCTGGTGGTGCTCGTTGCCATGATGTGGTGGTACGGCATCGGCCCGACGGCTGCGATCGTGACCTTTCCGCTGTTCACGCTCCTCGCCGTGCTGGCGGCGCTGGCGGTGGGCATCTGGCTCTCGGCGCTCAACGTGAAATATCGCGACGTGCGCTACACGCTGCCGTTCCTGACACAGTTCTGGCTCTTCGCCACGCCGGTCGCGTATCCGAGTTCGCTGCTGCCTGAGCCATGGCGTCCGTTGCTTGGCCTGAATCCGATGGCCGGCGTGGTCGAGGGCTTCCGCTGGTCGCTGCTCGGCGTGTCGCACGGACCGGGGCCGCTGCTGGCGGTCTCCGTGGCGATTGTTTTGCTGCTGCTGACCGGCGGGCTGTTCTATTTCCGCCGCATGGAAGCAAGTTTTGCGGACATGGTGTAGCCAGCTGTGAGTGACCTGGCCATCCAGTGCGAAGGCATCGGCAAGCGCTACCAGATCGGGCAGCGCGAGCGCTACAGCACGCTGCGCGACGCCATCATTGCTGCCGCCAGGTCCCCGTTCCGCCGCCGCCAGGATCAAGACTGGTTCTGGGCGCTCAAGGACGTCGGCTTCAAGGTCAACCACGGCGAGGTGCTCGGCGTCATCGGCCGCAACGGCGCAGGGAAGAGCACACTGCTCAAGATCCTTTCGCGCATCACCGAGCCCACCGAAGGCCGGGCCGAGATTCATGGTCGTGTCGGCTCGCTGCTCGAGGTCGGGACCGGCTTCCATCCCGAGCTCACCGGGCGTGAAAACATTTTTCTGAGCGGCGCGGTGCTGGGCATGAAGCGCGCTGAAATCGCCCGCAAATTCGACGAAATCGTGGCCTTCGCCGAAGTCGAAAAGTTCATCGACACGCCGGTGAAGCGCTTTTCCAGCGGCATGTACATGCGGCTGGCGTTCGCGGTGGCGGCGCACCTGGAGCCGGAAATCCTGCTGGTGGACGAAGTCCTGGCGGTGGGCGACGCCCGCTTCCAGAAAAAGTGCCTGAGCAAGATGCAGAGCGTCGGCGAGCAGGGCAGGACGGTGTTCTTCGTCTCGCACAACATGCCCTCGATCACGCGGCTGTGCCCGCGCGCGCTGCTGCTGGATGGCGGCCGAGTGGCTGCCGATGGGCCGGCCCACCAGGTGGTTGGCGCCTACCTGGAGTCGGGCCTCGGCTCGACGGCCATGCGTGAATGGAATGATCCACGCACCGCGCCGGGGAACAACATCGCGCGCCTCGTTGCCGCCCGTGTTCGCGGCGAAGACGGCCGCGTCAGCGACACCATGGACATCCGCCGCCCCGTGGGAATCGAAATCGAGTTCGATGTGCTGGAAGAGTTTGTGCTGGTGCCCAACATTCACGTTTACAACGATGAAGGCGTTTGTGTGTTCGTCGCCACCGATCTGAGTCCAGAGTGGCGGCGGACGCCGCGTCCTTCGGGGCGCCACAGCAGTACGGCGTGGATCCCGGGGAACCTGCTGGCCGAGGGAACCCTGGTGGTCAGCGTGGCGCTCAGCACCTTTGATCCGCTGCAAGTGCACTTCTGGGAGCAGGACGCGGTCGCCTTCCATGTTGTCGATACGCTCGACGGCGACTCAGCCCGGGGCGACTTTGCCGGGCCGATGGAGGGAGCGGTGCGCCCTATCTTGCGCTGGACCAACAGCTACCGACCCGCCGGCGCCGGTCAGATGCAGCCACAAGGGAGCACACAATGAAGGTCGTCATCCTTGCTGGCGGGCTCGGCACGCGTCTCGCCGAAGAAACCGAAGTCCGTCCCAAACCGATGGTCGAAGTCGGCGGGCTGCCGCTGTTGTGGCACATCATGAAGCACTATGCCCACTACGGCTTCAGCGAGTTCTTCGTCGCGCTGGGATACAAATCGGAGGTGGTGAAGCGCTTTTTCCTCGACTACTCCACCCTGAACGGCAGCATGACCGTGGCGCTCGGCACGGGAAAGATGGAGCGCCACCACGCGCCCTCGGAGAACTGGACCGTGCACCTGATGGACACCGGCAGCGAAACCAACACCGGCGGCCGCGTCAAGCGCTGCCAGCCATGGCTCGAGAAGGAAACGTTCCTCGTCACCTACGGCGACGGCGTCTCCAACGTGAATCTGAAGAAGCTGGTCGAGTTCCATCGCAAGCAGGGAAAGCTGGCCACCATAACCGCCGTGCGTCCGCCGGCACGCTTCGGCGGTATCGTCTTCGACGGCGACCTGGTGGCCGAGTTCACCGAGAAGCCCCAGGTCGGCGAGGGCTGGATCAATGGCGGCTTCCTGGTGCTGGAACCGGGAATCTTCCCTTATCTGAAAAGCGACGCGACCAGCCTGGAGCGCGACGCGCTGGAGCCGCTGGCGCGCGCCGGCCAGCTGGCCGCCTATCGTCACGAAGACTTCTGGCAGTGCATGGACACGCTGCGCGACAAGCGCACCCTGGAGTCGCTGTGGGCCAGCGGCAAAGCGCCGTGGAAGGTGTGGGGATGAGCGCGTTGGGCGCCCCAGTGAAGCCTTCTGTCTGCTTCAGTGGGGGTCTTGAGCATCACCTGCAACTTTCGGGAGACCGGCACGATGCGTGAAGAGGCCTGCCGCGCCTGCGGTGGACGCCGCCTCGAGCCGGTGCTCTCGCTCGGCCTCACGCCGCTGGCCAACCGGCTGCTTACGCGCGAGCAGCTCGACGAGCCTGAGCCGCGCTATCCGCTCGATCTCGTTTTCTGTCCTGCGTGCTCACTGGCGCAGATCACCGAAACCGTGCCTCCGGAGGAAATCTTTCGCGAGTACTCCTATTTCTCGTCGTTCTCCGACACGCTCCTGAAGCACGCCGAGCAGCTCGCCAGCCGGCTCACCGACGAGCGAAAGCTGAACGCCAAGAGCCTGGTCGTCGAGATCGCCAGCAACGACGGCTACCTGCTGCAGTACTACAAGCAACGCGGCGTCCCGGTGCTGGGCATCGAGCCGGCGCGCAACATCGCCGCCGTGGCGGAGCGCGAGCGCGGCATCCCGACCGTGGCCGAGTTTTTCGGCCGCGACCTGGCCGCCCAACTTCGCGCCGAGCGCGGCGCGGCTGACGTTATCCACGCCCACAACGTCTTCGCCCACCTCAACGACCTGAACGGCGCGGTGCAGGGCATGGCCGCGCTGCTCAAGCCCGATGGCGTGGTCATCATCGAGGTGCCCTATATCAAGGACCTGATCGACGCGGTGGAGTTTGACACCATTTACCACGAGCACCTGTGCTACTTCTCGCTGACCGCGCTGGAAAACCTCTTTGCCCGGCACAAGATGGCGGTCCTCGACGTCGAACGCCTGCCCATTCACGGCGGTTCGCTGCGCGTGACGGTGGGCCGCGCCGGCACCGCGTCGCCGAACGCGCGCGTCGCCGAATTGCGCTCCGAGGAACAAAGCTGGGGCGCGGTGACGCTCGACTTCTATCGCGACTTCGGCCGGCGCGTGGAGCAGCTCAAGCGCGACCTGCGCAAGCTGCTGCTCGACGCCAAGGCACAGGGCAGGAGGGTTGCCGCCTACGGCGCCGCCGCCAAGGGCACCATCCTGCTCACTTATTTCGAAATAGGCGCCAGTCTGGTGGATTACGTGGTCGACCGCAGCACCTACAAGCAGGGACGCTTCATGCCGGGCTCGCATCTGGAAATCTTTCCGCCGGAAAAGCTGCTCCAGGCGCGGCCCGACGACGTGCTGCTGCTCGCCTGGAACTTTGCCGACGAAATCCTCCAGCAGCAGGAAGAGTATCGCCGCCGGGGAGGCCGCTTTATAGTTCCCATCCCGCAGCCGCGAATCGTATGATTCGGAGCGGCCCGCCGCGCAGAAACTATGACCCTCGCAACTGTTGGCAACGCGATCAGCCGGGAGCGTGACCGATGAAGTTCACCGTCGTCGGCGCCGGAGGGTTCATCGGATCGCACCTGGTGCGCAGTCTCAAGGCCGCGGGGCACGACGTGACCGCGCTGCGCCGCAATGACGCGCTGCCGGGCGGCGGCCTGGGTCACGTGATCTTCGCCGCCGGCATCACCGCCGACTTCCGCGAGCGGCCCTTCGATACGCTGCGCGCCCACGTCACCCTTCCCGCCGACGTGCTCGAGAAGGCGCAGTTCGAATCGTTCTGCTATCTCTCATCGGCGCGGATTTACTCGGGCGCGGCCTCCACCTCGGAGGAAGCCGCTATCCTGGTGCATCCTGAGTTGCCCGACGACCTCTACAACCTTTCCAAGCTCGCCGGCGAGGCACTGTGCCTGAATCATCCCAACCCGCGCGTGCGAGTGGTGCGGCTCTCCAACGTGGTCGGCGGCGGCGGCAGCCCGCGCGACTTTGTTCCCGCCATCGTGCGCGAGGCGCTGACGCACCACCACGTGCTGCTGCACACCGCGCTCGACTCGGAGAAGGACTACATCGCCATCGGCGACGTGCTGCAGCTCCTGCCTCGCATCGTGATGGGCGGCAAGCGGCGGATCTACAACCTGGCGTCGGGAAAAAACGCGACGCACCGCCAGATCCTGGAAATGATCGCCGCGCGCGTTCCGTGCACTTTCGCCGCCGAAGAAGGCGCGCCCGCCGTCCGGTTCCCGCCCGTCTCCGTGCGGCGTATTGCGGAAGAATTCGCGTATGTGCCCGGGGATCTTGGCCCGGCGCTCGACGAACTCATCGCCTCGCTGCGGCGGCCCGAGGGCTCGCATGCTCAGCGTTGACCTGGAGAAGGGCGAGGTCGTCTGGGAAGAGCACGGGAGGCGGCAGGTGTACGGCATCGGCACGCCGGAGGCCTTCGCGCTCATCTCGCGCGCCTGGCTGCGCTCGGGCTGGGACACCAAGTACGTCTACAGCTTCACCTGGCTCGGCCGCCCTATCATCCAGCTTCCCGAGGACATGTTCCGCATCCAGGAAGTGGTCTGCCGGGTGAAGCCTGATGTGCTGGTGGAGACGGGCGTGGCACACGGCGGGTCGCTGGTCTTTTATGCCAACGTTTTCCAGGGCTTGGGCAAGGGCCGCGTGATCGGCGTGGACGTAGAGATTCGCCCGCACAACCGCCAGGCCATCGAGGCACACGCCCTGGCGCCAATGATCACGCTGGTAGAGGGAAACTCGATCGAGGCGGCCACCATCGAGCGCGTGCGCTCACAGATCGGGCCGGGTGAATCGGTCATGGTGGTGCTCGATTCCAACCACACGCGTGAGCACGTCCTCGGCGAATTGCGCGCGTATGCGCCGATGGTCTCGCCCGGCTGCTATATCGTGGCGTGCGACGGCATCATGCGCGACCTGGCCGGCGCGCCCCGCAGCCAGCCCGATTGGGGCACCAACAATCCGCAGAGCGCGGTGCAGGATTTTCTGAAGGAGCGCGCCGATTTTTGCCTGGAAGACCCCGCGTTTCCTTTTAACGAAGGGACCATCACGCAGCGGGTCACGTATTGGCCGAACGCGTTCCTCAGAAAAACTTCGTAGAGACCTTGCGTGCAGCGTCTTGATGGTGGCGGAGGTCTCGACCAGCCTGGTTTAAAAAATCAGCCGGCGCCATCTTCCCGCCGTCATCCGGGCGTCGCGCCAACCGACCACGACCTTCTTCAGGCCAGCCGAAATGAGCCAGGCGCGCAGCCGGACGGTGAAGCTGCGGTCAAGCCGCAAAGCGTCCTGCACAGCGGCGCGGCGGGCTTCCGAGTCGAGTTCGTGCGCGCTCAAGCGGTACATCATCGCGATTGCCCATCGCTTTCGCGCTTTGCGCACCATCGCAGGCGGCAGCGACGAAAAGGTGCCGGCGCGCTCGTGTTTCTCGTACACGTCGGCCGTCAGCCCGGGCATGGCCAGGAGGCGCTCGGGCTCAACTTGCGACTTCCAGTTCCGGTAGAAGCACAGCGGTTCGGGCAGATGCGCCACGCTCCCCTGCCGCAGCATCGTCAAGTCAATGTCCCAGTCGCCGGCGCGCCACAGTTTCGGATCGAGGCCGCCCGCCGCACGATACGCCGCGGTGCGCATCATGCTCGCTACGAAGTTGTGCACCGGGCCGAAGACGTAGCGCCGCAGTTCTTCCTTGCCGGGCCTGAATACTGAAGTTTCCGCGACTTCGTTCACGATTTTCAGCTCGCGCCCCTGCTCGTCAATCTCCACGAAGGCGCAGGAAGCCCACACCGCATCGGGATGGCGATCGAGCACCGCGGAAAGCTTGGCGCAGAAATCGGGATGCAGCATGTCGTCGGAGGGAAGCACGCACATGTACTCGCCCTGCGCGTGCGAGACGCAGAAATTGAAATTGTCGGCGATGCCCAGGTACCGCGGCGGGCGCACCACGCGCATCCGCGGGTCGCAAAATTCATTCAGCACCGCGTCGGCGCCGTTGCTGGTGTGGTTCTCCGAGACGATGATCTCGAACGAATCGTAATTCTGCGCCAGGGCGCTGGCGAGCGCGCGGCGCAGGTAGTCCGGCCGCGCATTGTAGGTGGGCATGCAGATCGAGACCCGCGCCGGCATCGAGCAGCACTATAGCGCACGTTTTCCGGCTCCCCGCGGGCCATCGCGGCCGCGCATTCGCAACGGCACCTGCCGCCATCCGGGTTAGAATCGGAGTGAATGCGCTAAAAAAAAACGGGAAACCGGCGGCCTGAATGGCGGGCAAACAACAATTCCGGATTTGCGTTCTCACCGCCGCCCACCTGGCCATGTGTCCGCGCATGGTGAAGGCGGCGAGGACGCTGGCCGAGGAGGGATACGACGTTCGGGTCGTCAGCGCCCGGTACCACGACTGGCCCGACGAGATTGATGGCGACCTGACACGCAGAGGCGGCTTCCGTTGGCAGCGCGTGGACGTAGGCCGCTCCACCGCGCCGCTCTTGCACTTCGCGAGCGGCGGACGTTATCGCGCTGCCCGCGTCCTGGTTGAACTGGGCGGCGTACAACGCGCTCCGCTGTTCCTCCTCGCGCGCGCTTTCGGCCGGCACCACTCCGAGTTGCTGCGCGCCGTCCTGAGTGAGCGCCAGGACCTGATCTACGCCGGGACCGGGCTCGCGCTCGCAACCGGAGCGGAAGCGGCGCGGCGGCAAGGCGTTCCCTACGCGCTCGACCTGGAGGACTTCCACAGCGCCGAACAGGACGATTCGCCGCAATCACGGCTCTCGCACCGGCTGATCGAGCGCATCGAGTTCGAAATCCTTCCCGGCGCAGCCTTCCTCACCGCCGCAAGCCCGGCCATGGCGGAGGCGTATGCGCGTAAGTACGGTTTACAGCCGCGGGTACTCAACAACACGTTCCCGCTGCCCACGCGCGCGCCAGACTTCTCCAGCAACGGTGACCGCCTGCGTCTTTACTGGTTCAGCCAGACGCTCGGCGCCGGGCGCGGACTGGAAGACGCCGTCCTTGCCATTGGCCAGGCCGGCATCCGGTGCGAGTTGCACGTGCGCGGGGTGCCGAGACGCGGGTATATGGAGCAGTTTCGCGAGTTTGTCGCCGAGAAGGCGCCCAACGCAACGCTGCGGCACGATCTCCCCGCTCCTGACGATCCCATTGACCTGGCGCGCGGGCACGACGTTGGCCTGGCGGTGGAAGACGGACACGTCTTCAACCGCAGCATCTGTCGCACCAACAAGTCATTCACCTACATGCTGGCCGGACTTGCCGTGGTCTTCACGCGAACGGAAGGCCAGGCCGACTTGGCCGACAGCCTCGGGGAAGGCGCGGTGTCGTATACCCCGGGCGATATCGCCGCATTGGCCGCGCACTTGAAGCGCTGGGCCGGCGATCCCGCGGCCTTGCGCCGGGCGAAGGAAGCTTCGTGGGCGGCGGCGCAGCGGCGCTGGCGCTGGGACCATCCTTTGGAACGCGGCGCGCTTTTGGATCTGGTGGCGAAGACGCTCGGCGGGCCAGCTTCGGACGCCGCCTCGTCGTGACCGCCGGCCGGAGGACCTGCCTCACCGCCTGTGGCTGAATTGCCACTCCAGCGGCAAACCCAAACCAGCTTAAGATGGGGCGACTCCTTTTACATCAGGGCGGGCGTGATCGACTTTTCCGGCATCTCGGCGCGAACCTGGCATGGCAAGGCGCTCCGCGGACTGCTGCGCCTGGTGCCGCCTTCGGCCACCGTTCCCATCCTGCAAGGCAGACTGCGCGGCAAGCGCTGGGTGGTGGGCTCGGCCAACCACGGCTGCTGGCTTGGAAGCTACGAGAAGCGGCATCAACAGGTTTTTGCCGACACGGTTCGCACCGGCATGGTCGTGTACGACGCCGGCGCCAACGTCGGCTTCTACACGCTGCTCGCCTCGAAGCTCGTGGGCGCCGCCGGACGCGTCATCGCCTTCGAGCCGGACGCTGCCAACCTCGAGTATCTGCGACGTCATCTGGCGCTGAACAACGCTGCCAACGTGGAGGTCTTCGCGCTCGGTTTGGCGGACTACTGCGGCACCGCGACGTTCGGCAGCAACGCCGGCCGCAGCTCCGGCTCGCTGTCGCCAAACGGCGACCGCACCGTTGCCGTGAACACGCTCGATTCGCTCCTCGACGAGGGCCGAATTCCTCCGCCCGGCGTCATCAAGATGGACATCGAAGGCGCTGAAGGTGCGGCACTGCGCGGAGCGGCGCGCTGCCTGCGACAGCACCGTCCCGCTCTCATCGTCTCATTGCACTCAGACCAGGCGCAGCGCGACGTGCGCAGCCTTTTAGGTGACCTAGGGTATTCCATGCGCGAGTTCGACGGCGCCAGCGAGCTGCTCGCCCTGGCCTCATGAAAACGGTGGCCATCATCGCACCCGATTTTGCGCCGAGCAATCATCCGCCGGCGTTGCGCGTTCGTTTCTTCGCTTCGCACCTGGCCGAGTTCGGATGGCGTCCCATCATCATCACCACCAAGCCGGCCTCCTACGAGTGGACGATTGACCAGGAGAACCTGCAACTTCTCCCGCCGTCGCTGGAAGTGATCCGCACCGAGGCGTTCAGTCCGAAGTTCACGCGTATCTTCGGAATCGGCGACCTCGGCTTGCGCACCATGGGCCAACACTGGCGCGCGCTGAAGCAGTTGTGCCGCCGCGAGCGGGTGGACGCGCTCTTCATACCGGTCCCGCCGAACTATCCCATGCTGCTCGGACGGCTGGCGCATGCGCGGCTGGGGCTGCCCTATGTGGTGGACTATATCGATCCGTGGGTCAGCGACTACTACCGCACTGTGCCCAGAGAGCGGCGCCTGCCGAAGGTGGGGGCGTCGGCTTGGCTCGCGCGGCGACTCGAGCCGATCGCGCTGCGTCGCGCGGCGCAGATCACCGGCGTTTCGCTCGGGACGACTGATTCTGTGGTCAGCCGCTACCGCTGGCTTGGCCGCGAGCAAGCCACCGAAATTCCCTACGGCGGCGAGCCCGCCGATTTTGATTACGCCCGCGCTCATCCGAGAAGCGAGAACAGCTGGGGCACCGACGGCTTGCTGCACTTCGGATACATCGGCGCGTATACCGTCGCGATGGCGCCGGTACTGCGTGCACTGTTTGCTGCTGTGAAGCTTGGCCGCGACCGCCGGCCGGATTTCTTCGGGAAGTTGCGCCTTCACTTCGTCGGCACCAACTACGGCGGAAGCAAGCCGCTGGTGCTGCCCTGGGCGCGCCAAGCCGGCATAGAAGACATGGTGGAGGAGCGGCCGCAGCGCGTCGCCTATCTGGAAGCCCTGCAACTGCTCACGCGCTGTCACGCGCTGGTCATCGTTGGCTCGGAAGAGGCGCACTACACCGCGTCGAAGGTGTTTCCGTACATCCTGGCTCGCCGTCCGGTGCTCGCCATTCTGCACGCCGAGAGCAGCGCCACCGCCATTTTGCGGCAGACTCGCGCGTGCGATCCCATCGTCTTTCGCTCCTCGCCGGAGTTGGAGGGCAAAGCGGCGGAGATCCTCGCTGCGCTGGAAAAGCTCATGGTCCTGCCGCACGACTTCGCGCCGCCCACCCGCTGGGAAGATTTTGAGCCGTACACGACCCGCGCCATGACGGGGCGGCTTGCGGCGGTTCTCGATCGCGCCATCGGCATTGAAGCCGCGGATACAATCGGCGTCCAAGCCACCAAGTCCCAACAGGAAGGGGGTCCCGCTTGCCCAAGCGCCGCTCACTGATCACCGGAGGCGCCGGATTCATCGGTTCGCATCTCGCCGAAGAACTTCTGCGCCGCGGCGAGGAAGTGCACATACTCGACGACCTCTCCACCGGCAGCATGGACAACATCGACCACCTAAAGTCCAACGCCGACTTCCACTACGTGATCGGCTCCATCCGCAACGATTCGCTGGTGGCCGAGATGGTGGACCGCTGCGACATGGTGTTTCATCTCGCTGCCGCGGTTGGCGTCCGGCTGATCATCGAGAGCCCGGTGAACACCATTGAAACCAACGTGCACGGCACCGAGGTCGTCTTGAAGCACGCCAGCAAGAAAGGGAAGAAGGTCATGATCGCCTCCACTTCGGAGGTTTACGGCAAGAGCGAAGACATGCCCTTCCGCGAAGACCAGGACCTGCTGCTGGGCCCCCCCGACAAAGGCCGCTGGAGCTACGCCTGCTCCAAGGCCATCGACGAATTTCTCGCTCTGGCCTACTGGCGCGAGAAGCGGCTGCCGGTCATCGTGGCGCGCTTTTTCAATACGGTCGGCCCGCGCCAGACCGGGCGCTACGGCATGGTGCTGCCCAGCTTCGTCAGGCAGGCATTGGAAGGGAAACCGATCACGGTCTTTGGCGACGGCACGCAGTCGCGCAGTTTCACCTACGTGGGCGACGTGGTCGGGGCGGTGATCGGCCTGATGGACCACGACGATGCGGTTGGACAGGTATTCAATATCGGCAGCAGCCAGGAGCTCACCATCAACGAACTGGCCGAAATGGTGAGACAGATCACCGGCAGCCGCTCCCCGATCGTGCACGTGCCCTATGATCAGGCCTACGGCGCAGGGTTCGAAGACACCTGCCGCCGCGTGCCCGATATCAGCAAGATCCGCAAGGCGATCGGGTATCACCCCACGCTCGACGTGCGGGGCATCATCCAGAAGGTGGTCGCGTATTACTCGGCTTGAGCAATTGACGGCGTCGGCCGGCGCCCACGGCGCCGCCGCGGCTGGCGGCACCCGCCACCGGCTTGCCGTCGTCAGCAGCCATCCCATCCAGTACCACGCGCCCTGGTATCAGCAGCTCGCGCGACATCCTGAACTCGATTTGCACGTTTTTTTCTGCCGGCGCGCCACGCCGCAGCAGCAGGCCGATGCCGGCTTCGGCGTTGACTTCGAGTGGGACGTTCCGCTGCTGGAGGGCTACGCGCATTCCTTTCTCGACGACGGCGCGGTCGATCAGCGTCTTGCCACCTTCGATGTCGTGCTCGTGAACGGCTGGCAGGAGCAGCGGCTCCGTGACGCGATCCGCGCCTGCTGGCGTCGCGGCGTGCCCGTGATGGTGCGTGGCGATTCGCACCTGCGCGAGCCCCGGCCATGGTGGAAGAAGGCGGCCAAAGAGTTGCCGTACCGCTGGGCCTTGGGTCGTATGAACGCTTGCCTCGCCGCGGGGACGTGGTCGCGCGACTATTTTCTGCACTACGGCGTCCCGGCGGAGCGTGTTTTCATCGTGCCGCACATGGTGGCCGAGTCCTGGTTCGCCGCGCGCGTGCCGGAACTGGAGCGGCGGCGCGGAGAGCTCCGCCGCCAGTGGTCGCTGGCCGGGCAGGGCACCGTTTTGCTGTACGCCGGAAAACTCATACCCAAGAAGCGCCCTCTGGACTTGCTTCGCGCTGTGCAGAAAGCTGCCGCATCGGCCAGCTTTGAACTTCTGATGGCCGGCGATGGCCCCTTACGCCCAGAGTGCGAGCGCGTTGTCGCCGAGCATCGCCTTCCCGTTCGCTTCACTGGCTTCCTGAACCAGTCGCAGATGGCCTCGGCCTACGTCGCGTCGGACGTTCTGGTGTTGCCCTCCGACGGCGGCGAGACTTGGGGACTGGTAGTGAACGAGGCCATGTCCTGCTCGCGCCCGGCGCTGGTAAGTGACCGCGTAGGGTGCGGCCCTGATCTTGTCGTTCCGGGCCGTACCGGCGAAATTTTCCCGCTTGGCGACGTTTCCGCGCTCGCCGCGCTGATTCAGAGGTATGCTGGCGATGAATCCATGTTGCAGAAAATGGGACGCCAGGCCAAAGCCCGGGCGGCCGCGTTTTCGCAGGCGCCGGCCGTCGAAGGCGTGGTCCGGGCGGTTTCCAGCATCGTCGGTGAGGCTGCCCGCCGATGAGGACCTCGCGCGAGTCGCTGAGCGAACTGGTCACGGCCCTGCCGCTGCCGCTGGCGGTAACGGGCATCCTCTGGGGCACCAGCGCCAACCCGGTAACCGCGGGACAGGGTGTTCTCTCATTTCTGATCGCCCTGATCACCTGGATGAGCTACCGCCGCTGGGCCCGCTCCTCGCGCCACGAGGTGCCGCTCTTCCCGCTGATCTGCACTGCTTACTGGATCGCCTACGGCGTGCCGCTTTTTTGGGGCGACCCCATGCTGATGACAGCCAGCGGACCGCGCTATCCGTCGCAGGAGACGCGCACGCTGGCCATGCTGGTCGCGGTGCTTGGCGTCAGCGCGCTCGGCTTGGGCCTGAGCATCGGGACCGCCAGCCTGTATGTTCCCAAATCCACTCTCGTGGCACAGCGACTGGGAGGCAGTCGCTGGTACCTGTACATCCTGGTCGCGCTCGGAACGGTACTGAACTTCTTCTCCGGCTCGGCATACGTGTTCGGTGAGGGCATGCGCCAGGCGATCCTCATCGGCTCGAACACGGTGCCGGTCGTCGCCTTCTGCATGCTGTTTCGCAGCTACATGCGCGGCGAGCACCACCCGCTCGACAAGATCGTTATCGCCATCTACTGCCTCTCGCGAGGCATTGCTGGAATTTCCTCGGGATGGCTGGCCACCGCGGCCTCGCTGGTGCTGATCATTCTCATCATGCTCTGGCAGGCGGGTCGGCGCTTCCGCGCCCTGCCTCTGCTTTCGCTCGGCCTCTTCGTGCTGTTCTTTCAGGCGTCGAAAGACGAATTCCGCCGCCAGTACTGGTACAGCAGTTATGAAAGTTCCACTTTGGAGCGCGTCTCCTACTGGACAGAGCAATCGGCGGTGACCTGGCACGACGCGCTCACCGACTCCAGTGGGAACAGGGCACGTGAACTGGCCTACCGGAGCTTGCGCCGGTTCGACCTGCTCGGCCAAACCGCCAACGTTCTCGACTTGACGCCCGACACCGTGCCCTACCAGTACGGCAAGCTCTATTCCTACCTGTGGGTAACGCTGGTGCCGCGCCTGCTCTGGCCGAACAAGCCCAGCATGAGCGAGGCGAACCGGTTCTACCAGGTGGAGTATGGACTCACTGCCGAGCGTGACTTGGAAGGCGTGTCGATCGCTGTGGGTGTGCTCGCCGAGTCCTACATCAATTTCGGATGGTTCGGTGTCTTCGGCGTGATGTTCCTGATCGGCGCGGCGCTCGATCTGTTCCGCCGCGTCCTGCTGGCGCCCAACGCCGGCGAGTTCCTCAACTGCCTGGGCCTGGCGATGGTGCCAACACTCGTCATCGTGGAGTCTCAGTTGGCCGGCTACTTTGGGGGGACCATCCAAACCATCGTGCTCACGATGGTGATGTTTTTCCCGGTGCTGTCGTTCGTAAAGCGAGACCAGGTCGCGGTCGGTCGTTCCCGCGGGCCGGCTCGCAGCGGCTTGATACGTCGCGGACTTGTTCCGAACACCAACCAGGTCGCGTCCCCATCGAGGGCCGGCAACATCGTCACGCCCAGATAGCCCCGGAACAGCTAAATCTGAACCAGCCACGTCATGAGCTGATCTCGCTCGCCGAGAGGCATTGTAAGGACTACGTCGGCTTGAACACGGAACGGCGGTGCGGTGATGTCAACGCCGCTGGAATCGTCATTTCGCGTGTCCGGGCCGTGTGGCTTGTCGAGGTTGGGAACAAACGGGAACGAGGGGACGTGTTCGGTAATCAGCACATATCGGTAGCGCTTCAGGTTCTCGAGAGCGGCGCCGATCTCCTCGTTGGAGAGGTGCTGCAATACCTGACGGACCGTGGCCAGAGAGCGTGACGAGTCCGGCAGCTCGGGAAGGCTGCCTGAGACGACATTTCCTGTCCTGAAGTCTACTTCCGGAAACCTGCTGCGGTTGCCTTCGATCAGCGCCGGCACAATGTCGATCCCAGTGTAAGGAGCCAGCTGCGCAAGACGACTGCCCACACGAAAGTCGCCGCAACCGATGTCCACGATGCGTGCAATGTCGTGCCGGGAAATGAACTCCCTTATGTACCCGATGTACACGTCACTGAATTGCGAATCGGAGCCCGCTCCCGAGCCATTGCCCCAGGCCCCGCTCGCGTAGATTCTCGAGAACGCTTCTTCAACTGTGAGCTTGCGGTATTCAGCGCGGGTGCGCCGGAGGTGTCGAACGCGATGAGCCCACCATAACCGCGGAAACACTCTCCTGACGAGTTTCCCCAGGCCCATGGGCCGGATTCTAGCAGCCCCTGCACAGGAAGGCCTTGGAGTCCCAGAAAGACGGCCGGTACTTTCTCGTTTCTTGTTCTGTTCACGGAAGAACGGGCAGCAGCGCCGCCCGCAGGCGTTCGATGAACTGGTCTTCCTGAAAGACGCTGCGCACGCGCTGCCGCGCCGCCTGTCCCAGCGCGGCTGCCGCCTCACCATCACGCAGCAGCTTGATGATCGGAGCGGCCAGTGCCGCCGGTTCCAGATTGTCCACCAACACCGCGCCTTCGCCGGCCGGAAACAGCTCTTCCATCACCGTGCCGGCCAGGCCCAGCAGGGGAATTCCCCAGCCGGCGGCCTCCACCGGCGCGAGGCCAAATCCTTCCTGTCGCGAAGGAAAGAGGAAAACCCGCGCCGATTCGTACGCGTGATTGCGCTCCAGGTCGGTCAGCCGGGGACGGAACTCCACGCCGGGAATCTCCTCGCGACGCACGCGCCGCTCCAGGCGGGGAAGGTCAGCGCCGTTGCCGATGATGACGAGCCGCGCATCGGGCACGCCGCGGCGCACGAGCGGCCAGGCGCCGAGCACGCTGTCGTGTCCCTTGCCGCGCTCACCGGGGACCAGTCGGCCCACGATGATCGCCACCGGCGCTTTGCTGCGCACGTCCGGCGCCGCCGCCGGCACTCGCACTCCCAGCCAGGTGATCCGCACCGGCCCGAGCCACGGATTGAACTCGCGCGACCGCCGCACGGTGCTCGCTGAATTCGAGATCAGAATCGTGGCGCGCTCCAGCGCCTCGCGTCGGCGGCCGCTCAGCGGCTCCCACACCTCCGTGCCGTGGAGGAAGACGCCATAGGGGATGCTTCGCAGGCGCGGCAGCACGGCGTGCATCGCGGCCAGGTGTACGTGCTCATAGAAAACAAAGTCCGGCGGGTTGCGCCAGCAGCCCAGCAGCGCTTCCGAGAGCAGGAGGGCGCGCCTCACGGCCCTGACCCAGCTGGTACGGTTCGTCCAGAGCGCAACGTCGTTGTCCCAGGCAAGGCCCGCCATCACCGAGGCGCTCACCACGCCAATGCCGCCGTAACCGGTTCCCAGCCCAGAGGTCACGAGCTGAATGCGCCGGCTTCGCCCGCTGCCGTTGCCGCTTGCCATCGACCTGGAGTCCCTCGCCATTGCAGCGCAGTCTAGCGCAAGCCGCGTCTGGCTGCGGTTTCCGCCATGACGCGCCGGTACAGGCTCTCCAGCAGCTCGGCAATCACGTCCCAGTCGAAGTACTCGCGCGCCAGGCGGCGGCCGTTCTCGCCCATCAGGCGCCGCCGCTCGGGATGCTGCAGCAGCTGCAGCAGGCCGGCGGTTACGCTCACCACGTCGCACCCCGTCACCACGCCGGCGTCGGCCCGCGACACCAGTGAAGCGATGCCCACGCGTCCGCTGATCACCAGCGGGACACCTGCCGCGAGCGCCTCGGCCGCCGCCACGCCGAAGTTTTCATCGAGCGAGGGCAACAGGAAGACGTCCGCCGCGGCCAGGGCGAGCGCCTTCTCTCTCCCGGCCACGTTGCCCAAGAATTCCACCCTGCCCGCCAGGCTGGGCCGCGACGCCAGCTCGCGAAGTTGCGCTTCGTATTGCGGTTGGCCTGAGCCGGCAATCAGGTAGCGCACGCCGAGTCCCTGGCTGGTGAGCGCCGCCACCGCTTCAAGCGCCGTATCGATTCCTTTCTTCGGATCGATGCGTCCCAGCGAGAGCACCGCCACCTGCCCTTGCAGGTTGTGCTGCTGACGGAAGGCCTCAATCTCAGCCGCCGACGGCGCCTGCGGCTCCTCAACGCCGAGCGGGATCACCGTGCCCGGCGTTCGCAGGCCGAGTTCGGCCACCTCGCGCTGCTCGAGCTCCGAAGTGAAGTGCAGCGCCGAGGCGTGTTGCAGGTTGCGCCGATCGAGCAGCCACAGATAGATTCGTTTGCGCAGCCAACTCCGGCTGAGCGAGTAGCGATCGAGCGTGCCCAGCGGGCGAATGATGTATGGCACCCCGGCGCGCCAGGCATAGTGGCTCGCCGGCGTCGTCGCCCAGGAGAACACGGTGTGGATGTGCACCGCGTCGTAGTCGCGAACATGCCGCCCCAGCCAGCGCGTGAGTCCCCAGGAGAACGTCAGGTGTGGCGGCGTCTGATGCCGGAAGAAAATTGTCGGCACGCCGCGCCAGTCGGTGAACGAATCGAGAGGAACCGGCTCTTCTGCCGGCATCCACAAGTCGGTTGTGGCGATGTTCACCACGGCGCCGCGGCGCATGAGCGCGCGCGCCATCCCCACCACGGCGTGCGCGGGCCCGCCGCTGATCGGCGCTACCGAAGGGATCACATGCAGGATGCGCAGCGTTCCAGGCGTCGCGGCCGGCGCCGGTCCGTTTTCCGGCCGGGATCGGCTGCGCGATGACGTGGTCTCAGGCATGCAGACGACGATAACAACGACAACGACGCGCCCATTCTCCCACAGCCGCCGGCCCCGGCCGGTTACTACCGTTGGCCGCGTTCAGGCCGCTGGATGCATCGCGCGCAACCTGTGCGAAGATGGCGGCATGCAGTCAGCGAAATGGCAGGCGCGCGTCGCTTGGCGGCGGGCGCGCCGCCCGGGGAACGCACGATGTGCGGCATAGTCGGGCTGTCACTCGCACGGTCCGGCGATGTCGAGTCCATGGTGCCGCGCATCGAGGCGATGCTGCGCGCGCTCTACCATCGCGGACCCGATGATTCCGGCTGGACCGCCGCCACGCGCGCCGATCGCTCAGAGGCCGAAGCCTTGCTGGGCGCCACGCGGCTCGCCATCCTCGACGTTTCCTTCGCCGGCCATCAGCCGATGCGCGATCCCGCGACGGGAAACTGGATCGTCCTCAACGGCGAAATCTACAACCACCTCGACCTGCGCGCCGAACTGGGACAGCGCGGCGAGCCCTGGCGTTCGGGCAGTGACACGGAAACCATCCTGCGCAGTTACGCCGTGTGGGGTATGGATGTTTTGCCGCGTCTGCGCGGCATGTTCGCGCTTGCCATCTGGGACGCCTCGCAGGGCGCGCTGCTGCTGGCGCGCGATCGGCTCGGGATCAAGCCGGTGTACTTCACCGAGGTTGCCGAAGGCGTGGCCTTCGCCTCCGAGGTGCGCGCCTTCACCGCCGGCGGATTGCTCAAGCCGCAGCTGGACCGCATGGGCCTCTCCGGATATCTAAAGTTTGGCTCCGTGCCCGAACCGCTCACGCTCTTCCGTGGCGTCAGTTCGCTCGCCGCCGGGCACTGGATGCGCATCGAGCGCGGCCGCGTAAGCAACGTCGGTTGCTACTGGAGTCCGGTGCCTTCGCCGAAAGCGCGCCGCCGCCTCAACATCCGGCACTTGCGCGAGCAGCTGGAACGCGCCATTACCGAGCACCTGCTCTCCGACGTTCCCGTCGCGTCATTTCTCAGCGGCGGCGTGGATTCCTCCGTTGTTACGGCGGTGGCGGCGCGCAACTCGCGCCTTCCGCTGCGCACCTTCACCCTTGCCTTCCGCGAGACCGGCTTCGACGAGTCCAACTACGCCAAGGTGGTCGCCGAAAAATACCAGACGCTGCACTGGCGCGTGCTCCTCAGCGAAGACGACATTCTCTCGCAGGTCCCATCCGCGGTTGCCGCGCTCGACTTGCCCAGCGCCGACGGCGTGAACACTTATGTGATCTCGCGCGCCGTGGCCAGCGCCGGCATCAAGGTGGTGCTCAGCGGCCTGGGCGGCGACGAACTGTTTGGCGGGTACGACACCTTCCGCCGCCTGCAACTGGTTGAGGAGTGGCGCTGGCTGCTGCGTGCGCTGCCCGCGTACGTGGTGCGCCGCATGCGCGGCGACCGCGCCGTACAGGTGGCGCAGTCGCGCGCCGGACTGGACTCCCGCTACGAGGCCCTGCGCTCCTACTGGAGCGAGAGAGACCTGCGCGCCATGGGCGCCGACGTTCGCGCCAGCTACGAGTCCGATGATGCCGGCCCCGCCTTCCCGATTCCGGCGCGAGCCAGCGTCTTCGAACTCCAGGGTTACATGCGCTCCACCCTGCTGCGCGACAGCGACGTGATGAGCATGGCGCACTCGCTCGAGCTTCGCGTCCCGTTCCTCGATCACAAACTCGTCGAATTCTGCGTGGCCAGCAATGCCGCCGAAGCCGCCGGCAAAGCGGCGCTGGTGGAAGCGGTTCGCGGTTTGCTGCCGCCCATGACCACCGGCCGCCCCAAGCAGGGCTTCGTGCTGCCCATGCAGCGCTGGATGCGCGGCCCGCTCGCCGCCTTCGTGAACGATGGCTTGGCCAGGCTGGAAGCCAGCGGTTTCCTCCCGCGCCTGCGCCCCGCCGATGTGCTGCGGCGATTCAATCAGGAACCATGGATGCACTCGCGCGTGTGGCAGCTCGCCGTTCTCGGACACTGGCTGGAGCGCAACGGGCCGTCGGCCGGCGCTGCCGGCGACGCCAGTCACGTCTCCGTCCCGGGTGAGCCGGAAATGATGAGTGTGGTTTGAGCGGCCGCGGGCTGCCGAGCCTGGCCGATTGAAGTGGGAGCACCGGTAAGGTGGAAGCGCCGGCCCTTGGGCCGGTGAATAGCCGGGTTTTCGAAAGGGGCTTTGGCCCCGGCCTTGAAATCAAGGAGCCTGTTTGTACATTCTGGGAATCAACGCCTATCACGGCGATGCCGCCGCCGCGCTCATCAAAGACGGCGAACTCATCGCCGCCGCTGAAGAAGAGCGTTTCAACCGGCGGAAGCACTGCGCTGGATTTCCGGCGCGTGCCATCCAGTACTGCCTGCGCACCGCCGGAATCTCGGCCGCCGACATCGACCACGTCGGCATCTCGCGCGATCCTTCCGCCCACCTGCACAAGAAAATCCTGTTTTCCATGACGCGCCTCTCCAAGCTCGGCGGGCTGGTCTCGAGCCGCCTGGCGAACGCCGCGCGCGTCCGCAACCTCAAAGACGAACTCATCGCCGCGCTCGGCGTCGCGCCCGACGCCGTGAAGGCTCAATTCCACAACGTGGAGCACCACAAGGCGCACATGGCGAGCTGCTTTCTGGTTTCGCCCTGGGAGCGTGCCGCCATTCTGTCCATCGACGGCTTTGGCGACTTCATCAGCACCATGTGGGGCACCGGCTGCGGCAATCGGATCGAGGTCAGCGGACAAATCGAGTATCCGCACTCGGTCGGGATCGTGTACACGGCCGCTTCGCAGTTCATCGGCTTCCCCAAGTACGGTGACGAAGGCAAGGTGATGGGCCTGGCGCCCTACGGCAAGCCGCGCTTCATGGATGAATTCCGCGACATCGTTCGCACCGAAGACGGCGGCCGCTTCGCGCTCAACCTCGACTACTTCCTGCACCACTCCGAAGGCGTCGAGATGACCTGGGACGAGGGCACGCCCACCATCGGGCGAATCTTCTCTGACAAGTTTGCCCAGACCTTCGGCCCGCCGCGCGAAAAAGGCGGCACGCTCACGTCGCGCGAAGAAGACATCGCCGCCTCGCTCCAGCAGCGCCTCGAAGAAGTCGGCTTCCACATCCTCAAGCACCTGCACACCATCAGCGGCGGAACGCGGCTCTGCGTGGCCGGCGGCGTGGCCTTCAACTCGGTGATGAATGGAAAAATCCCGCTGGCCACGCCGTTCAAGGAAGTTTTCATCCAGCCCGCCGCCGGCGACGCCGGCACCGCCATTGGCGTCTGCTATTGGCTGCACAACGTCGAGCTCGGGCGCCCGCGCGGCTACGTGATGGAGCACGCCTACACCGGCCCGCAGTTCGTGAACGGCGATATCGAGAGCGCCATCCGCGCCTCCGGACTGCGCGCGCAGCACCTCGACGACGCCGCGCTCACTCGCCGCGCCGCGCAGGCAGTGGCCGACGGCAAGATCGTAGGCTGGTTCCAGGGCCGCATGGAGTTCGGGCCGCGCGCGCTTGGCAACCGCAGCATCGTCGCCGACCCGCGCCGCGCCGAAATGAAAGACATCCTCAACGCGCGCATCAAGAAGCGCGAGCCGTTCCGGCCGTTCGCGCCCTCAATCCTGGAAGAAAAACTCGGCGAATACTTCGAGCAGACACACCCCGCGCCCACCATGCTCATGGTCTTCCAGGTCAGGGAAGAGAAGCGCGCGCAGATTCCCGCGGTCACGCACGTGGATGGCTCCGGGCGCCTGCAAACCGTCAGCGCCGACACGAATCCGCGTTATCACCAGCTCATCCGCGACTTCGAGCGCATCACCGGCGTCCCGGTCGTGCTGAACACCTCATTTAACGAAGATGAACCCATCGTGTGCACGCCTGCCGACGCCATCGATTGCTTCCGCAAAACGAAAATGGATGTGCTCTTTCTCGGCAACTACATGGTGGAAGCCGGCTGACGCGTGGCGAGTCCTGATACAACCCGACTGACTCTCGAAGCCCCTTGGGCGGCGGTGTGGATGCCCGAGCTGTATCGCGGCCGCCCGCCGCGCGAGCACTTGCTCATGCCGCTGACCGTCGCCTACTTGCTCTCAGCCGAGCTGCCGTTCTGCTGCCCGGTGCATGCCGATTCCGTCGCAGTGCTCGACGCTGCGTTCGACGAAATCCTGCGCGGCCTGACGCTGGAAAGCTGCGGCGTGACCTATCTGACCGGCGACAAGACAGAAGTGAACAAAGCCCTCGACGGCGCGGTGTTCGTATTGAGCGACGAGCGCGGCGAGCGCGAAGCCGCCGCGCGCGCCAATCGGCCTTACGCCGTGCTTTCCTCGCCCAACGGCAGCGGCCCGGCGCTGCGCGTTGTCCATGCCGACCGCATTCCCAAGGCAGATTTCGCCGCCAAACTGGCCGGATGCGAGCAACTGCTCAGGCTCCAGGCGCGGGGCATCACCACCGGCGGCCCGTTCTCGCTCTCATGGTGACCCCGCGGAGATGAAGCGCTTGCGATGAAGGTCCTGATCCTCAATCAGGCGTTCTACCCAGACGTGGTTTCCACCGCGCAGCACGCCGCCGATCTGGCCGTCGCGCTGGTCCAGGCCGGGCACTCGGTCACCGTGATCGCCGGCAACCGCGGTTATGACGACCCGCAGCTGCGGTTCCCGGCGCGTGAGCAGTGGCGCGGCGTACACATCGTGCGCCTCGGCGCGTTGGGACTCGGGAAAGCGTCGCGCTGGCGACGCGCCGTTGGCTTCGCCTGGTTCATGTCGGCGTGCGCGCTGCGGTTGCTCATGCTGCCGCGCGTGGACGTCATCGTCGCCATGACCTCGCCGCCGCTCATCTCGTTCCTCGCCGCGCTCGCCGTTCCAATGAAGGCAAAGCGGCTCGTCGTGTGGGCCATGGACGTGAATCCCGACGAAGCCATCGCCGCCGGCTGGCTGCGCGAGCGCTCGCTCACGGCGCGCTCACTGGCTGCCATGCTGCGCTACAGCCTGCGGCGCGCCGCAGCCGTGGTTGTGCTCGATCGCTTCATGCGCGAGCGCATCCTCGCCAAGGGCGTGTCGCCGGCGAACGTTCACACCGTGCCGCCCTGGGCGCACGACGACGTAGTCCGCTTCGACGACGCCGGCCGGCAACGCTTCCGTGAGCAGCACGGGCTCGGCGGCAGGTTCGTCGTCATGTATTCGGGCAACCACAGCCCCTGCCATCCGCTCGACACCGTGCTGGAAGCCGCCGAGCGCCTGCGCTCGCATCCGGAGATCGTCTTTTGCTTCGTGGGTGGCGGCAGCGAGCACGCCCGGCTGCGCCGCCGCGCGCAGGAGCTGGGACTGGAGAACGTCCTCTGTCTCCCCTATCAGCCGCTCGAGCAACTGGCCGGCTCGCTCTCGGCCGCCGATCTTCATGTTGTCGTCATGGGCGACGCCTTCCGCGGCATCGTCCACCCCTGCAAGATCTACAACGTGATTGCGGTGGGCGCGCCGTTTCTCTACGTCGGGCCGGCGCAGAGCCACCTCACCGATCTCGCGCAGGATCTTCCCGCAGCCGCCTGGTCTTCCCACCGCCATGGTGACGTGGAAGGCGTAATCCGGCACGTGCTTCGCGCCGCCGGCAGCGCACCTTCGCCGCGCTCCGCCAATGGATTGCAGCGCTTCTCCCGCTCCACGCTTGCACCAGACCTGGTGCACATCATCGAACAGGCCGCCGCGCCGCCCGCGAAGGGCTAGGTTACTTTTGGGTTACAACCGTGTCTTCACAAACCAGAGAACCATGCCATACTGTCGCAACCGTAGATTTCCTGTAGCGGAGCACAGGTTTTCCAGCCGGCGTACCCGGCTGGGGCTTTGGCAAACGCGGCCCCGGCTCACTTTCCAGCGACGTTGGCTGGATGCGGGAGAGAGTAATTGGCCCTCGTCTACCTGGGCGCATTCGTCGCGTCGCTGCTTTCGTCGCTGATCCTGACTTGGTTTGTCCGCCACGTTGCGGTTGCCCGCGGCTGGGCAGTCTCGGCGCCCTCGGCGCGCCACCTGCACAACACACCTATTCCTCGCCTCGGCGGCGTCGGCATTTACCTGGCGATGTGGGGCGTGCTGGCGACCTCGGGCATTGTCTGGCGAATCGTTGACCACCAGGTCGGACTGCCGCTCAGCCTCATCGCCAAGATCGCCGTTCCCTCCGTGCTCGTCTTCGCGGTTGGCTTGTACGACGACTTCCGCGACGCTGGCCCATACCTGAAGCTGGCGGTGCAGACGCTTGCCGCCGCAATGCTGTTCTTCAACGGGCTCCGCGTCTCCAGCATCGGCTTATTGAACGAAGGACAGGCGCTGCCCGGCTGGATCAGCCTGCTGCTGACCGTGCTCTGGGTGCTGTGGATCACCAACGCCTTCAACCTGCTCGACGGCCTTGACGGCCTCGCCGCCGGCTCGGCGCTGTTCGCCATGTTCGTGGTGCTGCTGCTCGCCCTCGACCAAAACAAGTCTTTCGTCGCCTACCTGAGTGTGGTGCTGATCGGTTCGACGCTTGGCTTCCTGCGCTACAACTTCAACCCGGCCACCATCTTTCTCGGCGACTCGGGCAGCCTGTTTCTTGGATTCATGCTGAGCGCGCTGGCCCTCACCGGCGCCGGCAAAGGCCCGACGATCATTTCCATCGCCATCCCGCTGGTTTCCTTCGGGCTGCCGATCCTGGACGTGATGCTCTCCGTGGTGCGGCGCTTCCTCAGCGGACGCCCGCTGTTCCACGCCGACAACGAGCACATCCATCACAAGATGCTCAAGCGCGGGCTCTCGCACCGCCAGGCGGTGATCGCGCTCTACGCCGTCAGCGCCGTGTTCGCCATGACCAGCCTGCTGCTCATGTACTCGGTTACCGGCGCCACCGCGCTTACCTTGCTGATCGTCGGCGCGGTCATCTGGATCGGCGTGCAGCAGCTCGGCTACCACGAGCTTTTCGAACTGGGCCGCGTCGCCCGCCGCACCATTGATCAGAAGCGCGTCATCATCAACAACCTGGCGCTGCGCCGCGCCAGTGAGGCCCTCGGCCTGGCCCGCGACCTGGATCAGGTGGAGAGCATCGTGGTCGCCGCCTTCGCGCTGAACGATTTCGACGGCGTGCGCTTCGAGCCCGCCGACGCCCGCCTGCGCGCCTTCCATTGGGAGAAGCCCGGCGCCCCGGCCGAGGTCAGCCAGTGGACGATGGCGCTCGACGTCGCCGCTGCCGGCCAGCTCTGCGGCCAGTTCATCGTGCGCCGCGCGCTGAATGACAAGCCCTTGCTGCTCGACATCAACCTGCTGACCGCCGACTTCTGTCCGGCGCTGGGCAGCGCCCTGCGCCGCGCCGTCACGCCCGGCTCGCAGCCGCAGCGGGCCAAGGCGGCGGTGGCGGGCTCCGAGTATCGCGTTCCCAGCGCCTAGTTAGTTTTCTTCACGCACGCCCTCCCCGCGGTAGGGTGCCCCCCTCCCTTTCACGCCAGGGGCAATTTAGCGTCGGGGTAGCAGCAAGGATCCCAAGAGCGTCAATCCTGCAAGAATAGCGAGAGAAGCCAGAGGCAGGACGAGGCGTCCGTCCAATTCGGCGAAGACCCTGCAAGTACCATTGGCCAGCCAGTCGAGGCTTAAGTGCCAACGATTATCGAGTCTCGACCGAGCATGGGCTTGGAGAACGAAGGCAAGAGCGAGAGTCCCACCTACCAGGAGAAGCGCACCACCGGCGATACGCAACAGATTCATTCGGACTATGGCAGATCGTAGCAAAACGGTCGTGATGGTTCAGAGAATTGAACGGCTAGCAATTCTCCGGTGGGCATGCATGTCTTTATGCCGAAAAACGTGAAATATGAGTGCACTCGCTCCTCATATAACCACGGGATCGGATCATCGTAGATCCCTTGGTTGGCGGTGCAGGTTACGGGTTTCGGGTCCATTGGGTCAGGGCAAGGTTCCATTTTCTTAAACACGTACTGGGTATCGCGATAGAACCACTGATATGTCGCACCAATCCCAAAGAGCCTCGAAAAGGGACTGAATGCCGATCCGCAGGCATAATCGGCGCTACTATCTCCCTCGATGGTTCCGTCTCCGATCTCGCCGGCCGGGTGCCCCATGTCTGCGCGATCTGTGCGCAGACGTGGGGCCTTCGTACCCGCAAACAGCGCATTCCGCAGCATGTTCCATCAAGAGTTTGGCCCCGACGGCGATGATGGCGCCGCTCGGGGCCCTACTTCCAGAGTAGCAAATTGGGGCGGGAGAATGGGAAGACGCGAGAGGTTTTTATTGTGAGCGGTTGGAATGGATTGCGGGGAAATGGGGGTGAAGTGGGGTTGACAGCCGAATCCCCGAAAGTGGCGAATGGACTCGGAGGCGCTCGCCCTTGCTCTCAAACGGCGCGGAGCAAAGGATTGGGAAATCGGTCTGGAAGATTTCTATTGTGGGGGCGACGGCTTGAGAGATAGTGCTGCTTTAACTCAGTTATGAGACCCCAGGGAGTATCGAAACCTGAAGTGGTCACGCTGCCTCACAGGCATCTCGTTCGATGGATTTGGCAGTAAAAAGTCGGAAACGCGACGGAGAAGGTGTGAGGAGAAACAGGCTGGCGCGAGAGGAATTCCCTCAATAGTTCGTACGTAAGTCGGTGGCTCGCAAGGAGCTGAGAACTGGCAAGTCGCTCGTCCTTTGCCAAGGCGAGCAGAATGTGCTCCGAGGAGAGTGTACGGTGTCCGAGAGCGACGGAGTGATCCCGCGCGCTCGTTAGCACCGAAGACATGGTTCTTGTTGACGGGGGCTCGGCCCGAGCCAACAACGCTTCCTTGTATAGGTCAGGCAGGACGTTTGGCCCGACTTCAAGGGCGGCAGCAATGACGGCCTCCGACCCACAAACGATCAAGGCAATTAGGATGTCTAGAGATTGGCAATGGAGTCGTCCGGACAACAGGGCATGCAATCGTGACCGCCAGGTGATCCACCGTAGCAGCCAGGTCTCATCACCCAGCCGAGGCAAGCGCTGACGAAAACCGAAAACCTGGATCAATTCGTTCATCGGGGGAGGTGGAGTGGGGTTGCTTGGCATGCGCCGACCTCTCCGGTTGAGCCTTGCCGAGCTTTCGCTGAGGTCTTGCAGCCCCCGATTACGACAGGCCCGATTTTAACCTCGCCATAGCCATATATCTCGAGTACCGAGGTATAGGGTATTCCCAAGTTGTCGGTGCATGCGTAAAGGGTTTGCCGGATGAGCGTCGCCGCAGTACACGCCCTCGGCCCGAGAGCAGTTGGCGATGCGCGTGTAGCCGCATTGCAAGCCGACGCCGATTAGCACCGGGTCATCATACCAAATAAACTCCAAGCCCCCATTGAACTGGACGGGTGATCCAAGAAGATTGGACGCCGTGCCACAAGCATAGTCTACGTCGCTTTCTTCAGCTATGGATCCGTCGCCGGTTGGGTTTGACGTCTCTCCCTGGGCAAGGGCCTCAGCGAAAGTTGCTCCAGCGGAACTCCCGTGTACCGATGAGCCATTGGGCAAAGTGAGCGTAACGTCAGCGTACGCCGAATATGTACCGCAAGAATCGTCACCTTGGACGTAGTTCTGGAAGACAGCATTTCCGTCGCCGTCTATCCACTGGTCTCGATAGGTATACATGGCGCAGCCGTCTGCTAGCGCCAGCATTGGATTGAGAAGCACCACCGCAACTGTAAGTCCTAGAACTCGGATTGCGTTCCTCATTCGTTCGGCTCCTAAGTCGGCTGAGTTACCGGCCCGTGGTTAACGGAACGTACTTGATCTTAGCCTTCATTCCGTTGATGAAGCTGTCCAGCCTTTGCGCACCGTCGAGCGATAGTTCCTGCTTTAAGGCAGCCACACGCGCCTGAGTTGCGGCTTTGCGCTGCGCGTTCAGCGAAGCGCGAAGGGCCGCCGTGTCGGGGCCATGGCGCAACCCCATGATGCGCTCGTCGAGGGGCCTGACCTCGGCCAGGAAGCTGGCCAGGTGCGTGCCGAGGCGCGTGTCATCGTCGCTGGCGAGGCCGACGGCGCCCCTTACGAGGCGGCACTTGCTTTGCTGCAGCGGCGTCGCATCAGCCGAACAGGACGCGATGCGCAGGAACATGCTGTAAACCACGTCGGTGGGAATCTGCTCGGGGTGTTCGGCGCCATTGATGGTTCCTGGCGGATCGGACACCGGGGCGCTGTTGCCGCGCGGGCGCGGGCCGATGGCGAGAAACACGTCCACCGCCCAGCGGCCTGTGTCGCTCTGGCCGGGGCCGTTGACCTTGGCGCGGTAGCGGAACTGGTTACCGTACTGGTCGGTACGGCGCGATTCGCGGTAGTCGAGGCTCATGGAATAGACGCCCTGCGACGGAAGCGTGAACAGTTCCTCCGGTTCGGAGATGCCGTTGTGGTTCGCATCTACCCAGAGCCGGAGCGAGTTGAAGATGGAATCGTTCGCGTCAATCACGCCATCACCGTTACCGCCGTTCGCGGGTTTGTCGAACTCGGCAAGCGCGAGGAAGCCGTTGGGCTCAGCCGACGTGGGCTGCGCGGTAAAGTTGCCGAACAGTTCGGCACCGCTGGTAATGCGACCGTCGTTGTTGCGGTCAAGCACGAGGAAGGCGGTGCTCGAGCCGGGGCTGGTCCAGGCGACGCGGATCGGGTTGCCATCGGCGCGGATGTCGAAGAGCACGCTCTGCATCGGGCCTATGAGTGAGAAGCCTTGTCCGCCAAGATCAATGATGATGGGCGATGGAAGCGGGCTTGGGCAATCTGGCCCACCCGGATAGCCGCAGTCGCAGGCCATCACTTGCGCGGAGCAGATAGAGGCCAGAGAGATAACCGTCAGCAAGAGGGCAGTTGAGCAACGACTGAATTGCCTGGACATGGTCTTGCTCCCATCAGCGATTCATTGACTGCGGCCGAGGCGGGAACGATATGGGATGGAAGGGGGGGGCGAGCAAGCGTCATGATGCGTCAAACGGGAATAGCTGAGGAATGAGTATTCCCGATGTGGGCTCGGGCCGAGCCCGATTACTCTTCTGCAATCATGATTGTTTCGGAAAAGGACACAAACGGGCGACGGGGCAGTGTTCGCAATCCGGCCGCGACCTCCGGCAGATTTCCTGCCCGTGCCGCCGCAGCAGATGATGCGCCCGCATGAGCTGCGCGCAGGTCGCCGGCAGCTCCTTCATCGCGGCCGCCTGCGCCGAGCGGTAGCTGGCCGCGTAGTTCCTCGTCTTCTGCCCGAAGCCCAGCCGCAGCAGCACCCGCAAGCCGTTGGAGTCCAGCGCCAGCACCGGCAGCTTGCCCAGCGACATCAGGATCTTCTCCGCCTCAGCGATTGACCGACGCCGGCGCGGTCATCTCCTGCGGCGGCTCTCCGCCCGCCAGGGTTTGCGCGATGATCAGCTCGCGCGCCTGCACGCGCAGCGTGGGCAATTGCGATCCGAAGGCAATTGCGCCTGCCACGCACGCCACCCCGCCAATGGCCACCGCCATGGCTGCGCCGATGCGGTCGGCCACCAGCCCGGCGAAGAGCGCGCCGAAGGGCGCCATGCCGATCATCATCATCGAGTAGAGCGACATCACCCGCCCGCGCAGGTGGTCCGGGACCATCGCCTGGATCAGGGTGTTGGTGGACGAGGTCTGCAACATCATCGCGAACCCCACCGGCACCAGCAGCCCCGCCGACAGCCAGAAATTCCGCGACACGGCGAACAGCACCAGGCTGATGCCGAAGGCCGCCGACGCGCGCGCAATCCACTGGCTCAAACCGGTGAGGCCGGTGCGCGCCGCCAGCGTCAATGCGCCCAGCAGCGCGCCCACTCCCGTGCAGCCCATCAGCAGGCCCAGGCCGCGCGCGCCGCCGTGCAGGATCCGGTCGGCGAAAATCGGCATCAGCACCGTGTACGGCATGCCCACCAGGCTCACCAATCCCACCAGCAGCAGCAGCGCACGGATCGGCGCGGTATGCCGCGCGAAGCGGAAGCCTTCCAGCGTCTCCTCGATCGGTCCGCGCGGCTCGCGGACGGCGCGCGGCTGCACCCGCATCATCATCAGCCCCACGATCACCGCGATATAGCTCACCGCGTTGGCGAAGAAGCACCAGCCTTCGCCGATCGTCGCCACCAGCACGCCCGCCACCGCCGGCCCCACGATGCGGGCGCCGTTGAACATGGAGGAATTCAGCGCGATGGCGTTCATCAGGTCTTCTTTTCCGACCATCTCGACCAGGAACGACTGCCGCCCGGGCACGTCGAATGCGTTCACCACGCCCAGCAGCACCGCCAGCACCACGATGTGCCACACCTGCACCCGGTGCGCCAGCGTCAGCGCCGCCAGGATGAACGCCAGCAGCATCGACGCCACCTGCGTCGCAATCACCAGTTTTTGCCGGTTCACCCGGTCGGCCACGATGCCCGCCACCGGCGACATGAAAAAGACCGGGAACTGCGAGGCGAACCCCACGGCGCCCAGCAGCACCGACGAACCGGTCAGCCGGTACACCAGCCACGACTGCGCCACGGTTTGCATCCAGGTCCCGATCAGCGAGATCAGTTGCCCGGTGAAGAACAGGCGGAAGTTGCGATAGCGCAGCGCGCGCAGCGCTACCGGCAGCCACGACCATCCGCGTCCGCTGTTAGCGCCCAGCACTGAAGAAGGTTGTGGGGACTCCGTCTCGACGGCCATCTTTTATTTTGGATGCATTGTAGCCTCGGCGGTCGCACTCACAATCCCGGCGTGCCGGAAGTGAAAACAACAGGACACCGAGGACGCAAAGGCCTGCGATGCAAGGATCCTCCGCGTCCTCGGTGTCCTCCTTGTGTTAATTTCTCTTGTTCCATGCTCATTCGAGGTCCGATGAAGCGCACCGCCGCTCTTTTCCTGTTTCTGCCGCTCGTCCTCCCGTTCAACCTTCTGGCCCAGGCCGCCGCTCCGGCGCCGGTCTCGGTTTCGCGCAGCGCTGAAGACAAGCGCGTCTACCGCGAGGCGATGGAGGCAGCCGACAAGAAAATCCAGTCTGAAATCAGCGCCCACTCCGAGCTGATGAAGAACCTGGAATACCTGACCACGCACATTGGCTCGCGCCTCACCGGCTCGCCCGGCATGCAGAAGGCGTCCCAGTGGACGCTCCAGCGCTTCCGCGATTACGGCCTCGACGCGCACCTCGAGTCGCTGGAAATTCCGCACGCCTACAACCGCGGCCAGGATTCGGCCGCGCTCGTCGCGCCCCTGGCGCGCAGCGTCGCGATCCACGCCCTGGGATGGAGCAAGCCGACCCCGGGCGAAGTCAGCGGCGATGTGGTCATCGTGACCGCCAAGCGCGAAGAAGAACTCGGCGCTGAGAAGTCAAAGCTCAAAGGCGCCGTGGTCCTGTTCGGAGAGCCGTCCAAAGTCCCGCCCGACGGCGACCATCCTGATAACGCCTACGACGCGGTGATTGCGCCAGTGCGCGGCGTCCCCGAGCCGGGCAGCGAAAATTCCTCGCGCCAGCGCCGCGCGCTGCTGCGGGCCATCGCCGCCGAGCAGCCCGCGGCGATCATTTTCGACAGCGGCAAGACCGACAACCTGTTCAACATGGGCGGCGCCAACCTCGGCGCGCGCAGCCAGCGCTACCAGGCGTCGGCAGCGCCCATGGCCTTCATCACGCACGAGGATTACGCGCTCATCGCGCGCCTCGCCAAGGCCGGAGCTGTCAGCATGAAGGTCAACCTCACCGGCACGCTCAGCGCCGGGCCCGCGCCCGCCGCCATCACGGTCGCCGAGATCAAAGGCTCCGAGCTGCCTGACGAGCGCGTCATCATCGGCGGCCACCTCGACTCCTGGGACCTGGGCACCGGCGCGCTCGATAACGGCACCGGCGCCATGGCCGTCCTGGAAGCTGCGCGCGCGTTGAAGGCTCTGGGCTGGAAGCCCAGGCGCACGCTCACCTTTATCCTGTTCACCGGCGAAGAGCAGGGCAGCGTCGGCGCATCCACCTTTCTGAAGAACCACGAGGCCGAAATTCCCAAAATCAATGCCCTGCTCATCCACGACACCGGCACCGGCCGCGTCTTCAGCATTGCGCTGGAGAATCTTTGGGCCACCGCGCCGCTCATGAACGAGATTTACCAGCCGCTCCAGGAAGTGTTCGACCTCGAACCGCTCAGCTCGCGCTACTTCGGCTCGTCGGACCACGTGCCGTTCCTGCGCCGGGGCGTTCCGTCTTACTTCTGCATACAGAAGCCGGCGCACTATCGCGAGGCACATCACAGCCAGACCGACACATTCGATAAAGTTCTGCCCGACGAAATCAACCAGGGCGCCGCGGTGCTCGCCGCCTGGATGTGGAACGTGAGTCAGATGCCGCCGCCGCTGCCGCACCATGAGACAACGCCGGAGCCGGCGGAATGAATTGAATCTCGGGTCATCGGGCCATTGACCATTGAGAATTGTAGGACTGTCCTGTTGCAAACCGAACTCAGTGGCCCGATGACCCGATGGCCCGATGATCAATTGCTAATTCGGAGGACTCATGCGCAAATTCATCACCTTGGTCGCCACGCTTGTTCTCGCCCTCGCCGCCTCCGCCCAGATCGACGAGTCCCTCTATAAGGGCATGAAGTGGCGCCAGATTGGCCCGTTCCGCGGCGGGCGCGTTATCGCTGTTGAAGGCGTGCGGGGCGAGCCCAACACCTACTACTTCGGCGCAGTCGCGGGCGGCGTCTGGAAAACGATTGACGGCGGCGCCAATTGGAGGCCGCTCTTCGATCATGAAGCGGTTTCTTCCATCGGCGCCATCGCTGTGGCGCCTTCGAACCACAACATTATTTACGTCGGGACGGGCGAGGCATGCATTCGCGGCAACATCACCTATGGCGACGGCGTGTACAAATCCACCGACGGCGGACGTACCTGGAAGAACATTGGACTACGGGACACGCGCCACATCGGCGCCGTCATCGTTGATCCGCAAAATCCTGACGTGGCCCTTGTCGCGGCTCTCGGTCACGCCTACGGCCCGAACGCCGAGCGCGGCGTCTTCCGCACGACCGACGGCGGCAAGACGTGGAACAAGGTCCTATATAAGGACGAGAAAACCGGCGCGATTGATGTCGTTTTCGATCCGCACAACGCCACCATCGCCTACGCCGCGCTCTGGGAGGTGTACCGCACGCCGTGGAGCCTGAACAGCGGCGGCCCCGGCTCTGGGCTCTACAAATCGCTCGACGGAGGCGCGACGTGGAAGCGCCTCGAAGGCCACGGGTTGCCCACCACCATCCTGGGCCGCATCGGTGTAACCGTAAGCGGCGCCGACGCCAACCGCGTCTACGCGCTCATCGAAGCCGAGAAGGGCGGCATCTACCGATCCGACGACGCCGGCGAAACCTGGACGCGCGTGAACGACGACGAGCGCTATCGCCAGCGCGCCTGGTACTTCACCCACATCTACGCCGATCCCAAGTCGGCCGACACGCTCTACGTGCTCAACACCGGCCTGTTCCGCTCCACCGACGCCGGCAAGACGTTCACGCTGCTTCCGGCACCACACGGCGACCATCACGGCCTCTGGATCGATCCCGACGATCCCAACCGCCTCATTAACGGCAACGACGGCGGCACGACCATTTCCACCGACGGCGGCAAAACCTGGACTCGTCAGGACAACCAGCCGACCGCGCAGTTCTACCACGTGATCACCGACAATCGCTGGCCCTACTACGTTTACGGCTCGCAGCAGGACAACACCACCGTCGCCATCGCCAGCTACGACGATGAAGGCGTGATCACCAGCCGCGATTGGTACGGCGTCGGCGGCGGCGAGACCGGCTACATCGCGCCCGATCCGCGCGATGCCAACATCGTTTACGCCAACAATGAGTACTACATCTCGCGCTTCGACAAGCGCACCGAGCAGGCCAAAGACATCTCCGTGGTCCCGCTCGACGTCTCCGGCAACGGCGCCGCGGCGCTCGAGCACCGCTTCCAGTGGACCGAGCCGCTGATTCTCTCGAAGCACAATCCCGACGTGCTCTACACCAGCGCTGAAGTCGTATTTAAGAGCAGCGACCGCGGCCAGAGCTGGCAGCAGATCTCCAGCGACCTCACGCGCAACGACAAATCCAAGCAGCAGCCCTCCGGCGGGCCGATCACGCTCGACATCACCAGCGTCGAGTACTACGACACCGTCTTCACCATCGCCGAATCGCCGCACGCGGCCGGCACGCTCTGGGCCGGCACCGACGACGGCCTCATCTGGCTCACGCGCGACGACGGCAAGAACTGGACCAACGTCACGCCCAAGGCAGTGCCCGACTGGAGCATGATCAGCATCATCGAGGCCTCGCCGCACGATCCCGGCGGCGCCTGGGCCGCGGTCGATCGCCACAAGCTCGACGACACGGCGCCCTACATCTTCCACACGACCGATTTCGGCAAAACGTGGACGCGCCTGAACAACGGCATTCCCACCGGCTCGTACGTCCGCAGCGTGCGCGAAGATCCGGTGCGCAAGGGTTTGGTTTACGCCGGAACCGAAACCGGCCCCTTCGTTTCGTTCGACAACGGCGAGCACTGGCAGCGCCTGCAGCTCAACCTGCCCACCACGCCGATTCACGACCTGGAAGTTCACGGCGACGACCTCATCGCCGCCACCCACGGCCGCAGCTTCTGGATTCTCGACAACGTTACGCCGTTGCGCCAGGTCAGCGCGCAGATGTCCAGCGATCCGGTCGTCTTCTACCGGCCGCAGCCCGCGCTGCGTCTCCACTATCCCGAAGACGTGGATCGCCGCCGGCCGGTTGGCGACAATCCCCCGCCGGGCGCGATGATTGACTACTTCCTGAAAGCGAAGCCGGAAGGCGAGATCACGCTCGACGTCTACGACGCCAGCGGCAAACTCGTTCGTCACCTGAGCAATAAGGAAAAGAAAGAAGACGGCGAGCAGCCGCCCGAGTGGCCCGATCAGGAGAAACCTGCCGAAGTTCTGCCCGACGCCGCCGGCATGAACCGTTTCCCGTGGGACTTGCGCTGGGAGAATCCCGTCAAGATTCCCGGCGCGTTCTACGCCGGACTCGGCCCGCGCGGACCGCGCGTCCTGCCCGGTCAGTACCAGCTCAAGCTAACCGTCGGCGGCAAGAGCTACACGCAACCGCTCGAGGTCCGCGTTGATCCGCGCGTGAAGGCGCCACCCGCCGACCTGGAGAAGCAGTTTGCGCTGTCCATGCAAGTGCGCGAGAGCATCCAGCAGCTCCACCAAGCCGTGAACCAGATGCGCAACCTGCGCTCGCAACTCGACACCGTGCGCAAGTGGGCCGCACAGAGCGGACGCGCCAGGCCGCTCGACGAAGCCGCCGAGCGCCTCGAGAAACAAATGTCTCCGGTCGAGGGCACGCTCATGCAGGTGAAGATGAAGAGCTCGGAAGGCAATTTGAAGTTTCCCAATATGCTCAACGAGCAGTTCGACAGCTTCAGCCGCAGCCTCGAAGGCGACGACAGCGCGCCCACGGCGCAGCAGGTTGCCGTCCACGAAGACCTGCGCAAGCGCCTCGACGAGCAGCTCGCCAAGTGGAAACAGATCGCGGCAACCGAGGTTCCGGCGATCAACGATTTGATGAAGAGGGAAGGAGTGCCGGCGCTGGCCGCAGGTTCCGAGTAGATGCAAAAGAAAGGCGCAGCGCGCGTCAGGTCTTTGGGTCCAGGGGTCTCTGGTTTTCCTGCGCGCGCTGCGCCTCTTTCCACCCGTCGAATTTGAGGGTGCCCCACGTTCGTGCCGCGCTTCTGCGGCGCGAACCTGGGGCAACCATCGTCAGTCGCCTTCGCTGCTGCCGGCGACCATCAAATTGTTCTTCACGCTGAAGACGCCCGGCACCGAGTTTGCTTGAATCCCGGCCACGGTCTTCTCCAGTTCCGTATTTACCTGGCCGTCGAGCTCCACGTGTCCGTTGACCACCACGATGCGAATCGGCGCCGCCGGATCCATCGCGTAGCGGTTCAGCGGGCCCGCGCCGTACACCGCCCGCGCCACCGCCAGACGAATGCGGTCGTCGTTCGGTGAAAGCGGCGCGACCTTGATCTCGTCCACTACGTCCTTCACACCCGCGGTGCTGCGGACATCCGCCAGCGCAACGTCCCTGGCCGGATAGTCACGGACGGTTCCGCCCACGGTCACTACGCCCTGTTGCACGGCAAGCGTCAGGCTGTCGAACACCGGCGCATGACCCACGCGGTCATAGCGCAGCTTGCGGCTGATTTCCTCCTGCAGTTGCGCGTCGGAAACCTGCGGGCCCACCTCGACCAGGTTCCGCACGCCTGCCACGTGATCAACCTTGCGCGCCGTCTTCTCGGCGTTCACTTTGTCCTGATAGACCTCCACCGTCCCGGTGAGGGTCACGATTCCGTCCTCCGACGTGGCGCTCACACCGCGCAGCTTGTCCTTCTGCTGCAGCTTCTGGTTCACGTCCTGCTGGATCTGGCCGTCGTAGCGCGCGCCTGCGTGAGTTGCGGTTTGCGCCACAGACAGGCCGGCCAGCGCCAGTACCACTACCGCCAGTACTGCTGCACCGGTCCATTTCCTTTCCATGGCTCTCTCTCCTTTTCGATCTCTGTACTGCATTTGATTCCAGAACGCCGCCGCCGGATTCGGTTGCGGTAACCACGGCAGGCTTCGCCGTAAATTTCTTTCGAAACCAGAGCGAGTCTTTTTCCGGGGAACAGTGTTGCCGACCCTCGGGAACCATTTGGCCGGAGCGCGCGTAGTAACATGCAGCAGATGAGCTCAGACGGGCCGAACACCGGGCAAAACGACGAGATCGTGCGCGTGCGCGAAGCGCACCGCCACTACCAGATGGGATCCACCACGATCCGGGCCGTCGATGGCGTGTCACTCGAAGTCCGCCGCGGCGAGTTCCTTGCGCTGCTGGGCAGCTCCGGATCCGGCAAGTCCACCTTGCTCAACCTGTTGGCCGGGCTCGATCGCCCGACCTCCGGCGTCATCGAGGTCGAAGGCCGCGACCTGGCGAAGATGACCTCCCTTGAGCTGGCCCACTACCGCCGCAACACCGTCGGCATGGTTTTCCAGTCCTTCAACCTGATTCCTTCGATGACCATCGAAGAAAACGTCGAGCTGCCCATGCGCTTTGCCGAGATCGACCGCGCCGAGCGCCGCAAGCGCGCCCGCGAAGCGCTGGGACGCGTCGGACTCGGCGCGCGCCTGACCCACCGACCCACCGAACTCTCCGGCGGCGAGCAGCAGCGCTCGTCGCTCGCCCGCGCGCTCGCCAACCGGCCGTCGCTCCTGCTGGCCGACGAGCCCACCGGCAACCTCGACAGCCGCACCGGCGAAGAGATCATGAAGCTGCTCCGGGAGTGCAACCAGTCGCTCGGCATGACGCTGGTGATGGTCACGCACGAGCGCGCCATCGCCGACCGCAACGCGCACCGCTCCATCCACCTGGCCGACGGCAAACTCGCCCTCGAGGTCGCCCAGCGATGAAGGCCTATGACGCGCTCGAACTCGCCACCCGCAACCTCCGCGAATCCATCCTGCGCAATTCGCTCACCACGCTCGGCATTGCCGTCGGCGTAGCATCGCTCGTCGCTATGCTGTCGCTGGGCGTGGGATTGCAGGAACTCGCCGGCCGCCGCCTCACGCAATCCGGACTCTTCAACACCGTCGTCGTGTATCAGCAGCAGAACTTCGGACGCGGTCCGGGCCGTGGCAACGACAGCAGCAATGCGCAGGCTTCCGGCAACTCCGGATTCTCCAGCGCCAACACCAACTCCAGCGGCGACGCGAATGCGCCAGCCACGAATCCGCTCGGCGCCAGCGAAGGCCGCGTGGTGGACGAGCCCGCGCGCCAGGAACTTTCCAAACTTCCCAACGTCCTCGAGGTCTATCCCGAAGTCCGCTTCTTCGGCGAAGTGCGCTACAACAACGCGCCGCATGCCACCGCCATCGCCGCGCTGCCGCCTTCCTCGCGCCAGAGCGACGCCTTCGACAGTTTGCAGGGCAGCTTCTTCTCTTCTCCTGACGCGCAGGAAGCGCTTGTCCTTACCGAGTTCGCCAAGGACCTGGAGAAGAATCCCAAAGACGTAATCGGCAGGGAACTCAGCATCCGCTACGCCGAGCGCAAGGCGCTGGCTTCCGGCGAAAGCGCCGGCGCGGACGCGGGCCTGTGGGGCTTCTCGGTCATACCGCGCGAGCAGAAGCTGAAGATCGTCGGCGTGATCGACTCCGAGCCCTATGGCGGCATGCGCGGCTTCGCCCGCGCGCGCGTCTTCATGCCGCTGGCGCTGGCGGAAAAGCTCAACATCGTGCAGACCTCCGACGTGCGCAGTGTCATGCGCGGGCGCGAGAGCCGCACCTACCAGAGCCTGATCGTGCGTGTGAAGGACCCGAACGCCGTGCAGGCTGTGGAAGACGCCGCCAGGAAGATGGGCTTCGCCACCTTCTCGCTGCTCGACGCCACCCGCAACCTGCGCCGCTTCTTCGCGATTCTCGATCTCTTCCTCGGCATCTTCGGCAGCCTCGCGCTCGCCGTCGCATCGCTTGGCATCATCAACACGCTGGTCATGGCCATCCTCGAGCGCCGCCGCGAAATCGGGATCATGAAGGCCATCGGCGCCAGCGACGGCGACGTCCGCACGCTCTTCTTCGCCGAAGCGGCGACGATGGGCTTCACCGGCGGCGCGCTCGGCGTCTTCCTCGGATGGGCCATCGGCCGCATCATCAACACCGGCACCAACATCTATCTCCAGCGCCAGCAGCTTCCGCCCGAGCAGATCTGGCTCGTTCCCTGGTGGCTGGTCGGCGGCGCCATCGGTTTCTCCATCGTCGTCAGCCTTGTCTCCGGCCTCTACCCCGCTGCCCGAGCCGCCAGGCTCGATCCTGTCCAGGCCCTGCGGTATGAGTAGAGATGCCCTTGTGGTGCGAGAAGCTGTGGGTAAGGCAAAAGGAAGAAGGCACAAGGAAAAACGACTTTCGCTGACACAGGCCTGCCGCGACAGGTGTACTTGCTTTTTGCCTTTACTTTTTTCCTTTTGCCTTCGGCTGGCGCTGGCAGCCGCGCTGCTCGCGATCGCGGCCCTCCCCGCCCCGGCCCAGTCTCTCGGCCGAGTCGAGTGCAGCGCCATCCGCAGCCAAGTGATGGCGCGGCCTATGCGCTACTGCGCGTTGTTGCCGCCCTCCTACGACGCGCAGCCGAAGCGGACCTATCCCGTTCTCTACTTTCTGCACGGCATCTTCGAGAACGAGCAGACCTTCATCGACGCCGGCGCCTGGAACCTGGTGGAGCACCTGCGCGAGCGGGGAACCATCGGCGAGTTCATCATCGTCACGCCCGACGGCGGCAGCACCTTCTTCATCAACTCGCGCGACGGCCGTCGCCCCTGGGAGAGCTTCTTCACCACCGAATTCATTCCGCAGATCGAGAAGCGCTACCGCATCGCGGCGGCACGGGCCTCACGCGCCGTCGGCGGCGTCTCCATGGGCGGATACGGCGCTCTCCACCTCGCCTTCGCGCACCGGCAATTGTTCGCCGCCGTCGCGGTCCACAGTCCCGCCATCATGAAGACGCTGCCGCCCGGGCTCATGTCGGGGGGCCTGGCCTCCTCGCGCCTGGCCGCGCTGACTGACACCTTCGGCCGCCCCCTCGACGCCGCCTACTGGCAGACGAAAAACCCACTCACTCTGGCCGCGCACGCTCCCCTCGCCGGCATGAAGATCTACTTCGACTGCGGCCGCGAAGACGACTACGGCTTCGACTCCGGCGCCGTCGCGCTCGACAAGACCCTCACCGCCCGCCGCATCCGCCACGAATTCCATCTCTATCCCGGCGGACACGGCTGGGTCTTCGTGGCGCAACACCTGCCGGCGTCGCTGGAGTTTGTGTGGAAGGCGTTTGAAAAGAAGTGAACAGTGGACGGTGGGCAGTGAACCGTAAACAGTTACAGCCGTGACGCTAAACTGCAACCTGACACTACTGCTGGCGTCGAGCGCAGCTCCCCATCACTCAAGGCTCCGGCTCTCCACTGCTCACTATCCAGTGTCCACTCAAAAGCAAAAGGCCCTCGCTGTTCCGGGGGCCTTTTCTGCCGCGAGGAATAACCCTTAGAAGCCGGCGGTCTCCTGCTTGGCTTCGCGGAAGGCCTGCCGCACGGATGACAGAAACGTCTGCGCCGCCGCGGGCGTGGTCACCTTGCCCGCCAGGGTGTCGGAAAAGTTCACGTTCTTGCCGTAAAAAGCCACAGTGGAATCCTCATCCGGCTTCACCACCGCGCCGTTCAGGTCGAGGCCGGCGAACAGCCCGCGCGTGCGCGAGTAAGTAAGGACGCCCGTGCTCATCTTCCAGTCGGTCGAAGCTTCCGCATGGCGCCCAACCGGACCGGCCGCGACCGAACCGGAGGCGCCAACCTTGAACTGGTTCGACATGAGCTGCTGCATGCCCTCGTCGTTCATGATGAGCATCACCAGGTCCACCCCTTCGGCGCCGATCTGCGCGCCCCAGCTTCCGCCGGTCAGCGTGAAAAATGCCGGCGCGCTCCAGCCGGCGTTCGGACGACGGCACGTCGCCACGCCGCGGCCGTGCTGGCCGCCCACGACGAAACCGCCTTTTATCATCGAGGGAACAATCGCCACGCACTTGGCCGACTTCAACACTTCGGCCGGAATCTCGCTGTCAGGCGCGTTCATGATGTCATGGAGTACTTTCGAGGACTGCTGCATGCGGTCGAGTACCTCGGCTTTGGGCCCGGTGACCGTCTGGCCTTGCGCATTGACGGCCGTTTTTCGCGACGAACAGCCAATCGCAGTCGCCGCCGTGAGAGTGATTGCGAACAGCAGAACAACAGACTTCTTCATAGATCCCCACCTTGATCCCTTATCCCTAGGCTGCCGCACACTCTGTGCGGAGCAAAGTCGTCAACCTTCTAGTTGGATACCCCTGTTCTGTGGCGGGTTTGCAGCCCGTCCCGGCGTGGAGTAGAAATTTTCTCAACGCGGATGAGGCTCCGAGCAACCCGGCGCGCCTTCAGGAGAGTGAGGTGTTGAACCCGCGGCAAAGACTCTGGTCAGCGGCGCTGCTCATCGGCCTCGCCGTGCACGCGCTCGTCATGGCGCGCCACGGATGGGGCGAACTGGCCCACCTGCTCTGGTCCTGCCATGTCGCCACTGCGGCGCTTGCGTTGGGCCTGCTGGGCGGTTGGAGCAGCCTCGCCTGGGCCGGGTTCCTGTTTCACCTTGCGATTGGATTTCCTGCGTGGTTGATCGAAGTGATCGTCACCCGCGGCACGTTCGGCGCTGCGCAATTCGACGGGCCGCTCCTTGCGACCTCCATCGTTGTGCATGGGCTGCCGCTGGCCGCCGGATTCGCAGTGCTCGGCGCCGCGCGCCCGCCGCGCGCGGCCATTGCAATCGCTTGGGCGCTGCAGGTGGCGCTTGTTCCCGTCAGCCGCGCGCTCACTCCACCCGTGCTCAACGTCAACCTGGCATGGGCGGTCTGGCCGCCGCTGACCGGCGCGTTTCCCCGGTTGTGGATGTTCCAGGCAGCGCTCAGCGCGGCGTCGCTTCTGCTGCTGCTCGCCGCCGCCTTGGCATGGCCGCGAGTCGCGGCCCTTACCCGCGCTCGAACGGATGTTCCAGCGAAGGGCTCTGCGGTGTGAACAGCTCCGCGCCGTTGCTGGTGATGTGCATGTCGTCTTCCAGCCGCACGCCGAACTCGCCGCGAATGTAGACGCCCGGCTCGTCGCTGAACGTCATGCCTGCCGCCAGCGGGAGCGTGTTGCCGCGCACCAGGTATGGCCACTCGTGCCCGTCCATGCCGATGCCGTGTCCCACGCGGTGCGTGAAGTGCGCGTAATCGGGACCGAAGCCGGCATCGTCAATCACCTTGCGCGCCGCCGCGTCTACCGCCTGGCACTGCACGCCGGGCCTGGCAGCCGCCAGCGCCGCGCTCTGCGCCTTGTGCACCACGTCGAACACCTGCTTCATCTTGCCGGTCGGTTTGCCGAGCACGAACGTGCGGCTGATGTCCGATTCGTAACCCTCCACCGTGCAGCCGCCGTCAATCAGCACCAGGCTGCCTTCGCGGATAACGGTCGGCGTCACCGAGCCGTGCGGCAGCGCAGCGTACTGATCAACGTTCACCAGCGATCCGCCGCCGGGGAAGCCGAGCCTCGCGTGCGCCGTCGAGATCAACCCCGCGAACTCGACGTGCGTCATTCCGTCGCGGACGGCTTTGTATGCCGCCTCGAACGCCGCCAGCGTCACCTTGTTGGCCAGTTGCATCAGCGCCAGCTCATGCGCGCTCTTGATCTGGCGGCATCCCGCCGTCACCGGCGTCGCGCTCGCCAGCCGCACCGACGGCGCCGCCTTGCCCACACCTTCGGCGAAGACGTACTTCGTGGTCTCTTCAATGCCGAGCACGCCGCTGCTCACGCCGCGCTCACGCAAGCCCTGCGCCACGCGCTCGTACGGGCTCTGGTCTTCGTGCCAGGTGCGCACGTCAGGCTGCGCATCGAGCGGGCTCAGCGCGATCTGCTCCCGCGCCCGGTCTTCTTCGAACGCGGGACACACGAAGAACGCCGCGCCCTTCGCCGGCACCACCGCGGCAAACAGCCGCTCCGCGCCCGACCAGCGCATGCCGGTGAAGTACTGCATGGACGTGCCGCTGGTGAGCATGATGGCGTCGAGTTTGTTCTCCAGCATCAGCCGCCGCGCGCGCTCCAGCCGCTCGCGGCGTTCATCTTTGCTGATGGGCTGGGCCTGGTCGCGCATGGACTTCAATTCCGCAATCGACGGCGGCAATGCGCCCGGCGCCTGCGGTTCTGCGGCAAACGACCGCTCCAGAAGCGACCCCGCCGCGCCTGCGGCGGTCACGGCTACGAAACTGCGGCGCGAAATCATCGCGTCACTCCTTTTTCTCATCGACCCTGTGGAACTCACGTTTCTACCACACACAACCGCTCGTGCCTATCGGCGGATTGACCGTGGACTGTGCACTGTAAACTGTGATCTCTCAAATCCCACGAACGGAGTAAAACGCCATGCCGGCCGTCCGCCACGATATGGTCAGCACCACCTTCGATCTCACCGGACACCGCGTCGTCCGCACGCTGGGCGTCGTTCGCGGCATCACCGTGCGCTCGCGCTCGGTACTGGGCACCATCGGCGCGGGATTGCAGACGCTGGTAGGCGGCAACATCACCCTGCTCACCGAGCTCTGCGAGAAGTCCCGCTCGAAAGCCTTCGAGCTGATGCTGCAGCACGCGGCCGAGCTGGGCGCCAACGCCATTGTGGGCGCGCGCTACGACGCGACTGAGGTCATGCAGGGCGTGACCGAGGTGCTCGCCTACGGAACGGCGGTCGTGGCCGAGCCGGTGCGCTGACGTGCGCTGATCGCTGCCGACGGCCGGACAACCCCGGGCCCACGCTTGTCATTCTTTTCGCAACAGAGGTACGATTTCGCCGGCCCACGACGGCAGCGTGCCCAGTCTGCCGCCGTCCGCTGGTAGCCAGGCCCGGTTTTCTGGAAAAGCTGCTCAGGGGGAACGAGTATGGCCACCATCTACGATCTCGTCCGGGGACGAGAAGTCTACTTCGTTGACGCTGCCCACACCGTGCTCGCCGCCGCCCGTTGGATGGTGGAGCGCAACATCGGCGCCGTTCCCGTCGTCGAAGGCGGCAAGCTGGTCGGCATCTTTTCCGAACGCGACATCATGAAGCGCGTCGTCACCGAGGGCCGCGACCCCGCATCCACTCTCGTGCGCGACGTCATGACGCCGAATCCTCTCGTAGTCGCGCCCGCCGAGAAGCTGGAGAATTGCATGATCCTGATGAAGCAGCATGGCTTCCGCCACCTGCCCATCTGGGACGGCAAGACTCTCCTCGGCCTCGTTTCCCTGCGCGACCTGCTGCTCCGCGACCTCACGGAAAAAGACGATGAGGTCCGCCACATGCGCGCCTACATCCACGCCAGCTACGGCGAATCGTAAAAGCAGTGGATAGTGGATGGTGAATAGTGGATAACAAGACCGCCGAAGGGGCGCCGCACGTCACCAATCAGCAGACTGCCTGAATCAACCGCCTGGACTGTCCACTTTCCACTCTCCACTATCCACTGAGTTACAATCCAACGCAGCGCCTCCTCTCATGCGCTTTCCCTCCGTCATCAGGCAGTTGAAGAAGATCGCCGGCAGCGACGCCGTGCTCGACCGCCCGGAAGACCTCATGCTTTACGAGTACGACGGCGGCCTGGCGCAGGGCACGCCGCGCGCGGTAGTTTTCCCGCAGACGACCGAGCAGGTTTCCGCGATCATGAAGCTCGCCACGGCCGAAAACCTCTCCGTCGTCCCTCGCGGCGCTGGCACCGGTTTGAGCGGCGGCGCCATCTCGCGGCAGGGAAGCATCGTGCTCGGCTTCGCCCGCATGAACCGCATCCTGGAAATCGACATCCCGAATCGCCGCGCCGTCGTCCAGCCCGGGGTGGTGAACCTGGAGCTGAGCAACGCCACCTCGAGGTTCGGCTACTACTTCGCGCCCGATCCCTCCAGCCAGAAGGCGTGTACCATCGGCGGCAACGTTGCTGAAAATTCCGGCGGTCCGCACACGCTGGCCTACGGCGTCACCGTGAACCACGTCACCGGACTCGAGGTCGTGCTGCCCGACGGTCGCGTGGTCGAGTTCGGCAGCAAGGTGGCCGACAGCTGCGGCTACGACCTGCCCGGCTTCTTCGTCGGCTCCGAGGGCACGCTCGGTATCGCGACGAAGATCACGGTCAAGCTTTCGCGCCTGCCGGAAGCGGTCGCCACCCTCCTCGGTATCTTCAATACCGTGGAAGACGCCGCCAACACCGTGGTCGCCATCACGCGCGAAGGCATTACCCCGGCGGCGCTCGAAATGCTCGATGGCTGGACGCTCCGCACCGTGGAAGCCGCCACCCACGCCGGTTTCCCCCTCGACTCCGGCGCCGTGCTGCTCATCGAAGTCGAAGGTCTGCGCGAAGCCGTGGCCGAACAGGTGGACGCCGTGCGGCGCGTTTGCGCCGAGCAGCGTGCGCGCGAGGTGCGCGTCGCCAAAGACGAGCGCGAGCGCCAGCTCCTCTGGGCCGGGCGCAAAAATGCCTTCGGCGCCATCGGCCGCATCTCTCCTTCTTATTACGTGCAGGACGGCGTCATTCCGCGTACCCGCGTGCCCGACACGCTGCGTCACATCGAAAACATCGGCAAGAAATACGGCCTCACGATCGGCAACATCTTTCACGCGGGCGACGGCAACTTGCACCCGCTCATCCTCTTCGATCCGCGCGATGCCGAGATGACCCATCGCACGCACGAGGCCGGGCGCGAGATCCTCGAGTATTGCGTCGCGGTTGGGGGCTCCATCACCGGCGAGCACGGCGTCGGCATGGAAAAGAACGAGCTCATGCCGCTGAACTTCTCCGGCGACGACCTGAGCGCGATGGCCTGCCTGCGCGACGCCTTCAACCCGCGCTCCACGCTCAACCCGCAAAAAATCCTGCCCACCACACGCAGCTGCCGCGAAGTCATGACGCCGCGCTTTCCCGGCGTGGTCGAATCGCGCCCCCCAGGACAGGCATGAATCCCGCCGTGGCCGCGCCATCGCTTGCCGACGAACTCGCCGCCATCGTGGGCGACGCGCACGTTTCAGCGGCTGCAGCCGAACTGCAATCGCTTGCGATTGACGGCGTCGTCCCCGCGGCCGCCGTCACCCCCGGCTCAGCCGAGGAAGTCACGGCGATCATCGCGCTCGCCAACCAGCGCGGCTGGTGCGTCGCACCGCACGGCGGCGGAGCGCAGCAGGCAATCGGCAACATCCCCGAGCGCATTGACGTGCTCTTGCGCACCTCGCGCCTGACCCAGGTCGAGCACCACGATCCCGGCGACCTCACCATCGGCGTCGGCGCCGGCATGACGCTTGGTGAGCTCGACCGCATCGTCGCCGAGCACGGCCAGATGCTGCCCATGGATGTTCTTGAAAACGACACGCGAACCGTCGGCGGCCTGCTCGCGACGGCGGCGCAAGGCCCTATGCGCTTCGCCTGCGGCACGGTGCGCGACCACTGCATCGGCATTCGCTTCGTCGCCGGCGACGCGCGCCGCGTCAAAGGCGGCGGCCGCGTGGTGAAGAACGTTGCCGGCTACGACCTGATGAAGCTGCTCATCGGCAGCTACGGCACGCTCGGCGTCATCACCAGCGCCAGCTTCAAGCTGGCGCCGCGCCCGCGGCAAACGGTCACGCTCGCCGCCGGATTTCCAAACTCGTCCGCTGCGCTGGCCTGCTACGAGCACGTGGCTTCGTCGCCACTCACACCCATGTGCCTGGAGCTCGTTTCGCCGCATGCCAAGCGTTTTCTGCGCCCGGCGGCAGCCCCCGTCCATCCCGAGGACTACACGCCGCCCTCCGGCCCCACGCGAAGCACGAACTGGGCCGTGTTCGTTCGCGCCGCGGGAAGCGACGCCGTCCTGGCCCGCTATCGCCGTGATCTCGGCCAGACCGCGACCCGCGAAATAAGCGGCCCGGAGGAAAATACGCTCTGGCGGCGCGTCGCCGCGCTCGATGCGGAAGCCGCAGCGCGCCAGCGCAACGCCATGGTCGTGCAGATCGCGGTCACGAACACGGAAGTCGCCGGCGCGATCGCCGCGGTCGAAAAGACCGCCACCGACTACAACTTCGTTTCCTCGATCATCGGACGCATGGGCGCAATGATCGCCGTTTTCAGTCCGCTCGCAGTCGATCCGCCCTCGGCCATGCAGTACGCCGGCGCCGCTTCGGCCCTGCGCGCGGCGTTGCCACGCAGCTCGGTGGCGATCGTCACGCGCTGCCCACTCGAGGCCAAGCGCCACTTCGATGTGTGGGGAACGCCGACCTCAGACCTGGCTTCCATGCGCGCCATCAAGCAGAAGCTCGATCCCAACGCCATTTTGAATCGAGGACGTTTCGTGGTGTGAATGCAAGATGCAAAATGAAATTCAAGAGCGTGGCGCTCATTGTGCATTTTGCATTTTCTTGAGTTTTCCTTGATCTCATGTCAATCCCGCCCGTCAACCCCGTGAGCTCCGCCGACCGCCCCACCTGGGACCTCTACAGCGTCTGCGTTCACTGCGGCCTCTGCCTCACGCAGTGTCCCACGTACCGCGTGCTCGGGATGGAAATGGATTCACCCCGCGGACGCATCTATCAGGTGCTGCAGGTGGATTCCGGCCGGCTGCCCATCGGCGAAGCTTTCGTCACGCACATCGATCGCTGCCTCGACTGCCGCGCCTGCGAGACCGCCTGCCCCTCAGGCGTCGAGTACGGACGCATCGTCGAGCGCGCCCGCGCACAGATCGAGCAGCACTACCGCCGTCCGTGGCTAGAGCGAAAGCTGCGCGCGTATTTCTTCAACCGCGTCCTGGCTGACTTCGATGTGCTCGCCCGGTGGGCGCGCCGCCTGCGCTTCTATCAGCAGTCAGGAATACGCACGCTCGCGCGTTCATTGGGGATGCTCAAACTTTTCGGCGTGGCTAAGCTCGACTCCCTCCAGCCCACGATCGAGCCCGACTTTTTCTTTCGTCAGATCGGCGAAACCTATGCCGCCGAGGGAGAGCGCCGCGGACGCGTTGCCTTCCTCGCCGGCTGCATCTCCAGCGTTGCCTTCGCCGAACTCAACCGCGCTACCATTCGCGTGCTGCAGAAAAACGGCGTCGAGGTCTGGGTTCCGCCCCGCCAGGGATGCTGTGGGGCGCTCCACGCGCACGCCGGCTTCCGCGAACAGGCCCGCGTGCTGGCCCGCCGCAACATTGATGCCATGCTGCGCGACGACGTAGACGCCATCGTCACCAACGCTGCGGGCTGCGGCTCCACACTCAAGGAATACGCCGACCTGCTCTCCGCCGATACCGCCTACGCCGGCAAGGCACACACCTTCGGAGGCAAAGTGCGCGACGTCACCGAGTACCTGGCCGCGCTCGGCCTGCGTCCTTTGCCTGCGAAAAGAGCGCAGCGCGTCACCTATCAGGACCCGTGCCATCTCGCTCACGGACAGCGCGTGCGCTCAGCTCCTCGCCAATTGCTCGCCGCGCTCGGCGCCCACCTGGTCGAGATGAACCACTCCGACTACTGCTGCGGCAGCGCCGGCGTCTACAACGTGGTGCAGAACAAGCTCTCCATGCAGATCCTCGACCGCAAAATGGACGACGTTGCCGCCACCTCGGCCGACGTCGTCGCTACCGCCAATGTCGGCTGCATGCTGCAACTGCGCGCCGGCGTTGCCCAACGCGGCCTCAACCTGCAGGTGCGTCACGTCATCGAGCTGCTCGACGCAGCCTACTCCGCGTAGGTAATGCGTTCCTTTTTGTCCTTCGTGTTCTTCGTGTGGACCGCTTCTGTCTTCTTTCGCTCTCGCGACGGCTTCACGGCCGAATGCCGATAGCTAAATGCCAACGGCCGGGGTTCATTTCATTTGACATCCTTCATTGCGCCGGAGCACATTGTTGGCCTCCTCCCTCAAAGGAGCCGTCATGGGCAAGCCCGACGAAAAGCGCAGGTCGCCACGTTTCAGCGTGGAGGTCCCGGTCACCGTTCGCGTGCAGAACGGCGGCGTGCACGAGCAGAGCTCGAAGACGCGCGACATCAGCGAGCGTGGCATCTTCCTCTATTCGGATAGCGAACTTGTCCCCGGCGCCGAGATGGAACTGGTCGTCATGCTCCCGCCCGAACTCACCAACGGCAGCAGCGCCTGGGTATGCTGCCAGGCCCGTGTGGTCCGCGTCGAAGACCCCGGCGCCGACGGCATGTTCGGCGTCGCCGCCGTCATGGAGCGCTACGCCGTACTGCCTGAAGTCTAGCGTCGAGTACCGAGTATCATTCCCTTGTCCGAGTTATCCTGAGCGAGGTCCGCGCGACAAGCGCGGGCGAAGTCCAAGGCCCCAGCATTGCCGGCAGTACTCGACAACTCAAGGTCACCTGCCACGCTCGATTTTCAAGAACGAGGAAGCGCGAAGCGCCTCCTGCACTCGGTACTCGGTACTCGCCGCTCGCCACTCGCCACTGAACTACCACCGCTTTCGCCACCTCCTTTTCTCCTTTATTCTTCCTTCGTCATCGCAAGGAGAACTCATGCGCGTTGCATTTCTCGGACTCGGCATCATGGGCCGCGGTATGGCCTCAAATCTTGTGAAGGCGGGACACGCAGTGTCCGCCTGGAATCGCACTCCTGGTAAGCAGGTAGAAAATGCGCGAATCGCCTCCACGCCGGCCGAAGCGGCCGAAGGCGCGGACGTCGTCTGGCTCTGCGTCTCCGATACGAACGCTGTCGAAAGCGTCCTGTTCGGCGAAGACGGCGTCGAGCCACAGCTGCGCGAGGGCAGCATCGTGGTGAACTCCAGCACCATCTCGCCCAGCGCCACCCGTGAATTCGCCGAGCGCGTGCGCGCCGGCGGGGCCGATTTCGTTGACGCGCCCGTTACCGGCTCCAAGGTCGCCGCCGAAAGCGGACAGCTCGTCTTCATCGTCGGTGGCGCCGAAGCCACCATCGAGCGCATTCAGCCGCTGTTCTCGGCGATGGGAAAAACCGTGCTGCGCATGGGCGACGTAGGCATGGGCCAGTCCGCCAAGCTCGCTCAAAACCTCATGACTTCGGTGATCTTCGAAGCCTTCGCCGAGGCCCTCACGCTGGCCACCAAGCTCGGCGTGCAGCCTGAGTCGCTGCTCGCGCTCATTCAGTCCAGCATGGTGCGCAGCGGCGTGGTTGACTATAAGGCGCCCCTGGTCCTGCGCCGCGATTTCTCAGCGCACTTTCCCATGCGCCTCATGTTCAAAGACATTCGCCTCATGCTCGAGGCGGCGAAGGAGACGCGCGTCAAATTGCCTGCTCTCGAGACCGTCAGCGAGATCTATGAGTTGGCGATGGAAGAAGGCCAGCAGGACCTGGATTACGCCGCCACCCTTACGCTGCTGGAAAAGTGGGCCGGCGTCGAAGTCCGCGGCGCCGCCGCTTCATAGCAAGCCGACGTTCTGCGACCTTTCTTTGTGGCCCTTCGTGCGCCCTTCGTGTCGCTTGTGTGAAACGCTTTTGACCTTCGTTGCGTCAGCACGGGACCGCGACGGCGAAATGCTAAACTGCTAATTGCCAAGGGCAGTATCAACCACGGGCCTTCCAACCCTCGTACAATCTTTCCCCGGAGGACACTCATGGCATCCAGCACGCAAGCCCAGCCTTCCCCGATCCTGATCTTCCGCACTCTTCGCGCTTTTGAAAATTCCGCCGCTCTCAAGACTGCCATCGAGCTTGACCTGTTCACCGCTGTCGGTGAAGGCAGCAACACGGCCGCGTCGCTCGCCAGGCGCGTGAAGGTCGCCGAGCGCGGCGCGCGCATCCTCGCCGACCACCTGGTTGTTCTCGGTTTTCTCACCAAGAAAAACGGCAGCTACGGCCTCACCGAGGACAGCGCCACGTTTCTCGATCGTCGCTCGCCCGCTTACATGGGCACCGTTGCAAAATTTCTGGCTGCACCGCACGCGTACAAGAACTTCGAGGGTCTTACCGACGCCGTCCGTCGCGGCGGCGCCCCTGAAGACGCGCACAGCGTAACGCCCGACGACGACATGTGGGTTGAGTTCGCTCGCAGCATGGCGCCGCTCATGGTGCCTGCCTCGCAGTTCATCGCCGATTTGACCAAATCGGCGGCGGCTCGCCCCATGAAAGTCCTCGACATCGCCGCGGGGCATGGCCTGTTCGGCATCGCCGTTGCCAAGGCGAATCCCAAGGCTGAAATCGTCGCCGTGGACTGGAAGCCGGTCCTCTCCGTCGCGCAGGAGAACGCGAACAAAGCCGGTGTCGCCAATCGTTACCGCGCCCTGTACGGCAGCGCCTTCGACGTTGACTTCGGTTCCGGCTACGACCTGGTGTTGCTCACCAACTTCCTCCACCACTTCGACGTGCCTACCAACGAGAAGCTGCTGCGCAAGATCCACGCCGCGCTCAATCCGGGCGGACGCGTCGCAACTCTCGAATTCGTTCCCAACGACGATCGCGTCACGCCTCCCGACGCGGCCGCCTTCGCCATCATCATGCTGGCCTCCACGCCGCACGGTGATGCTTTCACCCGGAAGGAACTCGAGAGCATGCTGCGCAACGCCGGCTTTCGCTCCACCGAGATGCACATGCTGCCCACTGGTTTTCAGGCGGTGCTGCTTTCGCAGAAGTAACGGGGCCTTCCCGTTTCGGTGCGATATTCCCGAATCAGCCCGCGACGGCGGCCACCCGCCGTCGCAACTCTTTTGTTTTGCGTGTTTGTGAGTTTGGCGCAGCAACTGCACTGGACACGGCGGCTAGGACCGCGCGACAGAGAAGTCCGCGGTCGAGGGCAAGAGGAACGAAAGCGCCGTCATGAGGGGTGCGTCATGAACGATCTGCAATATCTGCTCGGCCTGGTTCGCGCCGCAATTGCGACCGCCGATCCGAAGACCGAACAGTTCGAGCAGCTCATGGCGGCGCAGCGCCATCTGCTCCAGCTCATCTGGCAAGCCAGTGTCGCCGAGCCGCGCCAGGCTGTCCTCCGCTAGCGTTCGCTTCGGAGCTGGTGCATAATCTCCCGGCCTGCGCTGCTTCGTCGTGCGCCGGCCGAGGCGCAATGGGACTCTACTCGCACTACGACCACGCCCACACGCATCCCGTAAACCGCGCCCTCCATATGCTCGCCATTCCGGTGGGCTTTTCATCCGTCTTCGTTGTCTGGTTTCACCCCCTCATCGCCGCCATGCTGATTCCGGCGGCCTTCGCGCTCGCCTGGATCGGCCACCTCATCGAAGGAAACAAGCCCGCCTTCCTCACCAATCCGGTTCACGTGTTTGTCGCTCCGCTCTGGCTCTTCCGCCGCCTCACCGGACGCAGCTCCGGCGCCGGCAAACCCGCCTGAGTTCGATTCATCACCTGTCCCGTGCCCATACCGCGCCGTCCCGGTGCGCGGCATGTTCTTGCCCGAGAGCAGCTCTTGGGACCTCCTTTGAATGAAACTTTTGTGCTGTGCTCGCCGTAACAGTAATCAGTTCAGCGGTGACAAAAATCAACGTGAACCGTCTTATTCACGACAACACATTCGTCTATAGCAGTGAAGGCAATTGGGGGACGTCATGGGAGCCGAGTGGAATAAGTACATTGACAGCACACCGCTGCGCATCGCGCTGATCGCGGTGGGCCTGGTGATTTGGGGAGCAGCGGTCGTTGCTCTGCTGGCTGCCGCCTAGGGCGCCGAGTTGTAGAGGCGCAGCTTGCTGCGTCGCCGCGCGGATGGGGCGGCCGCGTCAGGCGCGGCTGGTGACTTCGTCCCGCTGCGCGGTTCGCGCGCTGTAGTGGGAATCCACGTAGTCGTCGAGCATCTTGATGAACTCGGCCACGATGTTGTCCCCACGCAGGGTCGTCACCTTCCGCCCATCCACGAAGACCGGGGCCACCGGCTCTTCGAAAGTTCCCGGCAGCGAGATACCAAGATTTGCGTGCTTGCTCTCGCCCGGGCCGTTGACCACGCAGCCCATCACCGCCACGCTCATCGCTTCAACCCCGGCGTAGCGCTGCTTCCACACCGGCATCTGCTCGCGCAGATACTTCTGGATGTCGGCCGCCATCTCCTGGAAGAACGTGCTCGTGGTGCGCCCGCATCCCGGACACGCCGTCACCTGCGGCGTGAAGTTGCGGATGCCGAGCGATTGCAAAATCTGCTGCGCGACCTGCACTTCCTCCGCGCGATCTCCGTTCGGCGCCGGCGTGAGCGACACGCGGATCGTGTCGCCGATGCCTTCCTGCAGCAGCACGCCCAGCGCCGCCGTGGAAGCCACCACGCCCTTGTTGCCCATGCCGGCTTCGGTCAGCCCCAGGTGCAGCGGATAGTCGCAGCGCCGCGCCAGCGCGCGGTAAACGTCGATCAAGTCCTGCACGCCGCTCACCTTCGCGCTCAGGATGATCTGGTCGTGCCGCAGGCCGTACTTTTCCGCCAGCTCGGCCGAGCGCAGCGCGCTCTCAACCATTGCGTCCATCGTGACTTCGCGCGCGTCCTTCGGCTGCTCGAGCTTGGCGTTCTCGTCCATCATCCGCGTGAGCAGCGCCTGGTCCAGCGACCCCCAGTTCACGCCGATGCGAACAGGTTTTTGGTTCTCGACCGCGACCTCAACCATGGCGCGGAAGTTGTCGTCGTCCTTGCGCCCGATGCTCACGTTCCCCGGATTGATGCGGTACTTCGCCAGCGCCCGCGCGCACGCCGGATACTTCTTCAGCAGGATGTGTCCGTTGTAGTGGAAGTCACCGATGATGGGCACCCGAATGCCCTGCAGCACCAGTGTGTCCACCACATGCGGCACCGCCCGCGCCGCGTCTTCGTTGTTCACCGTGACGCGCACCAGCTCCGACCCAGCCCGCGCCAGGTCCGCCACCTGCTTGGCAGTCGACGTGACGTCGGCCGTGTCGGTGTTCGTCATCGACTGCACCACGACCGGCGCGTCGCCGCCAATACGCACACCCGCCACTACGCACTGCACGGATTTCCTGCGTTGAATGCTGGCCATCGGAGATACAATTTTACCACTTGGAATCCAAAGCGCGTCGACGAGGCGAACCTGGCCAGTCCGAAGAAATCGCCCGTCTTTGCTGGGAACGGGTCCCAGTGCTCGCACCCAAGCGGGGCCTTTCTGGAGCCACCTCCAAAATGTCATATCATGACGCTTGACAGTGCGGCGACATCTAACTATTCCTGGTGCTCTGCTGATTAGAATGTCCACGCTCGATCATTGCCTTAGTTTCCATAGGAGCGAGCTTAGATGAAAAGGATGCTGATCATCTTGATCGTTGTAGGGGCGCTTGCGACAGCATGGTCACAAACAGGCAAGCCGTCTGGGCGGCTGGATGAGTTGGCCCGTCGAGCCAGGGCTGAGGGCAGGTCAGAGGTCCAGATCGGTATCGGAGATATCGAAACGTTAGACGCAAGCTCCCTCACAGAGGCGCTGTCAAACTTCACGGTTGTACTCGCGCAGCCAATTACCAGTATTTCGGTAAGGCGTGGGGACAGCATTGTTACTTGGACAAAGTTCAACGCCATCGAGTTCCTCGCACTCCGGCCAAATTGCGAGGCCTGCTCCTTCCGCCAGGAGCCGCCGGAGACTTTACTGCCGTTCGGCTCGAACCAATTTGTGCTTCCGATCCCAGGGGGCACTGTGGATGTAGAAGGCATCAAGGTGCGCTCTTCCGGAAAGCATACTGTTCTCTTTGAACCCGGAAAGACGTACTTGCTGCTGTTAAACATGAACTCGATCGGCCAGGCACGTTTGGACGCTGGCGTCTCGGGCGCCTTTTTTGTAAATGACGACGGCACTATCCGACCCATATCGAAGCACAACGTGCGCTGGGCAAAAGAGCTGCAAGAACACTATCCGTCAGTCGCAGCAGTGAGGGGAGCCACAAAGCCAGCCTCGAAGTAATGGAAAACGGGCCCAGAAGGTTGCAGAGTCGCAGTGCGAAGAGGGCGCGAACGATGAGGATACGACTCGTCCTGATGGTACCCATTCTCCTGACGTGTACTCATTTGACTGCCCAGTGCGTCGATTGCCGCTACAACGAAGAGATATTGGCAGGGCACGGTGCAGCGTCATCCACTGACAACCGGCGGAAGATTACGGTGTCGCTCGGTGACGTGACCGGCCTGAGTAGCGCTGACATCCAGACGGCAATGGCCTGTGCTCGGGATCAGTGGAACAACGCCACCGATCAATTCGGCAACAAAACTGGTTTCTTTTTCGTAACCGATCAAAGCCACGTTATTAGCAATCCCTCTGACATAACCATATCCTCCGGAACGGTTGACGGCGGAGCTGCACTCCTCAACACAAACCAATCCTCCCCGTGGACCATGACACTGGATCCTAACTATAATACAAGCCCACAATACAGCGCTGCGGAACTCTGTGGTCGCATTGCTCATGAACTCGGTCACGCTATCGGCCTCGGAAACGGCGATGGCAGCTGTTCCACCATCATGAATACTTCCACAACCACTGGTCATCGGACGGACAACACTGTAGCAGCCGGTGATGTTGCCAAATCGAATCAGTTTCTAAACAATCAAGTAGCTAATTGTCACCAGGCGATCAACTCTAGTGTGGATACCGTCCCCCACGGATCCTAGCAGCGGTCCTTGCGTAAACAGTCCGGATCCGTATTGCTCGCAAGCTTGGGCCTGTCAGGACTCCGGTGGATCCTGGAATGAACTCGAGCATGAGTGTCACTACCAAGGGCCCGAATCCCCCGTCATTGTTGATGCCGTGGGTGAGGGTTTCCACCTGACGAGTGCACCGGACGGCGTCGAGTTTGACATCGAAGCGCGTGGTCGGCCGTTGCAAGTGGCATGGACTGATCCAGCCTATTCCAACGCGTTCCTTGTCTTGGATCGTAATGGCAACGGTCGCATTGACAACGGCTCTGAATTGTTCGGCAACTTCACTCCGCAGCCGCCTTCGGCCACGCCCAATGGTTTTGCTGCGCTCGCCGAGTTCGACAAACCCGTCAATGGTGGGAACGGCGATGGCGTGATTGACAGCCGCGACGTGGTCTACTACAACCTACGCCTTTGGCGCGATGCGAACCACAACGGCATCTCCGAAGCCAGCGAGCTCTATACCCTGCCGCAGCTCGGCATAGCGTCCATCTCATTGGATTATCGGCAGGCAAGCCGACGCGACGAATTCGGCAACATATTCCGATATCGCGCCAAGGTGAACGGCAACAGCCATTCCGACGCCGGCCGATGGGCGTATGATGTGTTTCTCCAGAAAGGCCAGCCGACTGCGCGCCTGACCATCGCCCGACCTGCGCGCCACGCGAATATCGAACTTAACCGACTCTGGTCTAGCGCTGCGGAGGTGGATTCGGGCTTCGGTGATTTCGTAAGGCCCTAGGGCAGGAATCTTGGACAGCTCGGTACGCTCGTTGCGAAGGGATGAAAATCCCGGTGCTCATGTCTGCCCATTCGGTCCGAGTTCCGCCTCGCACAAAAAACTTTTCCCGACCTGTAATCCCACTTTCGTGCCCCTCGTCCATACACACAGCGCGGATAGCTCAATTTGAGAACAAACACGGATGGACGAGGGTTGGGTCGTCCGCGCTGCTCATCTTCCTCCCTTGGCAAGCCGTAACCGGTGGCCGCGATCCACCGGTTGCGGCAAACCTTTTTAGCTGGCAGCCAGAAGCCAGTAGCGCCTTTCGCAAGGCCACCCGCCAAAATCGTTCTCCCAACGCATCTCCAAAATCGCAGCGGGGTTTGTAAACTCTGGAACCCCTCTGTCGTCAGATAGGAGTAAGGGATGGAGCACACCCTGAAGGCAGCCCTCGGCCAGCAGGTGCGCGAAACATCGCTCCTGGATCAAACAGCGCTCGACGACTTCGATTCGGTCGTCGTCGCTCACCAGCGGCGCGTGTACCGCGTACTGTTGGGCTTGCTGCGCGATCCCGACGCAGCCGAGACGCTCACCCAGGAGTGCTTCCTGCGCGCTTACCAGGCGCGATCGAGCTTTCGCGGCGAAGCCAGCATCGGCACCTGGCTCATCCGCATCGCGGTCAACTTGGCGCGCGACTACGGACGCAGCCGCCGTACTGCTTTCTGGCGACGTCTCTTTGCCAGCGACCCGGAAGAGGTCGCCCTCGCCGAGCAAAACCTGCCCGGCCGGCAGGCGTCGGCCGAGCAGCAGATGCTGGCGCGCGAGGAGTTGCAGGCGGTCTGGAGCGCGGTCGAGACGCTTTCCGGCCAGCAGCGCGCGGTGTTCGTGTTGCGCTTCGTCGAGGAGCTGACTTTGGAAGAGATCGCGCAGGCCACGTCGCTGAGTGTAGGCACCATCAAGAGTCACCTGGCGCGCGCCGTCAGCGCCGTGCGCCGCAAGGTTCGCGGAACAGAAGCCACGGCTGCGCTTGTCAGCGGAAGCCGATAATTCGCTCTTTGACTTAGGGTCTGTAGCATTCTGCCTGTGAACCGAGATTTGAGACCTGAGAACTGACATGAGCGTGCACCTGAACGAACAACAACTCGCCGAATGGCTGCTCGGCTCGGCCGACGCGGCCGTTGCCGGACACATCGAGCTCTGTTCGGCCTGCCGCCATGAGGCCGATTCACTCGAGCGCCAGCTGGCGCTCTTCCGCGACTCGGTGCACGCCGCCGCCACCCGCGACGAATTTGCCTGGATGCGGCAGCGCGCCGCCATTGCCCAGGCTCTGCGTCCCAGCCCGTCGTTCACTTCGCTGCGCTGGGCCCTGGCCGGCAGCCTGTGCGCCGCCCTGCTCGCGACCGTGATGATCACGCAGGCGCCCGAGCCGGCAGCTCTTGCACCGGTGCACACCAGCGCCGCCGACGCCGCTGACGACGCGCTGCTGCTCCAGATCCAGAGCGACCTGGCGCGTCCCGTGCCGGCCGCGCTGCAGCCCGCGCAGGTCATCGCCAACGAGCGCAGTGCGCGGCTGCAAGCCAGTGCAGGTGGTCTGGGCGGGAATCCGGTTCGCAGTAACAGGGCCAATCACGAGGATTAGTTTTCCGTGCCGGCCGCTGCGCACAGCGTGCCGGAGTCGTCCACCGCAGGAGAGCCACAACTATGAAGATGTTCCACAAAGCCTTGCCTGTGTCCCTCAGCTGTGTCCTTGCCCTGGCCGGCGCGGCCTCGGCGCAGGTTGAACCTCCACCGCTGGCCCCAGGCGGCGGCATCACCATCGAAGCCCCCGGCCCCGATCCCGGTGGGCCGCAAGGCGACCGTGTGTTCTTCACGCGTCGCGTTGAGGGTCCCATGCGCGGCGAGATGGGCTTGCACCACGGTCCCATGGGCAAGTGGTGGAAGAACTCCGAGCTGGTTCAGCAGCTCGGCATCAACGACACGCAGGTGCAGCAGATCGAAAAGAGCTTCCAGGACCACCGCCTCCAGCTCATTGACCTGCACGCCAACCTGGAGAAGCAGGAAGCGCTGCTCGAGCCCATGATCGAGGCCGACCGCCCCGACGAGGCGCAGGTCATCTCGCAGATCGACAAGGTTGCCCAGGCGCGCGCCGCGCTCGAGAAATCGAACGCGCAGATGATGCTCGGCATCCGTCGCGTCCTCACGCCCGACCAGTGGAAGAAGCTGCAGGCCCGCGAGCATTCACCGCGCATGTTCTTCCGCCGCGTCGGTCCCGGTGAAGGATTTCTTAAGGGCGGACCTGAGGGCGGGCGGCACATGCGTCGTCGCGTCCCCGGCCCTGGCCAGCCACAAACCGCCCCCGCTCCGCCGCCACCACAGCGCCAGCCCGGCGATGATCAGTAACGGATTGGGCCAGGACTTCGGCCACCGAGCCTCTCGGTGGCCCTTGTTTTGTGGCGTGTCATTCTCTGTGCCTCTGTGGTGGACGCTGTCTTCCAGGTGCTATCCTTGACCGCAACGCATTCCCCTGAGGGCAGGCATTTGCGGCACATCGTACCCGCCGGACTCGACCGCAAAGAGGCGGCAGTCTGGAGCAAGCTCGACCCCGAGCGGCTTCCGAAGCACATCGCGATCATCATGGATGGCAATGGCCGCTGGGCGCGCCGCCGCCACCTGCCGCGCGTCGCCGGACACCGCGCCGGCGTCGCCGCCGTCCGCAGCACCGTCGAGACAGCCGCCCGCATCGGCGTCGAATCCGTCACGCTCTACGCCTTCTCCGTCGAAAACTGGCAGCGCCGCCCCGAGCTCGAAGTCGACTTCCTGATGGCCCTGCTCCGCCGCTACCTGCGCCAGGAGATGCCCACCCTCAAGCGCAACAACATCCGCCTGGAATACATCGGGCGCCACCACGAACTCCCGCCCAAGGTCCGCGAGCGCATGGCCTGGGCGCAGCTGGAAACTGCCCAGTGCACTGGCATGCGCCTCACGCTCGCGCTCAACTACGGCGCGCGCAGCGAGCTGGTTGACGCCTTCAACCGGATCGTGCAGAAGGCCGCCAACAACGGTGGCATCGAGCACCTCACCATCGACGAAGAAGCCGTCCGCCGCCACCTCTACACCAGCCACATGCCCGATCCCGACCTCGTCGTCCGCACCAGCGGCGAGATGCGGCTCAGCAACTTCCTCCTCTGGCAGGTCGCCTACGCCGAAATCTACGTGACCGAAACCCTGTGGCCCGATTTCCGCGGCATTCACCTGCTCGAAGCCATCGCCGAATACCAGAAGCGCGAGCGCCGCTACGGCGGCCTCGCTCCCGCCCGCGACCACGCCGGTTCCCGCCGCGTCTAGCGGATCAAGGCCCTTTCACACGAAGGACACGAAGGTTGCACAAAGGAAATTCAGAAACTCGCCTTGTGCGCCTTTCGTGTTTTTTGTGCGAACGAATTAGACCTAACGTCAGACACCTGGTTTTGGCCCCCGGTCAGCTAGAATGATCCGCCATTTCCACCGCACAGCTGCGCAGCCGCGAACTCTCCGCGCCTCCGCGGTGAAGCGACTTGATGAAGAGAGTCCTCACAGCCCTAGTTCTTGCCCCGCTGGTCCTCGCCGCGGTCTTCTGGCTGCCCCTCTGGATTTTTTCCATCGTCGTCGGCGCCATCGCGCTCCTCGCCGCCCACGAATTCCTGAACATCGCAGAAACGGGCGGCATCGAAACCGTCCGCGGCGCCACGTTTCTGTTCATCGCGCTGCTCTTCGTCGCCTTTCCGCTGACGGCGAACTCGCACAGCTCGCTTCCCGTGGCCGGCGACATGGTGCTCGCCGTCCCGCTCTCGCCTCTCCTCGGACTCGCCGCCATCATTGCCGCAGCCTTCTTCACGCTCGCGCTCGGCATGCGCCGCGAAGACTTTGCCGGCTCGCTTCCCGGCGCCGCCGTCAGCGTCTTCGCCATCCCGTACATCGCGCTTACTCTGGGCGCGCTGGTGCTCCTGCGCGACCTCCGCTTCGGCGCCTACTACATCCTTTATTTGTTCGTTGTGGTCTGGTCGGGCGACATCTTCGCCTACTACGCTGGACGCGCCTTCGGACGCCACCTCATGGCGCCGCGCGTCAGCCCCAAGAAGACGTGGGAGGGCGCCGTCGCCGGATTCATCTCCGCCACCGCCCTCGGCGCCGCGTTCTGGCTCTGCGCGCCGCAGATCACCGGCGCGCTCGCTCGCATCCACGCCCTCGGCCCGGCCACGCGCGGCACCCTCGGCGCGCCGGTGCTCTGGCACGGAATCGTGCTTTCCGCCGTGCTCAACGCGATCGCCCAGGTCGGCGACCTCGTCGAATCCATGATCAAGCGCGGCTCGGGCGTAAAGGATTCCGGCACGCTCCTCCCGGGTCACGGCGGCATCCTCGACCGCATCGACGCGCTGCTCTTCGCCGCGCCGGTGATGTGGTACTGCGTCTTTCTCGCCGCTCTCTGACGTGAGCCCGGCAAACGACCGAGCGCCAACGACCAACGGCCAACGACGGACTACCCAATCCAAGCCTCTGTTATCATGTTCCTTCAGCGTTAAATGAAGTTTGCGCGCAGGACGCGACCCTTCGCGCAGTCGTTCACGGTCCCCGACCGTGGCCCTGACCTTGCAGAACATTTCAATCCTCGGTTCCACCGGCTCCATCGGACGCAGCACGCTGCGCATCGTCGAGTCCTATCCCGACCTCTTCCGCGTGGCCGCCCTTGCCGCCGGCAACAACGTGGACGCCGCCTTCGAGCAGGCACTCTGCTGGCAGCCCAAACTTGTCTCCATGGCCACCGACGAGGCCGCCGCCGACCTGCGCCGCCGCCTTGCCGCCGAAAACGCGAAGATCGAGGTCGCCTCCGGCAACGAAGGCGCCATCCGCGTTGCAACTCACGCCGACGCCGACTTTGTCGTCAGCGCCATCGTCGGCGTCGCCGGACTCGAAGCTACGTACGAAGCGGTAAAAGCAGGGAAGACCGTTGGCCTGGCGAACAAAGAGTGCCTCGTCGCCGCCGGCGAGCTGCTCACCGAAGAAGCGCGCCGCCAGGGCAAGCCACTGCTGCCCATCGACAGCGAGCACAATGCCGTCCATCAGTGCATGCGCGGCGGACGCCTCAACGAAGTCGAGCGCGTTTGGCTCACCGCCTCCGGCGGGCCCTTCCTCAACACGCCGCGCTCCGAATTCGCCGGCATCACGGTCGAGCAGGCGCTCAACCACCCCACCTGGAAGATGGGCCGCCGCATCACCATCGACTCAGCCACTCTGATGAACAAAGGTTTCGAGGTCATTGAAGCCTGCCGGCTCTTCAACCTGCCGCCCAGCCGCGTCAGCGTCATCGTGCACCCGCAGTCCACCATTCATTCGCTGGTCGAGTTCCGTGACGGCAGCCTGCTGGCCCAGCTCTCGGTCACCGACATGCGCCTGCCCATCCTCTACGCGCTCACCTATCCCGAGCGCATCGAGTCGGACCTGCGCTTCGATGTCTCGAGCCTCCGCCGCCTGGACTTCTGCCCGCCCGATATGGAAAAGTTCCCCTGCCTCGCGCTGGCTTACGAGGCCGCCGAGGCCGGCGGCGCAAAAACCATCGCACTGAACGCTGCCGACGAGGTCGCCGTGGCCGGTTTCCTCGACGGCAGCATTCGTTTTGACGACATTGCCCGCGTGGTCGGCGGCGTTTTACGTGAAACGGAAGCCCGCCACCCTGAATCTATTGATAAGGTGTTGGCAGCCGACGCGCAGGCGCGTCGCGCCGCTGCTGCTCACGTTCGCGAGCTCCGCCATTCCGACGCGCAGCCGGCCGCGGCCATCCGGCATCAGACTTAGGACGTATAAATATAGTTATGTCGTTGGGTTCCTTTCTCACCAGCCTCGGAGCGGTAGCCGTCGTGCTCGGCGTGATGATCCTCGTCCACGAGTTCGGACACTATGCTGCCGCAAAATTTTTTGGCGTTCGCGTCGAGCAGTTTGCTCTCGGCTTCGGCAAGCGTCTTTTCGGCTTCCGCAAGGGTGAAACCGACTACCGCGTGAACCTGCTGCCGCTGGGCGGGTACGTGAAGATGAGCGGTGAGAATCCGCTCGACACGCCCACCGGCGACCCGCGCGAATTCCTCTCGCACCCGCGCTGGCACCGCTTCATCATCGCGATCGCCGGCCCGGCCATGAACATCCTGCTCGCCATCGGCCTGCTCACCGGCATCTACATGGTGCGCTACGAGCACGCCGCCTACATGGACCAGCCCGCCGTCGTCGGCTGGGTGCAGGACAACTCGCCCGCCCAGAAGGCCGGCATCCAGGCAGGCGACCGCATCGTTCGCATTGACAACCTGCTAAACCCCACCTGGGAGGACGCGCTCTACAAGATTCTTCTCAGTCCGAATCAGCCGCTCGACATCGCCGTCGAGCGCGGCAGCCAGGTGCTGACCAAACGCGTGGTTCCTGAGAAAGTCGGCAAAGACGAGGTCGGTGACGCCGGCCTCGAGCCCGAGCAGGTCATCAACATCAGCGCCGTCGAAGCCGGCATGCCCGCGGCCAAGGCCGGCATCGAGCCCGGCGACGAGCTGGTCTCCGTCGGCGACACACCCATTCACTCCGCGCAGGGCCTGATTCGTCGCTTGCAGGACAACGGCGCCAAGCCCATCGAAGTCCGCGTGCTGCGCGAAGGCCAGGAACGCGCCTTCACCGTCACGCCGGTGCTCGACAAGGAGCGCGGCGACGGCGCCTATCGCATCGGCGTCCTGCCCGGCTCGCGCATCCACGTGGACAAGCTGCCATTCCGCCAGGCGCTCTTGCGCTCGCTCCAGGAAAACAAGCGCAACTCGCTGCTGGTCTTCGAGCTCGTCCAGAAAATGATCCAGCGCAAGGTTTCGATGCGCCAGATGTCCGGGCCCATCGGCATCGCGCAGGCCTCCGGCGAAGCCGTCCGCCAGAAAGGCTGGACGCCGATCCTCACCCTGATGGCCATGATCAGCCTTCAGCTCGGCCTGTTTAATCTCTTCCCGATCCCGATCCTCGACGGCGGTGTCATTCTGCTGCTGATCCTGGAAGGCCTCATGCGCCGCGACATCAGCCTGACGGTCAAGGAGCGCATCTACAAAGCCGCGTTCGTCTTCCTTGTGCTCTTCGCCGTGCTGGTCATCTACAACGACCTGACGAAAGCGATCCCAGCCCTCGGCGGCTGAGAAGCGGCGTTGGGCATTTAGCACTTAGCACCTGGCCCCTGAACATTCGATTCCCCAACCAGGGCCTGTTTACGGCCAAACGCCAACCGTCAATTGCTAACTGCCGTTCGAGCCATCATCCTGCGCCACCGCATCGATCGGCCAAATCGCAAATCACCAAGTACAAATCACAAACAACAAAAATGCCGGGGCTTTCGCCCCGGCTTTTCCCCAAATGCAAGTGTTGCCGCAGTGCTTACGAGGTTCTGCGCGGATGTATCGTCAGGTCGCGCACCTGTCCCAGGATGCTCGACCATTGCATGCCGTTCAGCTTGCTCACGAACGGGACCAGCTCGGCAATAAACTCGTCGGTCATCAGGTCGCGGATCTCTTCTTCGCGCGTGCGCGCGCCGCCCTTCAGCAGGTCGGGCACGCCCACCTCCAGCGCCTTCGCCAGCCGCTCCAGCGACGACAACGTTGGCGTCGCCTTGTCGTTCTCGATCTTCGAGACGTAGGTGCGCGGCACGTTCATGCGCATCGCCAGTTGCCGCTGGCTCATGCCGTTGCGCTGCCGCAGCGTGCGGATCGCCACCGCGATCTGCAAATGTCCCGGCAGGTTCGCATGGCTCGCCGGTTGTGGCTCCGGCGCCGCCGCCACCGGCTGCGGCTCCTCAGGATCGAGCGAAGTGCGGCACTTGCGGCAAAGATTGTTGTTGGTACGGAACTGGACGAGCTGACAACGATCGCATCTCACCACTTCCCGTGAATCTACGGGTGCGAGTGTCGTGGCCATCTAGGTTGTGCGAGATGCCAGAGCGAGCATCCACTTCACGGCCCAGAAACTGCTACCGCCACTGTGACAAAAGATTGCCGCCGCCGGACATGGCTTGGCCGGCAAGCAGGGACAATCTGCTGCAATTCGCCCCCTGTGTCAAGGTATTTTTAGGAGGAAAACCCGATAACGCTCCACGAATGGTCCCAAGAAAACCGGCGAAACAACGGAGAAAACCGGAATCGGATTCGGACCGCTCCTCCTGTTTACTTTCTTGAGTACCGGGACTTGGCATTTAGCGGTCAGCACCGGACGTTTCTCTTCGTGCCCTTCGCGCGTCCTTGGTGTCCTGTGCGAAACGCTTTTGATCTCGCGTGCGCCGCCATGGAAGCCAATGGCCACATGCCCGCCCGTAAACTGTAAACTGTGAACTGTGAACTCGCGCTCCCGTACTGACGCTTGGCGCCTCCTCACCGAATTCACCGCCTCCGAGAGCCTGCGCAAGCACGCCCTCGCCGTCGAAGCGTGCATGCGCGCCTATGCCCGCAAGCTCGATCCCGCCAACGAGGAAACCTGGGCCATCACCGGCCTCCTGCACGACTTCGACTACGAGAAGTATCCCACTCCGGCCGAGCATCCCTTCGTGGGAAACAAGATCCTCGAAGAGCGCGGCTACTCCGAAGAAATCCGCCGCGCCATCCTCTCCCACGCCGAGTACTCTGGCGTCCCGCGCCAGACGCCCATGGAGCACGCCCTCTTCGCCTGCGACGAGCTCGCCGGCTTCATCACCGCCACCGCCCTGGTCAAGCCTGGCAAGTCGCTCGCTGAAGTTGAGGCGCCCTCGGTGCGAAAGAAGATGAAAGATAAAGCCTTCGCCCGCAGCGTTAGCCGCGACGACATCATCAGGGGCGCGCAGGAACTCGGCGTCGATCTCGAGCAGCATATCGCCTTCTGCATCGACGCGATGAAAACCATCGCCGCCGACCTCGGCCTCGCCGGCGCCGCTGCGGCGGGCTAGGTCGCCGCAGCACCTACTCCAGTAACGCAGCCAGCCTGCCGCTCTTCACCAGCTCGCCGACCGCCGCAAACTCGCCCGCCAGCACGCGGTCATTATCGAGAACGGGCGAGACGCTGCGGATCGCCGCCACCGCCGCCTGCCCGCGCTTCGATGGCAGCAGCGGCTTCAGGAATTCCAGCCCCTGCGCCGCCGCAATCGCCTCGATCGCGAGCACAGCGCGCGTGTTCGCCAGAACACGCTTCAGCTTTAGCGCGGCTGCCATTCCCATCGAGACGTAATCTTCTTTGTTGCCGCTGGTCGTGATCGAATCCACCGACGCGGCGTGTGCCAGCACTTTGTTCTCACTGGCCAGCGCCGCCGCCGTCACCTGCGCCATCATCAGCCCGGAGTTCAGCCCGGCATCGGCCGCCAAAAACGGCGGCAGCCCTTCGTTCAGGGCCGGGTTCACCAGCCGCTCGATGCGCCGCTCCGAGATCCCGCCCAGCGACGTCAGCGCGATGGCCATGTAGTCGAGCGCGAACGCCAGCGGCTCGCCGTGAAAATTTCCCCCGCTCAGGATTTCGCCCGCCGTCTGGCCACCGGCTTCAAAGTCCACCTTCGGCGCGCCCACTTTTTTCTTCGGCGGAAACACCAGCGGATTGTCCACCGCCGCGTTCATCTCGATCTCGAACACCTGCCGCGCGAACGCCAGCGTGTCACGCACCGCGCCGTGCACCTGGGGGATGCAGCGCAGCGAGTACGCGTCCTGCACGCGGGCGCAGTCGCGATGCGACTCGCGAATCCGGCTGCCCTCCACCATGCGGCGCAGGTTCTCCGCTACCTGCTGCTGCCCGGGGTGCGGCCGCGCCGCATGGATGCGCGGATCGAACGCCACGTCAGTCCCGCGCAGTGCGTCCAGCGACAGCGACGCAATCACGTCCGCACTGTCCGCTAATGTCTCGGCCGCCAGCAGCGCCAGCAGTCCGACGGCGAGCATCGCCTGCGTGCCGTTGATGAGGCTGATCGCTTCCTTGGCTTCCAGCGCCAGAGTTTTCACCTGCGCCCGGCGCATCGCCTCGCCGCCCGGCATGCGCGCGCCTTCGCCCGATTCGCCCGCCCGCCGCGCCCGCTTCGCCTTCGAAGTGGTCAGGTAAACCGCTTCACCCTCGCCGATCAGCACCAGCGCCAGGTGCGCCAGCGGCGCCAGGTCGCCGCTTGCCCCCACGCTCCCCTGCGACGGAATCACCGGATGCACGCCGCGGTTCAGCATCTCGCACAGCGTGTTGATCACCTCCGGCCGCACGCCGCTGAATCCCTTGGCCAGCGAATTGGCGCGCAGCAGCATCATGGCGCGCGTCTCTGCGATGGTCAGCGGCTCGCCCACGCCGGTGGCGTGCGAGCGCAGCAGGTTGACCTGAAGCTCGCGAATCTGCTCCGGCGGAATGCGCACGTCCGCCAGCCTGCCCACTCCGGTATTGACCCCGTACGCCGGCCGCTCATCATCCACGCGTTCTTCCACGACTTCGCGCGCCCGCTCAACCGCCTCGCGCGCCTCCGGCTCCAGCAGCACAGGACGCCGCTCGTACACCACCTCGCGCAGCTCGTCCACCGTGAGCGTGTTGCCGTTGATGTGCAGTGCCTGCATAAGTCAATTACGCCAGGGAGGACGCCGGGGACACAGAGGAATGACCTTGCCTCCGCGTCCTCCCTATCTTCATTTGTCCATCGCTCGCCGGAACGCGGTCGCGTACTTCTCCGGCAGCTCGCGCCGCCGGAACTCAGCATCGGTCACGATGTGCGTCGTCTCGCCCTCGGCCAGCAGGGTGCCGTCGCTCACGCGCACCAGCACGTACCCAAAGTGGACCAGCGCTCCGCGCAGATTCCGGATTTCGGTCCGCACCACCAGTTCGTCGTCATATCGTGCCGGCGCTTTGTACCGGCAGCGCGCGTCGGCCACCGCGATGTAGCAGTTGTCCTCGCGCTCCATGTCGCGATACGCGAACCCAAGCTGGCGAAACAGCTCCACCCGCCCGACTTCAAACCATACAAAGTAATTGGAGTGATACGCCACGCCCATCTGGTCGGTCTCGGCATAGCGCACTCTGAACCGAGTTTCGTTGATCAATTCAGCTCACCGCAGACCAAGATTGAGTCCTGCTCTTGAAACATAACCGACGATCGCACGACTGCGTCACTCCCCTATGGCCTTTGCGCAACCTCGGTGTCCTTCGTCTGGACCGAATCCTGCCCGCGACGAGCACGGACCTCGACGGCCCAAATGCCAACTGCTAAGTGCCAATTGCGGGGTTTATTTGCCCGTCCACTTCGGCTTGCGCTTCTCCAGAAACGACGCGATCCCTTCGCGGAAGTCTGCGGTCGTGCGGATGCGCGCGTTCTCTTCCACCGCGTCGGCGATCTGCCGGTCGAGTTGCTCGCGGATGAAGCCGTTGATCAGCCTCTTCGTCGCCCGCACCGACGAGGGCGAGTTCTCCATGATCTGCGCCGCCAGCGCCTTCGCCCGCGGCATCAGTTCCTCCGGCGCTACGACTTCGTTCACCAGCCCATACCGATGCGCCTCGGCCGCGTCGAACAGCCGCCCGGCCATCAGCAGGTCGCGCGCGATTTTGTGTCCCACCTGCATCACCAGGAACGACGACACGATCGCCGGAACGAACCCGATCCGCACCTCGGTGTACCCGAACTTCGCTTCCGGCACCGCCAGCGTGAAGTCGCACATGGTCGCGATCCCCGTGCCGCCGGCGATGGCCGCGCCATTCACCGCCGCGATTGTGGGCAGTGGAAATTCGTAAATCCGCCGGAACAGCCGCGCCATCGCCGCCGAGTCTTTCACGTTCTCATCATGCGTCTTGCCCACCAGCGCCTTCAGGTTCTCCAGGTCGAGCCCCGCGCAAAACGCCTTGCCCGCCCCTGTCACGATCAGCACCTGCGCCGTGCTGCCGGCAACTTCGTCAAGCGCACGCATCAATTCGTCGACCAGCTCAAAGCTCACCGCATTGCGCTTGTCCGGACGATTCAGCGTGAGCGTCGCCACGCCCGCATCCTCCGCCAGCAGCACAGTTTTGAACGTAGAGAACTCCATTCCTTCGTGCCCTTTGTGTTCCCTGGTGTCCTTCGTGTTTAGGCTCTCGATTTCGCTCTCGGTTTGGGCCAGCAGCCACAAGCCGGCAAGCCAGCAGCGTTTTACTGCACCGTCAGCCCCGCATACCGCTTTCCAATCTCATGCGACGCCAGCAGCACCGCGTCCAGCGGTTTCAAGGGCGGCAGCTTGGCGTCGCGCTGCTTGAGCGCCTCGAGCACGATTTCCGTGGGAATATTTCCCACCAGCTCGTCCTGCGCAAACGGACACCCGCCCAGCCCGCCGATCGCCGAATCGAACCTTCGCGCGCCCGCATCGTATGCCGCCAGCACCTTCGCCGCCGCATCCTCGCGCCGGCTGTGCAGGTGGACGCCGATTTCCATCTCCTCATACCGCCCGATCACCGGTTTCACCAGCGCGCCAATCTGCTCCGCTGTCGCCACGCCCACCGTGTCCGCCAGCGATACCGCCGCGATGTCCATGTCTGCGATCAGTCCCACCGCCTCCGCGACTTCTTCCGCGTTCCACAAGTCGCCGTACGGATTCCCGAACGCCATGCTGATATACACCACCACATCGAGCCCGGCCTCATCGGCCTTCTTCTTGATCGCTTCCAGCACGTCGAGCGCCTGCTCCAGCGTCTGCTTCTGGTTCTGCTGCAGAAAAGTCGGCGACACCGAGTACGGGAATCCCAGCGTGCGCACCGCCTCGGTTGCAATCGCGCGGTCCGCTCCCTGCTCGTTCACCACGATCCCAATGATCTCCACGTCATCCGGCGGATCGAACCGCTCCAGCACTTCCTCCGAATCCGCCATCTGCGGCACCGCGCGCGGCGCAACGAAACTCACGGCGTCAATGTGCTTGAATCCCGCGCTGATCAGCGCGCGCAGGTAGTCCGCCTTCAGCTGCGCCGGAATCTGCGTCTTCAGTCCCTGCCACGCGTCCCGCGGACACTCGATCAGCTTCAAATCCACTGCAGTTGTTCCCGTGTATTTTCGTTGCGCACGTTGCCGGTGTTCAGCGTGCTCTTGGGTTCGAACAGCACAACGTGTACTTCCTCATCCGACATCGGCATGTGCTCAGTCGCGCGCGGAATGATCACGAACTCGCCCGGCCGGATTGTCAGCTCGCGCTCGCCGCCCGCCTCGCGCACCTTGATGCGCAGCACGCCTTTCACCACCAGGAACATCTCGTCTGCACGCTCATGCTGGTGCCAGACGAACGTGCCCTCGACTTGGTGACCTTCACGTGCATGTCGTTCACTTCGCCGAACTGAGAACCGAGAACTGACAACTGGCAACCGGCAACTGACAACTACGTCTGCAGCACTCCCGTCTTGAACTCCTTGACCTCCGGATTCAGCGCCGCCGCCTCCAGCGCCTCGATGAGCGCCGCCCGCGTGTCCAGCGGATCGATGATCCGGTCAATCCACAGCCGCGCCGCGCCGTACCGCGGGTCCATCTGCCGGTCGTAGGTCCGCTTCACCTCGTCATATAGTTTCTTGCGCTCGTCCTCGCTCAGCTTTTTTCCGCCGCGCTCCAGTTGTTTGATCTTGATCTCCACCAGCGTCGCCGCAGCCGACTCGCCCGACATCACGCTGTACCGCGCCGTCGGCCACGCGAAGACGAAGCGCGGATCGTACGCCTTGCCGCACATCGCATAGTGACCGGCCCCGAACGATCCGCCCACGATCACGGTGATCTTCGGCACCACCGAATTCGACACCGCGTTCACCATCTTCGCGCCCGCGCGAATGATCCCGCTCCACTCCGCGTCGCGTCCCACCATAAAGCCGTTCACGTCGTGGAAAAAAATCAGCGGCACCAGGTTCTGGTTGCAGTCCAGGATGAACCTTGCCGCCTTCTCCGCGCTCTCCGTGTAGATCACGCCGCCGAACTCCACCCGCTTGTGGCCTTCGTGATCGATCTGCTGCTGGTGCTGCTTTTGGTTGGCCACGATCCCCACCGCGTATCCGCCAATGCGCGCGTAGCCGCAGATCACCGTCTTGCCGTATTCCGGCTTGTACTCGTCGAAGCGGCTGCCGTCCACGATCCGCGCCAGGATTTCTTTCATGTCATACGGCTTCGCCGCGTCCGACTCGAAGATCCCATACATCTCCTCCGCCGGATACGCCGGCGGCGCCGCCTTGCGATGATCGAACGGCGCCGTCTTGCGGTGCCCAATCTTCTCCGCCAGCGAGCGCAGCCGCGCCAGCGCCGCCTCGTCGTTCGGCTCGCGATAGTCAATCGTGCCGCTGATCTGCGCATGCATCGCCGCGCCGCCCAGCTCTTCAGCTGACACCTTCTGCCCGATCGCCGCCTGCACCAGCGCCGGCCCGGCGAGAAAAAGTCCGCTGCCGTCGGTCATCACCAGGTGGTCGCACATCAGGGGCAGATACGCGCCCCCCGCCACGCACATCCCCATGATCGCCGCGATCTGCGGAATGCCCGTCGCCGACATCACCGCGTTGTTCCGGAACACGCGCCCAAAATCATCCGTGTCGGGGAACACGTCTTCCTGCAACGGCAGGAACACGCCTGCCGAATCCACCAGGTAGATCGTCGGGATATGGTTCTCGATCGCGATGTTTTGCGCCCGGATGACCTTCTTGGCTGTCATGGGAAAGAACGCGCCCGCCTTCACCGTGGCGTCGTTCGCGATGACCATGAACAGCCGCCCATGAATCTGCCCCAGGCCCGTGACCACTCCGGCCGCCGGCGCCCCGCCCCACTCCTCGTACATCTCGAAGGCCGCATACAGGCCCAGCTCGAACAGGTCCGTCCCGGGATCGAGCAGCAGCGCAATGCGCTCGCGCGCCGTCAGCCGTCCTTTGCTGTGCTGGTTTTCGATGGCCCTTGCCCCGCCGCCCTGCCGCAGCACTTCTTCCTCGTTATGCAACCGCGACACCAGCTCCGCCATGGCGCGCATGTTCTTCTCAAAGCGCGCCGAGGTGGCGTCAATCTTGGTAGCGAAGGCCTCGCCCGCCGCCGGAGACGCTCGTTTCTCGCTGGTGGTGCGTTCAGTCATGCAGCCGTTTGTTGACGTAAACCATTCAACCTACTACAGCAAAACCGGAGTGGCAAACAGGTAGACGCGCCTGTTCGCGGGCGCATCTGAGCTTATTCGGGAGGTGGCATGCCATGGTCACTGTGACCTGCGATGTCTGCAGAGCCAAGCGCACCAGCGGAGAAGAATGGGTCCTCGGTTACGACCTTCAGGCGGAAACGCCCACCTCGGTCCAGCGCGCCATTCGCTTCCTTGATCGCTGGGACGATCGCCGCATCCTCGATCTGGGCGCAATTCATCTCTGTTCGGAACGCTGCCGCGAGCGCTATATCAAAGGAGCACGCGCGGCCTGAGCGGGTGGGCGCAGTGTAGCTGCCCGGCCCAACACTTAGGTGCTACACTGAATGCACTGCCCCACGCCCGCGTGGCCCAGCGGATCCAACATGCCGATTGAAAGCGTCCTGCGCGCACGCCTCCTGGGACAATCCGACGCTATTCTTGCCTTGATCGCCGGTATGACCGATGCGGACAAGACGGCGCAACCGCTCTCCGGCAAGTGATCGCTGCACCAGCAGATCTGCCACCTCGGCCGCTACCACGAAGTTTTTCTCGAGCGCCTCGACCAGATTCTCCACGGGCCTTCGCCGCCGAAGATGGAGCGTTACCGCGCCGAAGACGATCCGCAGTGGCCCGCCTGGATGCGATTGAGCCCCGACGATGCACTCGAGCGTTTTCGCAATCTTCGCACCAAGCTGATCAGGGAGCTCGACGGCTGTTCATCGTCGGACTGGGCCCGCACCGGCGCCCACCCGGCGCTCGGCGAGATGACGCTGCGCAAGTGGGTTGAGTTCTTCCTCGTCCACGAAGCCCATCACATCTACAACATGATGTTCACCAAGTCTGCCGCCAAAGAAAGGCCCGGCGGCCTCAGCATCCGCGCCTCGTAATTTACAAAAACCCTTCCCCGGGTCGCCCTGAAATCACGAGCTGTTTGCGGCCGAAGGTCCCCAGCACCGCTGGCAGCATTTCCGCTGGTCGAGGTCACCTGCCACTGGCCCGTGTGGACGTGGGCGACCTCCCCGCGAACGGCTCGCTCTCAGAGTGAAGCCGCGCCGAAGCCGCCTCCTTCACTCGGTACCTGGTACGGAGTGCTGTGTACTGGTCACTGCCGCCTCCACCGGATCATCCACCACTCGCTCCACCAGTCCGCACTCGAGCGCTTCCTTGGCCGTCAGCTTCTCCGCCGCGCAGAACATCTGCAACGCCCGGCCCTTGCCGATCCGCCGCGGCAGTCGCTGCGTCCCGCCCCAACCGGTAATCAGTCCCAGCGACGCGCCACGATGCCCAAACACAGCATTCGGCGCCGCCAGCCGCCTATGACACGCCAGCGCCAGGTCCAGCCCGCCGCCGAAACAATGCCCCTGGACTGCCGCGATCACTGGGGCAGGGAAGTCCGCCACCAGCTGCATCAGTCGCTGTCCGTTGCGCGCGAAGTCGAACGCACCGGCGCCACTCAACCTTGAGATTTCGTTCAGATCGGCCCCGGCCGAGAAGAATTTCTGATTGCCGGTCACGATGAGCGGCCGGGGACTGCGTTCCGCGGCCAGTTCTTCAACCCACCGCGCCAGGATGGAAAGCGAAGCCCGCGTCAGCCGATTCATCCCATCAGCAGACGTCAACCGCAGCAGCCACGCCCCGGCTCGGTCCTCGATGACGGCGGGAGGCTTTGAATCCGTGTCATCCGCGTTTATCCGCGGTAAGCGGTCCCTGCTCATCGCGGCGGCGGGCCTTCCAGGTCGGCCACAATCGACGCCAGCGCGGAGCGGAACTGCTCGGCGCCCTCCACATCCAATCGCCGCGGGCGCAGCGGCTTGAGCACGCGCTCCATCTCGTCCCATATCGCGCCGTACTCCAGGTGCCCGCGCAGGTAATAGACGCGGCACTCGCACGCCATCTGCGGCATCGGCTCCACATGCGTGCCCGTTGGAAACAGCATGCCGCTGCCCGCCACGATGTAGGCGCGCTCCGGCCGCTCGCCGCGCGGCCCGCGGCACGCCGGACGCGCCTCCCGCACGGTGCGCTGCATGAAATTGCTGAAGAACGCCGCCGTCTGTTTGCGCCCCTGCAGCGTGCTCACGTCCACCACCGGCGCGCTCACCTGCAGCGCCGCCTGCACGATCTTGTCCCAGTCAGCCCTCTCCGGGTCCACGTCCTCGAACAGCACCTTCAACCCGAGCACGTCGATGCCGTTCAGTCGCACGCAGCCCGGATCCACGTCCAGCTGCGAAAGCACGTGCGTGATCTGAAGAAACGCCGAGACGTTGCGACGCAGCGTCCGCGTCCGCCCGCTGTAGATGGCCGACGGGCTGAAGTTCACCAGCACGTCCACCTGCACCGGATGCCGCGCCTTCACCGGCAGCGTCAGCCGCGCCGCCGGAAACTGCCAGCTCTGCCCCACCTGGTCCACGAATTCCACCGCCGGCAGACCCGACTCCAGTTGCGGCAGCGGATCGTTCTTCAGCGGCGCCACCTCGATCCACTTCCGCCCAACGTTGCGCTGCTTCAGCTCGCTGTCGTAGAGCACGAGCGCGACCTGGTATTTTCCCGGGCGCAGGAAAACTCCCACCACGAACTCCAGCGAATCCTTCTTGCTTACCGGCTTGTCGAGGGCCATCTCGCCGTAGCTCTCGTCTTCGAACCACCCTCCGTCTTCATCGGCCACCTTGGCCAGCACCTGCAGGTTGCGCTTCACTGACTTCTTTTGCAGATCGCTGGCGCGCATTTCGGCGCGCACTTCCACCAGCTGCCGCTCCATGAAGGTGAGCCGCGGCGGCATGATCTGGATGTGCCAGGGAATCTCGGTGCGGTCCGGTTCGCGCAGCCACTCCTCCGCCGCAAACGCGAACTCGCGCGGCGCCCGCGTCACCTCCGCGTACGCAGCCGGAGCGATCCAGACGCACATCGCCGCCAGCGCCAGCAACATGCGCGTCTTGTACGCCAGATTGGACATTTGGAAACTGTTTCTTGTAGAGACGTAGCCTGCTACGTCTCCCTCGCGCCGGTTGACGGCCTCACCCCACCGGCACCCCTCTCGGCTTCACGTTTTCGCGTATGAACCTGATGATGTCGTCCATCGGCGTACCCGGCACGAAGATCGCCGCCACCCCCGCCTGCTTCAGCCGCGCAAAATCCACGTCGGGAATGATGCCGCCCACCACCAGCAGCACGTCATCCATCTTGTTCTGCTTCAGCAGCTCGGCCACGCGCGGCACGATGGCGTTGTGCGCGCCGGAAAGGATCGAAAGGCCGATCACGTCCACGTCTTCCTGCAGCGCCGCCCCGGCAATCATCTCCGGCGTCTGCCGCAGACCGGTATAGATGACCTCCATGCCGGCATCGCGCAGCGCGCGCGCGATCACCTTCGCCCCGCGGTCATGCCCGTCCAGCCCGGGCTTGGCCACGAGCACACGTATCTTGCGTCCTTCAGCCATGTACCTCTATTTAACCACGAACCGGCAGGCCATCCTGACTGGCAACCGGCAACGCGAAACTAGGTTTTCGTGTCCTGGCTCCTCCATAAATACCAGCACGCCACCGAGCAATACGGATGCCAGCTCGCGGAGATCTTCAGCACCTGTTTCGGCTGCGGCATCCTGCGCTTGCCCCAATGCTTGCGGATCGCCGCGTTCACGCCGAAGTCCACCGTCGGCATCACGTTGGGCCTGCGCAGCGCGAACATCAGGAACATCTGCGCTGACCACTCGCCGATCCCCTTCACCCGCGTCAGGTGCTCGATCACCTCCGCGTCGCTCATCTCCGGCAGCCTGGAAAAATCAATCTCGCCCGACTTCGTCTTTTCCGCCAGGTCGCGCAGATAGCTCGTCTTCTGCCGCGAAAATCCGATCGCGCGCATCTCCGCGTCCGTCAGCTTCAGCACCGACTCCGGCGTCAGCTCCGGACCGGCCTTGTCCACCAGTCGCTGGAAAATCGTGCTCGCCGCCTTGCCGTTCAGTTGCTGGAAGGCGATCGAGCGCAGCATCGACGTGAACGTCGGCTCGCGGTACGTCATGCGGAACGGGCCAACGCGTTCGATGATCCGCGCCAGCACCGGGTCCGCCTTCTTCAGATGTCGCACAGCGTGTCGCATTTGTGGATGAGAGTTCAGGGGTAGCGATTAGGCCGTCAGCAGGATGGGTTCACTTTTCGTGATCACCAGCGTGTGCTCATAGTGCGCCGCCCGCGCGCCGTCCACCGTGCGGACGGTCCAGCCGTCGCTCCCGGTCTGGATCGTGTTTCGTCCCCAGCGGATGATCGGCTCCACCGTGATCACTAGGCCCTCGGTCAGCGGCTGCCTCGCGTTCGGATCAAAGTAGTTGGGCCCGCTCGGCGGCTCATGGATCGTCCTTCCCACGCCGTGACCGGTCAGCTCGCGCAGCACGGTAAACCCCGAGCGGTTGACTTCCTCCTCCACCGCCGCGCCGATGTCGCACACGCGCTTGCCCACGCGCGCCGCTTCCATCCCCTTGCGGAACGCGCGCTCCGCGCACGCCGCCAGCGCCCGCGACCGCGCACTCGCATCGCCGACCGCAACGGTGATCGCCGCATCCGCCACGTAGCCGTTTTTCTGCGCGGTCACGTCCAGCTTCACCAGGTCGCCTTCGTCCAGCCGACGCTGCCCAGGCACGCCGTGCACCACCTCGTCGTTCACGCTGATGCACACTTCGCCCGGAAACCCGTACACCGTGCGCGGCGACGACTGAGCCCCAAGCCGGTCGAACTCGTGCCCCGCCAGCGCGTCCAGCTCGCCCGTGCTGATCCCCGGCCTCACCGCCGCCGGCAGCGCCGCCAAAACCTCAGCCACGATCGCGCCAATCGCCTTCAGCCCATCCAAATCGTGTTGCGATTCAATCGACATCTCACCTTTAGTTTACAATTCCCGCCAATTCAAGTGAACGCGGCCAGGGTGGAGTTTTCTCCGATTGACTCGATTGTGCAGCGGCGCCGCTTCAGTTGTGCCGTAGAGATGCCCCATTGGAGATGTTGCCGAGAGGGCCCTGAGCGACGCGAAGGGCGATTCGAGGCGCGAACCGGACGCCATGCCCAAAACTAAGAGACCGAAAAAACCCCCGAAATCCGCCAGGCCGGCCGCCAAGGCCAAAGCGCCCGCCGCAAAAGCGAAGTCCGCCGCACTCGACTTCAACCACGCCATGATCTACGCCAAAGACGTGGCCCGCTCCACCGCCTTCTACTCGGGCCTGCTCGGCTTCAAGCTGATCGACGAATTCCGCTACGAGGGACAGCCCGTCTACGCCCGCTTGCGCGCCAAGGCCGGCAACGGCACCATCGCCATCCACCAGCTGTCGCCCGGCGCGCCCAACGCCAGCGAAGGCGTCCGCCTCTACTTCGAAGTCGAAGCGCTCGACGATGTCTGCGCCAAACTCAAGGCCAAAGGCGTTTACTTCACCCAGCTCCCTAAAATGATGCCCTGGGGCTGGAAGCACGCCTACCTCGACGATCCCGACAATCACGAGATCTCGCTCTACTGGGCGGGCGCCAACCGCATGAAGAAGACCGTGATGCGCGCCGGCAAAGAAGCAGCCGGCAAACCCCGGTAGAGACGTAGCTCGCCACGTTTCCTGGTGTCCCTTGACTGGCGCCTCCTTCCTGCCCATACTTCCTGCCCGTCAGGAGGAACTGTTATGCCGCGCACGCGTCGTTTCGGCCTGCTCGCCGGCCTCCTCGTACTTCCGGTCATCGCTGTGGCCCAGGGACAAATGCACGTCTGGGCCGATCAGAATTACGACTCCTGGGAAAACGGCCTGCACACCGAGTTCACCCTCAACGGCGAACTGGTAGACATCTTCACCGCCACTAAGGCCGTGCCCATCAACCTCAAGCCGGGCTGGAACACCATCGTTATGAAGACCACGCCGCAGCCCTCCAACAAGCACAACGAGCTCATCTTCCGCATCGGTCCGATGCAGGACGTGCAGAAGGGAAGCCGCACCGAAAAGGTCATGCAGCCCGTGCTTTGGGAATTCCGCAACGGCACCGACTGGAACTTCAAGGACGGCGAGTGGTCGCACCCGCTCGGGCCCGACGTAAAGCAAGTCACCCTCGCCTACAAGCTCTACTATGCCGGGCTTGACCGTGAAATGCCCAAGATCAAGGCTGGCGACTACATTCTCGTCGGCAAACCAAACTACAACTCGTGGAATTCGCCCGTTATCGCCACCGTCTGGCTGAACGGCGCCGCGCTCAACAGCATCACGCTGCAAGAGCGCAACATGGTCGTCACCGACCTGATCAAGCCCGGCAGGAACGAGCTACGCATCGTCTCCACCCGCATCAAGGACGCAATCAAGAACAACGACGAGGAGATCGAGATCCTGGGTCCGGCCTCGTGGAACGTCACCGCCAACAAGTACGAGTTTCCGCCGGTGATGAAGGCTTCCGCCATGCAGGGCTGGACGCGCGATCCCAGGTCCGGCCAGCTCTCCAGCCGCGTCTCCAAAGACGGTATGGAGATCGATCGCGTCGTGCCGTTTATGATCCGCGCCGCGGCCTCGACAACGCCGTCGCAATAAGAGCTTTCACCGGAAAGGACACAGAGGAACACAGGGAAAACCAGAGCTTTGGTTTTCCGCCGCCTCTGTGTTCTCTGGGGTGAGGTTCTTGCTTTTGCGGGAAACGAACAACGGGAAACGCTCCTACGTAATGCTGCTCTCCTCGTAGGTCCCGAAGACGTCGCGCAGCGCCTCGCACACTTCGCCCACCGTGGCGTAGGCGCGGACCGCATCCACGATGTAGGGCATCGTGTTCGCGCTGGAAATCTGGCCCGGCCGCGTGATCACCGGCTCCTGCGACGCCGCTTTCTTCAGCGCGTCCAGCCGCCGCCGGACTTCGTCATTCGACCGCCGCGCGCGCAGGGCTTTTAACTTCTTGGATTGCGCCTCGGCCACCGACTCGTCAATGTAGAGCGTCTCGGGCGCCTCTTCCTCGACCTCGAACTCGTTCGCGCCGACAATGATCTTCTCTTTCGCCTCCACCGCGCGCTGGAACTGATAGCTCGCCTCGGCGATCTCCTTCTGCGGATATCCCAGCTCGATCGCCCGCACCATGCCGCCCATCGCGTCCAGCTTGCTGAAATAATCGAACGCGCCCTGCTCCATCTTCAACGTGAGGTTCTCCAGGAAATACGACCCGCCGAGCGGGTCCACCGTGTTCGCCACGCCGGATTCGTACGCAATGATCTGCTGCGTGCGCAGGGCGATGCGCGCGGCTTCCGCCGTCGGCAGCGCCAGCGCTTCGTCGTAAGAATCGGTGTGCAGCGACTGCGTTCCGCCCAGCACCGCCGCCAGCGCCTGGATGGCCACGCGGGCAATGTTGTTCATCGGCTGCTGCGCCGTCAGCGAGACGCCCGCCGTCTGCGTGTGGAAGCGCAGCAGGCGCGTGCGCGCGTTTTTCGCGCCGAAGCGGTCGCGCATCGTCTCGTACCAGATCTTGCGCGCCGCGCGGTACTTGGCGATCTCTTCGAAGAAGTCGTTGTGCGCGTTGAAAAAGAAGCTCAGCCGCGGACCGAACTCATCCACGTCGAGCCCGCGCCGCCGCGCCCATTCGACGTATTCCACGCCGTCGTAGAGCGTGAACGCCAGCTCCTGCAGCGCCGTCGAGCCCGCCTCGCGGATGTGGTAGCCGCTGATGGATATCGTGTTGAAGCGCGGCGTGTACAACGACCCGAACTCGAACGTGTCCACCACCAGCCGCATCGAGGGCGCCGGCGGATAGATATACTCCTTCTGCGCGATGTATTCTTTAAGAATATCGTTCTGGACGGTGCCGGAAATCTTCTTCCAGTCCGCGCCCTGTTCTTCCGCCACCGCCAGGTACATCGCCCACAGCACCGACGCCGGCGAATTGATGGTCATCGAGGTGGTGATCTTCTCCAGCTCGATGCCGCGGAAAAGAATCTCCATGTCCTCCAGCGAATCAATCGCCACGCCGCACTTGCCGACCTCGCCCTCGCTGGCCGCGTGGTCCGAGTCGTAGCCCATCAGCGTGGGCAGGTCGAACGCCACCGAGAGCCCGCCGGCGCCGTGCGCCAGCAGGTCGAGATAGCGCAGGTTGGTTTCCTCCGGCGACGCGAACCCGGCGAACTGCCGCATCGTCCACAGCCTGCCGCGATACCCCGAGGCGTGAATGCCGCGCGTGTACGGCGGCTGCCCCGGATAGCCGAGATACTTCTCGTACGACCAGTCCGCGGGCAGGTCGGCCTGCGTGTACAGCCGCCGCACCGGTTCGCCGGAAATGGTGGTGAAGCGCGCGTGCCCGTGCTCGTCGCGGTTCACCCCCGTCGCCGCGCCGATGGGACGCTCCGGAGCCTTTTCCAGCGCCGGCCCGAGCGTCTGCTCAGCCCACCTCTTCTCCGACTCGGCGGGATGCCGCCCTTCAAACACGTCCTGGATCGGCGACTCGCTGACTTGCGCGGCTTCGTTGCGCGGCTTCTTCTGGTCTGACATGGGGCTGTCTCATGATAAGAGATGCCCGGCGGCGGAGCAACGAAGCAGAACTCCAATCGGCGCGGCCGGAAGCCGCGCCCTTTCAATGCCACTTCGCGCCTTGACTCTCCTCCGCCTCCCCATTACTCTCGCGCGCCATGCCAAAGCTCAAACTGGTCGCCGGCGTCGTCCTCGCCTCGCTCGCCTACGGGCCTCATTCCTCATTCGCTGGCGCTCAATCGCTCACCGAATCCCAGCGCGCCGCCGTCTGGCTCAGCGGAGTGCGCGTCAACGCCAACGTCACCTACAGCACGCAGAGCAACGTCGACCTCAAGCTCGACGTCTATCGCCCGCGCCTCGCTCCGGGACAAGCCGGGCCCGGCGGTCCGTATCCGGTGGTCGTCGAGATCCACGGCGGCGGATGGATCGCCGGCACGAAAGAAGGCTCCATCATGACGCTCATGCCGTGGCTCGAGCGTGGATGGGCCGCCGTCAACGTCGAGTACCGCCTGGGCCGCGTCGCTCCCGCGCCCGCCGCCGTCGAAGACTCGCGCTGCGCCCTGCGCTGGGTGGCGCGCAACGCCAAAAACTACGGCTTCGATCCCTCCCGCATCGTCGTCACCGGCGGCTCGGCCGGCGGACACCTGGCGCTCACCACCGGCATGCTGCGCGCCGCCGACGGCCTCGATTACGAGTGTGCCGGCAACAAGTTTGACACCTGGGCCGGCCCCCAGCCCGAGCCCGAGCCGAAGGTCGCCGCCATCGTGAACTGGTTCGGCATCGCCGACGTTCCCGCCATGCTCGCCGGCGACGAAACGCGCGGCTACGCCGTCGAATGGCTGGGCAGCGCCGGCGGCGACCCGGTCGCGCGCGCCATCACCGCCAAGCGCGTCTCGCCCATGTCGTACGTCCGCGCCGGCACCGCGCCCATCATCACCATCCACGGCGACAACGACACCCTCGTGCCCTACGCCCAGTCCGTCCGCCTGCACCAGGCGCTCACCAAGGCCGGCGTTCCCAACAAGCTGGTCACCATCCCCGGCGGCGGACACGGCGGCTTCACCGTCGACCAGGACATCACGGCCTACACCGCCATCTTCGACTTCCTCGCCGCGCAGAAGCTGCTGGAGGCGGGGAGGCCGTAGGTCGCGCCGGCAACGACTTCAAGGCCTGCCGCGGATGAACGCGGATGAACGCGGATTCTCAGAAACGATGAACTTCACGATGTAGCGGCGGGCGCCCCGCCCGCCGGCACATCACCACGGAACGATGGAGCCCGGCCAACCCCCGGCCGGGTTCTGTCTCGCGTAGGCCCGGACGTTCCGTCCGGGCAGGCCGAGCACAGCTCGGCGACTTCTTTCGTAAGGGCGCGACTTCCAGTCGCGCCCCAAGAGCGAGCCAAGCCATCGCTTTTGAAGGGGCGCGGCTTGCAGCCGCGCCATTCACCACTCCAACTCCGATGGGGCTTCAGCCCCTGAGGTGCTGCCGCACAACCTCAGCGGCTGAAGCCGCCATTCCGTCCGTTTCCGATCGGCGCGGCTGGAAGCCGCGCCCCTTCAAAGCGCCTTGTCATCGGCTCGCGGACTCAAACCTTGGCACGGCGCGCGCGCCACCCCTCCCCACCCCTCCCACGCCGGTCTTTGGGGCACAACAACTTAGCGGAAATTGGTCCGCAGATCTTTGAGTTTGCAGGAGTTAGAGGCAAAGTATTCAGAACAAAGGACTATGTCTTGTAGCTATAGTGTTCAATCCGTGTTGTGCCTCGACGCTACTGCGGAAAGCTGTGGAAGAGCAAGCGTAGAGATGCGTAATGTCAGTCGCGGATTCAGAGTAAAGATATGCTGTCCTTACAAATGACCGAAGGCAAAGCATTAAAGATCTTGGAACCTTATCATCAAAAAGTGATCGCTCGGCCAGTTGTTAGGCCTCTGTTAGGCGGACCTAATTTCTATAGCGGCCGCTGGGATGGAATCACTCGAGCGTCTCTAGCGCGTCCGCGCGCTCAACCCCGTACCTCAGGCATAATGCCCTGTCCTCGCTAACGAAGGAGACAGCCATCATGCGTGCACTACGCCTCTTTTTCTTGCGCGTCAGCGTCCTTTGCCTCTTCGCCTTCGCGGCCGCCGCGCTTGCCCAGCAAGCGCCGCCCAAGCGCATCGTCATCGCCGCCTCCAACGTCCTCGACGGCAAAGGACGCGTGCTGCGCGACACGCGCATCGTCGTCGAGGGCTCGAAGATCGTCGCGCTCGATCCCAAGGCTGCGCCCATTGACTACGACCTCCGCTCCGCCGTGTTCGGCGACCTGCGCACTCAGTCGCGAGGGAATGGCGACGGCAACACGAAAGACCGCGGCAACGCGAACGCTTCCCCCACTCAAGCCAAGGCGCAGTTCAAGTGGCCCACCGTGACGGTCCTCCCCGGCTGGATTGACGCGCACGTGCACATCACGTGGAGCTTCGGCGCCGACGGCAAGAATGCCGGCGCGGGCCAGACCACGCCCGAGGCGGCGTATCGCTCGGCGGAAAACGCCTGGCGCACGCTGATGGCTGGCTTCACCACGGTGCAGAGCATCGGCTCGCCCACCGACATCCCGCTGCGCGACGCCATCGCGCGCGGCACGCTGCCCGGCCCGCGCATCCTGACCGCGGCCGAGCCGCTGGTGGGACGCGGCGAGCAGACGGGCACGCCCGATGAAATCCGGGCGTTCATTCGCAAACAAAAAGACGCGGGCGCCGACGTGATCAAGATCTTCGCCTCGCAGAGCATCCGCCAGGGCGGCGGCATGACGCTCTCGCAGGAGCAGCTTGCCGCCGCCTGCGACGAAGCCAAGAAGCTCGGCCTGCGCACGCTGGTGCACGCCTACAAAGGCGCGGTGCGCGCGGCCACGCTCGCCGGATGCACCCAGATCGAGCACGGCATCATGGCCACCGACGACGACCTGAAGCTCATGGCCGAGCGCGGCACGGTGCTTGATCCGCAGTGCGGCCTGGTGCTGGAAAACTATCTCGCCAACAAGCAGCGCTACCTGGGCACGCAGGGCTACACCGAAGAGGGCTTCACGGCGATGGAGAAGCTGCCGCCGCAGCTGCACGACCTGTTTCATCGCGCGCTGGCCACGCCCGGACTCAAAGTCGTGTTTGGCACCGACGCCGTCGCCGGCGCGCACGGCCGCAACGCCGAAGAGCTGGTGGACCGTGTGCACGACTGCGGCGTGCCGCCGGTGCAGGCGCTGGTCTCGGCCAACTCGCTCGCCGCCGAAGCCATGGGGCTCGGCAACGAGATCGGCACCATCGCGCCCGGCATGGAGGCCGATATCATCGCCGTCGCCGGCGATCCGGTGAAGGACATCACGGCGGTCCGCCGCGTGGTGTTCGTGATGAAGGGCGGCGTGGTCTACAAGAACGAAGCGGCGAAGTAGCCACGGTGGGAGCACCGGACTTTAGCGCGGTGAACAAAGCGCGCCGCTCATAGGGCCTCAGCCCGGCTGGCCCAGAGTTTGGGTCGCGCACTCATTGCTGGGTCATGCTGAGGCCGCGCAGTTTGCGGCCGAAGCACCTGCGATTTCCGCCCGGCGCCGCCTCCCGCGCCCGGCCGGACCAGATGCTCGCGGCCGAGACGACGGCTGCGTGTCACGCGGAAAAGGGCCCGGCCGAGGGCGGCCGGGCCCGGTTGTTCTTCAGTGTTGGTCCGTGTTCATCCGCGATGTCCGCGGTAAGCGTTTTTCCGACTACAGCGAGTTCAAAAACGCGATCAGCGCGTTTTTCTGCGCGACGCTCAACCCGCGGTAATTGTTGATCACGCCGGTGGCTTCGCCGGCGTGGCGCACGATGGCGTCGTGGCGGGTGAGCGATTCTCCGTCGTGCATCAGGCGGATGCGCGTACGCAGGCCCCACAGCGGCGGCGTGCGGAACTTGTTCGCCGTTTCCGGCGGGCCGTTCTGCACAATGCCGTCGCCGGTGCCGACGTTGTGCAGCAGGAAGTCGCTGTAGGGATGGATCGTCTTGCCGCCGAGCGCGGCGGGAATGGTGAACTTTCCACCGTTCACGACCGTGCCGGCGGGCGCGGTTGTGATGCTGGCCACGTGGCACATGGCGCAGCCGATGTTGGCGAACAGTCGCTCGCCGGCCTGGGCGTCGGGCGTGGCCGCGGCCACGGCGTCGCGCGGCGGGGCCTTCGTCGCGCGCATGAAGAAGGCGAAGCGATCCAGGTCGCCCACGCCGGTCGCGTCCTCCACCGACTCAGGATCGGAGGTCGTCTTGCAGACAGTGGTGGTGTCCACAGGAGCCAGGCGCGTGGTCACGCCCATTTCATTCAGATAAGCATCCGCGGCGAAGGATAGCAATGAGGCATGCTGGTTCTTCCAGCCGAAGCGTCCCGCGCGCAGCGCGTTGCCGGCTTCAAGCACCGGCACGCGGATGAGCTGCCCGGCAATGCGCCCTCCGGTCGCGGCGCGCTGCTGGGCGGCGATGGCGGCCAGCGTCGAGTCGTCAATCGCCTCCACAAAGCCGTCGCCCAGGACCGGCAGCGACATGCGGAACGTGGTGAGCGTTTCCCGCAGCGTGATCCTGCCTTGCGCCTGCGGACAGATGGCACGGTCGTTGATCAGCGACCGGTTGGCGAGCGTGGCGGCGCCGTTGTCGAGCAGCACGGTGGCGCCCACGAAGTTGCCGGCCAGGTCGCGATGTCCGGCGCGAAATTCGCTCACCTGGCTGGCGCCGCCGGTCACCGGCGACTGATGGCAGCTGGCGCACGACGTGTCGTTGAACAACGGCCCCAGGCCGTCGGGGATGCCCTCGGTTTCTTCAAAAACCTCCTGCGCCTGCGCGAAGGTCATGTTCGGACTTTCAGCCAGGCCGCTGCTCTCGCACGGTCCGACGCCGGCGGGAAGATTGCCCGTGGGACATCCGGTGGGAGTGGTGAATCCGGTGGGCGCCTGCACCTGCGTCACGTTCTGGCTGACCAGCAGGGAAATCGCGCCAAGCGAGAGAACGGAAAACGCGACGGCGAGGGCCTTGCGGTGTGGCATGTCCAACTCCTTTCCCGAACCTTGAAGTCACGAGAAGAGTCGGCTGAAGGCGCAGCCTGTCAGCGGACAGGGATGAGAGGATGCCGCCATGGGACCAGCAACTCTGCTTGTGAGACGAACGGTGGCGCGCAGGGTCCTTGCATGTAACCGCAATTCGCATGTGCGAAAGCATCGGGCAAAGCACCTAGGGAACATGCAAAGTCGGCATAACCCGCGCTTAGTACCGCCATGGCCGGAAGGACAGCGCCACCTTAGAATGCAGCCCATGACCCCCGCCCCCATCAAGCCCACAATCCCCATCGAAACGCTGAACCAGGTTGACATCCGCGTGGGAACGATCGTCGCCGTCGCCGACGTGCCCGGCGCCGGGAAGCTCGTGCAGCTGCGCGTGGACTTCGGCGACCACCAGCGCACCATCGTCTCCGGCATGAAGCAGGAGCGCGCCAACCCGCGCGAGATCGAGGGCCGCCAGGCGCTGTTCGTGGTGAATCTTGCGCCGCGCAAGATCAAAGGCGTCGTTTCCGAAGGAATGCTGTTCGACATCGGCTTCGCCGACGGGGTCAAACCCGCGCTCGCCGTGCCGGAAGCGCCGGTGCCGAACGGATCGCGGGCGGGGTAGATCAAAAAAGCTTCGCCACAGAGGCCACGAAGGAACACAAAGGAAAAGCGCGCGAGGCGGCGACCGAGATTATCGGGACTTGCGCGCCAGCTCCAGCGCCTTGGCGTACTTCCAACCGACATAACGCGCGTGATGGCGATGCAGCAGAAATCCTTCGCGCCCATCCAGAAATCCGAGCCGCACAACGTAATTGTAGAAAAACGTGAGCGGCGGATTCAGCCAGCGGTTCAGCCACAGCCACCAGCGCGGTTTGTGGCTGATCATCGTCGCGCCCAGGTCGGCGTAGCGCCGCATGTGCTCCAGGTAAACCTTGAGCGTGGGGTAGGCGTGGTGGATCAGGTCGCCCAATTCCCACCCACTGGGTCTGTAAGGCGGGCGAAGCTTGAAATCTTCGTGGACCAGGCGGTCGGGAAACTCTCCGCTGCCGCGCGCGAACAGGCGAAGCTTGGGATCGGGATAAAATCCGCCGCGCCGAATCCAGCGGCCCATAAAAAGATTCCTGCGCCGGATGCGATACGCGACCTGGGGCTTCTGGTTGAGGGCGCCGCGGATTTCCGCCGTCAGTTCGGGGCTTACTTCTTCGTCGGCGTCGAGCGAAAGAACGTAATCTCCGCTCGCTTTCGCCAGCGCCGAATTCTTCTGCGCCGCGAATCCCTTCCAGTCTTCTTCAAACACCTTCGCGCCAAAACTCTCAGCGATCGCGCGCGTCCGGTCGGTCGAATGCGAATCCACCACGATGATCTCGCCGCCCAGCTCGCGCACCAGGGGCGCCACGCTGGCCAGCGTCCGTGGCAGGTTCGCCTCTTCGTTGTAAGTGATGATGACGACCGAGAGCGTCACGAAGGCAGTTTCGAGTTTCGAGTTTCCAGTTTCAAGCGAAAACAAAAACGGGACCCGATTTCCGGGTCCCGGGGAGACAAGCGAACTGCGCCGGGTGCTGCGCGCCGAGCTAGTGGCTCGGCGGTTTGGGCGGCTGCGCGGTCGGTGCTGCCGGAGTCGGCGCGTCAATCGGCTCGGTGCGCGGCACCACGCCGGGCACGGCGGGCATGCGCTGCACGCGGCCTTGTTCGGCGTCGCCCAGATCAATGCCGAGCCGCTCCAGCGTGCGCCCGGTCACCTGGTCGAGCGAGACGCGCGACTGCTGATATGCCGCCATCGCCGTCACCAGGTTCGACTCCGCCGCGGTCAGGTTGTTGAGCGCGGTGAGCACGTTGAACGTGGTGCTGGCGCCGAGCTGGAACTTCTTCTGTTCGGCCACCAGGCTCTGCTGCGCGAAGTCGCGCGCCTTCTGGGCGGCGTCCACGCGAGCGCGGTTCTGGATGAGCGCGTACTGCGCATTGCGCACGTCAATGGCGATGTTGTTCTGCAGTTGCTGCAAGCGCACCTGCGCCTGGCGATACTCCAGCTCGGAGCGCACCTGGTCGGCCTGCGCCGCGCGGTTCCGGATGGGGATCGTCACGCTCAGCCCGACGAGGTACGACGGATTGCTCCCGATGTTGCTCACCGCATCGCTCCATCCCGTGTTGCTGATGCCCGGGTTCGTGCCCGAAAGCGGATTGAACACGCCCCCCAGCCCGTTGCCGCCGTAGTTGCCGATCAGGTCGATGGTGGGCAGCAGGGCATTGCGTGCCGCCTTCTTGGTGATGTCGCGCGTGGTCAGGTCAATGCGCGCGATGGCCAGCTCGGGACGGTGCTGCAGCGCCTCGTTGATCATGTCCTGGAGGGGCGTCACCGGCTCCTGCTGCGGCAGGTCCATGCGGTCGGTCGGGACAATCGGCACGCTGGCCAGCTGCGGATCGTTCTGGTTCTTGCTCAGCGCGTTCCTCATCAGCACCTGCTGCAGCTCCAGGTTCGTCTGCGAAACGATCAGGTTCTGCTGCGCCGAGGCCACCTGCGACTCGGCGTTGATCACCTCGATGGGCGCCAGCGTTCCAATCTCCACCTGTTTGCGGTTGTTGTTCTCCAGCTCCTGCGAGAGCTGCACCGCGCGCTGCTTCGCCTTCACGTCTTCGTAGGCGTTCACCAGGTTCCAGTACATGTTTTCGATCTGGGTCACGGTGAAGATGATCTGCTGGCGGAACGCGACGTCGGTGATTTCCCGGTTATTGCGCGCCAGGAGGATGAACCGCCGGTTCGACGTCCAGCTCAGTCCCTGCAGCAGGTGCTGGCGCAGCTGGATGATGAAGTTCGAGTTCAGCTGCGGCACCAGGAAGGTGCGCGTACTGTTGCTGGTGATGCGCGAGTTGTTGAAGTTCAGGTTGAACAGCGTGCCCGTCGCCCAACCCTGCTGGTAGCCGAAATTGACGGTCGAGGTGTTCTGCAGCAGTGCGGGGACGCCGGCGACCACCGTGTTGGCCTGCGGCGCCGAGGTGTGCTGGATGCTCAGCGTCGAGGTGAGCTGCGGATCGAACGAATCGATCGGCGGCCCCACGCCCACCGTCGAGAGCACGATGCCGCCCGAGCCCGCGCCCGCTCCGCCGCCACCCGTCGAGGTGCCGCCCGCGCCGCCGCCGCCCACCGAGAGCGTACCGCCGCCCGGCGTGTTCGCCACAACGCCGGTGTTGACGCCGCGCACTGACTGCCCCGACTTGACGCGCAGCACGTCCGTATCCGCGATGTTCAGGTTGTAACGCGCGATCACCAGGTCGAGGTTGTTCTCGAGCGCGATCGCGATGGCGTCGTTCAGCGACAGTCTGAGCTTGCCGTCTTTTACCAGCTGCTCCAGGCGCGTGGAGTTGGCAAAGTTCGGCTCCGGCACATCGCGGCCGCTGTAGGAGGCGAACAGGTTCGCCGGCTTGGAATAGTCGGTCGTGGCCGTTTGCGCCACGCCCGCATCAGGAAACAAGCCCAGCACCAGCACTGCCACCAGCACCCGGGCAAGGTAAGAGGAGGGACCAGAAACGCGCATTCGCATATCTCCAGGAAGCAAAAACAGCAATGTGTACAACGACGTACTTAGCGCAACAAAGTCAACATGATCCAGTACGGAAAGCCGCGGCCAGAAGTTTCCGGAATTCGCCGGCCCGGCCATCCCCTGAGCAGTATGGAAGCTGACGGAGGACATGAAGTATAACCCAGCGTTACCGGCGATTCCTCGTCAGGAGCCCGCCGCGGAATTGCTGCACCGCCGGATTGCCGGATTGCCGAATTGGAGTCCATTGCAAGCTTCTTGGATTCGGCAATTCCGCAATTCGGCGGCGGCGCCCCGCCTTCGCGCCGCGCGGTGGCCCGCTCAAGGCCTCTTCTGGCTTGCGTGGAGCCTTTCGGCCATCGGCCAAACGACCAACGCCCGCCCTTCTCACACGACAATTCTCTTGAACCGGTACGCCGCCAGCATCAGGATGGCCGCGCCCATCCCCAGCAGCACGGTGGCATTCCTCCATAGTTCCAGCAGCCCCGCGCCGCGCAGAATCACGCCACGAGAGATTTCCAGCATGTAAGTCGCCGGCACCAGGTAGCTCACGCCGCGGAAGATGAGCGGCATCGTGTCCCGGGGGAAGATGTAGCCTGAAAGAAAGATGCTGGGCAGCATGATGCCCATGGCCAGCTGCATGGCTTCCACCTGCGAGTTGGCGCGCGATGAGATCAGCAGCCCCAGCGCCAGGTTCACGAAGATGTAGGTCATTGCCAGCAGCACCAGCAGCACCACGTCGCCGTGGATCGGCACCTGGAAGATGAAGCGCATGAACAGCAGAATCACTGTCATCTCCGTCAGGCCGGTCGAGAAGTAGGGAAGGAGCTTCCCCATCATCAACCCCAGCGGCTTCACCGGGGTGATCAGCAGCTGCTCCAGCGTCCCGCGCTCCTTCTCGCGCACGATCGCGAACGCCGTCAGCATGGTGGTCACAAACAGCAGCAGTACCGCCATGAGCCCCGGCAGAAAGAAATTGGGCGAGCGCGAATCCGGGTTGAACATCACCTTCGGCCGGATCTCCACCGGAACCTGGGTATTGGGCGGCAACATGCGTTGCAGGGACTCATCCAGACCGATTGCGCCGGAAACATTCACCGCCTGGCCAGCCACCGAGGAATCGGACCCATCCACCAACACCAGCACCTGCGCCGTCTCGCCGCGCAGCAGCCGGCGTTCGAAGTCGAACGGAATCTTCAGTCCGACGCGCGCGCGTCCGGAAACCATCTCCGCGTTCAGGTCCTGGTCTGAGTGGACGTACTTGTACACGCGAAACGTGTCGGAGTTGCGGAAGCGGTCCACAAAGGCGCGGCTTTGCTCGCTGCCTTCCGTGCTTCCGGCGCGCTCCATCACGCCGCTCGCGTCGTAGACCACCGTCTTCACTTGGCGAACGTTGGTATCAATCGCCGCTCCCAGGATCGTCATCTGCACCAGCGGCATGATGAGCGCGAAGACCATGGCCGTGGAGTCGCGCCGCATGTGCAGAAACTCCTTGGCGAAGACGGCGTAAAAGCCGCGAAAGGGATTGCTCATGCCGGCACTCCTTCCGCTTCCGCGCGCCGGTACGTCAGCTCCACGAACACGTCTTCCAGGTCGGGCAGCAGCGGCCGAACCTCCTCCACTTCGACACCGATGCGGCGCAGTTCGGCGCCGAACTCCTCGGCCGGAACCTTTTCGTCCACCAGCGCGTGAATCGAACGGCCGAAGATGGTCGCGCTGCGCAGGAACGGCAGGGTCCGCGCCTTGCGCAGCGCCGAGGTCACGTTCGCTGTCGCCACTTCATAACGCCGCGTCCCCGCCGGCGAAACCTCGGGCAACCGGCGCAGCGTTTCCGGCGTGCCGTCCGCGATGATCGACCCGAAGTAGATGTAGGCCAGGTGGCTGCACCGCTCGGCTTCGTCCATGTAGTGCGTAGTCACAAAGAAGGTGATCCCATGGCCGGAGAGGTCAAAGAGCAGGTCCCACAGCTTGCGCCGCGCCACCGGATCGATGCCGGCGGTCGGCTCGTCCAGGTAGAGGATCTTGGGATCGTGCAGCAGCGCGCAGCCCAGCGCCAACCGCTGCTTCCATCCGCCGCTCAGGCGCCCGGCGAGCCGGTCCACATACGGGCCGAGCAGGTTTCGCTCGATTGTCTCCTCCATTTTCCGCGTGAGTTCGCCGCCCTGCAGGCCGTACACCTGACCGTAGAAACGCAGGTTCTCGCGCACCGTCAGGTCTTCATACAAGCCGAACTTCTGGCTCATATAGCCGATGCGCGTGCGCACGGTTTCCGGATCGCCGACCACGTTCACGCCGTCCACCCAGGCCGTGCCCGCCGTCGGAGGAAGCAGCCCGGTGAGCATCTTGATGACGGTGGTCTTGCCGCTGCCGTTCGGACCGAGGAAGCCGAACACCTCGCCGCGTCCCACCTCAAAGCTCACATGGTTGACGGCCACCACGTCGCCAAACTTGCGCGTGAGCCCCTGCGCGATGATGGCGTGGCCGTTCGGCGGTGCTGAGGACTGTGCGGCGCTCATTTCGCCTCCGTAAAGCGCACATCGGCGTGAATGCCGGCGCGCAATTTGTTCTCGGAGTTCTCCACCCGGAGCTTCACGCCCACCACCTGGTGTTCCCGCTCCGCCTTGGTTTCCACGTTGCGCGGCAGGAACTCGGCCTGCTGCCGGATCTGCTCCACCCGAGCGCGGAAGGGCTGGTTAGGAAACGCGTCCACCGTCAAGTCCGCCTGCTGCCCCACGCGGATGCGGCCAATTTGGCTCTGCGGGACGTAAACCATCACGTAGAGCTGGTCGGCCTCGAGCAGACGTGCGATGGGCGCGTTGGCCGGCAGCAGGTCGCCCGGGCGAATGTCCATCACCTCGACGACGGCGCGCGCCGGCGAGCGCACCTCGCGCTCGGCCCAGTTGGCCTCGGCCTCGCGCAGAGCGCCCTCGGCGCTCTCCACTTGCGCGCGCGCCATGGCAATGTCTTCCGCCCGGTTGCCGGTGACAGTTTTCTGTTCGATGGCGGCGGCCTCGCGCAGCCGGCCTTCCGCGGCCGCCACGGCGTGCGCCGCGGTTTCGGCGGATGCCGTGGCCATGCGGTATTGCGTCTCGGCGTCGTCGCGCTGCTCCCGCGAGACCACGCCCTCTTCGAACAGCTCGCGATAACGCTGCCACTTGCGGCCGGCATTCGCCGCGTCCGACCGCGCCCGCTCCAGGTCGGCGCGCGCCTGCTCGATTTCGTGCACCCGGTAGCCGGGCTCTTTGCCGTCGCCCGCCGCCGCCCGCGCCTGCGCGATTTCCTCGGGACGCGATCCGTGCAGCATCTTCTCGTAGTTGGCCCGCGCCTGCTCCAGGTCGCCCCGTGCCCGCACCAGCCGCGCTTCCACTTCCGGACTGTCGAACACCAGCAGCACCTGGCCGGCTTCCACGCGGTCCCCCTCGTTGACCAGAACCTTGGCCACACGGCCGCCAATCTTTGACCCGATGCTGATGTTCCGCGCCTCCAGCGTGCCCGAAGCCGCGAACTTGCTGTCGCCCCGGCGGTACCACGAGGTGGCCGCCAGCGCGGCCAGCGTGATCGCCGCGATGCCCGAGATGATGATTGCCTTGCGTTTCATGAAACTCTCACTTTCGTTTCTCTTTCTCCGGGCGGATACCAAACCGAGGGCCGTAGAGACGTTGCCTGCTACGTCTCACGTTCCTCGTTCGCGCCGGATGAATCTGAGAGTTGCGACCGAACCGGCGCCGGATGCGTCGCGATTCCGCGCCAGAACACATCAATCGCGCGGTCCATCCACTCGTGAACGTCGGCCGGCGGCAGGATTCCCCAGAGCGCGTTGTTGCCGAAAATCGTCTGCTGAAAGAGGCGCGCCAACTCCCGCGGCGCCATGTCAGCGCGAATTTCACCCAGGTCCTGGCCGCGCTTCATCACTTGCCCGATCAGTTCCTGTCCGCTTTGCAGCAGCTCACTCATACGAACCGTCAGCTCGGCGTACGAGAAAAGCACTCCCAGCAGGCTGCGCAGCATGATCTGGCTCTGCGCCGGCATCGCTGCGATCCTGTGCCCCAGTTCACGCAGAATGGGTTCGACCGCGGGAGCGTCCGCCGCTTTCGCCGTCACCGAGGTCACGATCGCGCGCTGTCGCTCCGCCATCGCGAGCAGGATCGATTCCTTGCCGGGGAAGTAGTTGAAGAACGTCCCCTTGGCCACGTCGGCCTGCTCGGTGATCTGCTCCACCGTCGTGTTGAAGAATCCGTGCTTGGCAAACAGGCGCATCGCCGCTTCGAAGATGCGCGCGTGAACTTCCGTCCGGCGCCGTTCGCGGCGGCCGGCAGGTTCCGGGTTGAGATCGAGGGTTGTCATGCTGAAGTGACTGTAAGTCAAAAATGACTTCTAGTCAAATAAAAATGACCGAAAGTCATAAGGATATTTTCCGGCAAAAGTTGTCAAGCGCCACGCGGAGACCAATTCCGACCTAAAGCATTGATCCCATTCGCGATATTTTCCCACCGAAGTCTTCCCATTTTCCCCAGGGGAACTGCTACGCTGGAAGCAGGCTCGCGCACAGGCGCGGGTTTTCTGCTCTTTGACAAGTCCGGCGCTAACTCCATTAGGCAACATATTTTGCGTGTAAACTCCTTCAGATCAACAGACCAGCAACAGACCTCGGTTGCTAAGTTCATGATTCCAATCAGACCGAGGGGGGAGGGGGTATATGTCTGATCTGTTTGAGGTCGATACGGTGTAGCGGCGGGTGCCCTCGCCCGTCGGCACGTCATCGCGGATCGTCGGCTGCGGGGGCTGCCCCATTTTTCCGCGCCCCGTTTTTTCGGCGCTGACTTGGGGAACTCGCTTCAGCGGGATGGCCGCTGTGCTCAAATAGCCCAGCGATGTCGCGCACGCTGAAAATCACGCTCAGCTACGATGGCTCCGAATTTCACGGCTGGCAGGTGCAGCCGGGAATGCGCACCGTGCAGGGCACGCTGCAGGAGGCGCTGGCGCGCGTCACCGGAACGCCGGGCCTGCCGCAGAGCTCGGGACGCACCGACGCCGGCGTGCACGCCCTGGGGCAGGTAGTGAGTTGGGCGACGGAATCTCCCATTCCGCCGGCGAACCTGGTAAAGGCGGTGAACGATCTGCTGCCGTCTTCGGTGCGCGTGCTCGCCGTCGAGGAAGTGGCCTCCGATTTTCACGCGCGGCGCTCGGCGAAGAAAAAGACGTATCGCTACCGCATCTATCGCGGCGATATCTGCCCGCCCTTCCTGGCGCGCTACGTCTACCACCATCCGTTTCCGCTGAATGAAGACGCGATGGTGGACGCGGCGCCGCTCGTCGAAGGCGAGCACGACTTCACCTCGTTCGCCGCGGTTGATCCTGACCGCAGCGCGCGAAACGCCGGTGAGCGGAGCGATGGTGGCGACGACGAGCCGCTCTCCAACGTGCGCACCATATTCGAGTCGCGCTGGGAGAGCGACCGCGACGAGCTGATCTACACCGTTTGCGGCTCGGGCTTCCTGCACCACATGGTGCGGAACCTGGTCGGCACATTCCTGCTGGTCGGCAAAGGATCGCTGACGCAGCGCGACCTGCGGCGCATCCTGGAGTTGCGCGACCGCTCCGCCGCCGGCCCAACCGCGCCGGCGAGCGGCCTATGCCTGGTGAGCGTGGAGTATGAAGGCGGCATTTGGTCTTGAGCCCTTGGCAATTAGCCGGGCACTTGAGCCGCGCAGGGTCTTCATCGGACCACCACGGACCTCGGCGGCCAAGTGCTGACGGCTGGGCGCCAGGCGCCGTCTTACGTGAACTTCGCCAGGTCATAGATCCCCAGCGATTTCTCGATTTCGGCGACCTTTTCGACTTCGCCCTCGAAGCCTTCGGCGCCGAACAGCTCGTGTTCGCGCTTTTCGAAGTCTTCGCCGAGAGCGTCGTACTCGTGTTGCGAGACCAGGCTGTGCAGTGCGGGAAAGAGCACGGTGTCTTCGCGCGCCTCGTGCGGCCGATACATCCGGACGAAGTGCGAAATCGCGCCGGCAACCTCGCCGCGGCTGGCGGGTTGCTTCAGCGCGGCGGCAGTGGAGAGCTTCTGGATCTTTTCGGTGTCGTTGCGTCCCGCCTCGTGCTGGCGCCGCAGGACCTTGACCAGGTCCGTTAGCTGGTGCGCCTTCTCGAAGCGCGGGAAGATGTAATCTTCTTCCAGCTTCTCGTGATAGTCCTCGATGAAGCGGCGGATGATGCTGGCCGAATCGGCGAGAAGCTTGGGGTCGAACCTGAGCGCCTGGGCGACGGAGGCGTCGATCCTTCGCAGGCACTCTTCGTAGACCAGCAGCACGCGGTTGAGCAGCCCGTGCTCGCGCATCAGGTCTTCGGTGGGCGAGACGTCTTCTTCCGCCGGGGCGGGTCCGGAGACCTGCTGGGCGATGACGGGCCACGCGGACGCGGCGCCTGTCAGTGCGGCGGTTTTGTAAAGAAAGCTTCGGCGGGTGTGGTTCATGCCAGCCTCCGTATGGCGCGCCCTAGTAGCCTATAGAGCTGTTGATTACAATAAAAGTTGCGCACGCGCCGCTCGGAATGCGCAGATCACCAGCGAGGAAAAAACTTGTCGAGTTCTGCAACCGTTTTGCCGCAGCTGGCCAACCACAAGCTGAAGGTCAAGAAGCCCGGACAGCGCTCCTGCAACGAAAAGGATGCTAAGGGAAAAATCTGCGCCGGTCACTTGAAGCGCTGGTTCTACGCCGACGACGTGAAAGAGCAGGCTTGCGGCGACATTGAGAAGGCGTTCGGCCCGAAGGCCGAGATTTACCGCTGCGAGCACTGCAAGACGCTGTATCTGCCGAACACCGAGGACCCAAGCGGCCTCAACGTCGCCGGCAAAGGCTCGATCTCCACGTTCGGGTTGACGCTGCCGCCGAAAACCTAGCAGTTAGCATTTGGCATTGAGCACTTCGCCCATCAACCCTCTGGCGAGCCAGAAGCCCAGAACCGAAAGCCGGGAGCGCCCTTGAAACCTGCCGAACTCATCTACGACTGGAACACGGTGAACGGCGGCGCGTTCAGGCCCGCGGGTCGCGTGTTGCTCAACGACGAGAGCCTGCGCGACGGCCTGCAATCTCCCTCGGTCAAAGATCCCACGCTCGATGAGAAGGTCGAGATCCTCCACCTGATGGAAGCTCTGGGCATCAACATGCTCGACATCGGGCTTCCTGGCGCGGGCAAGCGCGCCTACGAGCAATGCGAGCGCCTGGCGCGCGAGATCGCCACGGCGAAGCTTGCCATCCGGCCCAACTGCGCCGCGCGCACGCACAAGAACGACATCACGCCCATCGCCGAGATCTCGCAAAAGGCCGGCATCCAGATCGAGGCCGCGACCTTCATCGGCTCCAGCCCGATTCGCCGCTACGCCGAGAACTGGACCGGCGACTTCCTGCTCAAGACCACCGAAGAAGCGGTGAAGTACGTCGTCTCGCTCGGGCTTCCGGCGATGTTTGTCACCGAAGACACCACACGCTGCGATCCCGAGACGGTGAAGCGGCTGTATGCGACCGCCATCAACTGCGGCGCGCGCTCCATCGTCATCTGCGACACGGTGGGACACGTGACGCCGACTGGCGTGACCAACCTGGTCCGCTTCGTGATCGAGGAAGTGGTGAAGCCGTCCGGCGAAACCATCCGCGTGGACTGGCACGGGCATTGCGATCGCGGACTTGCCATCGCCAATTCGCTCGCCGCACTGGCGGCTGGATGCGAATGCGTGCACGCGACCGCCATCGGCGTGGGCGAACGCGTGGGCAACACGCAGATGGACCAGATGCTGGTGAACCTGAAGCTGATGGGCGTCGAGCCTTGGACGCAGCAGGACCTGACGCGGCTGAAGGATTATTGCGCGGCCGTCTCGCGCGCGACGGGCGTTCCGATCCCCAGGAACTATCCCGTGCTCGGCGACGACGCCTTCCGCACCGCCACCGGCGTTCACGCCGCGGCGGTGATCAAGGCGCTGCGCAAAAACGACGTCGAGCTGGCCAACACCGTTTATTCCGGCGTTCCGTCACACTTCTTCGGCCTCGAGCAGGTGATCGAGATCGGCCCCATGTCGGGCAAGTCGAACGTGCTGTTCTGGCTGGAGCGGCGCGGAATGAAGGTGAGTGAAGACGTGGTGGAGCGCATCTACCAGCGCGCCAAGCAGAGCGACCGCACGTTAACGGAAGCCGAGATCCTCGCCTGCTGCAAGCGATGAAATTGCCGAATTGCCGAACCGCGGAATGGCCGAATTGGAGATGTGCTGCCAATTCCGCAGTCCGGCGCTTCCGCAATTCGGCAATGTGCACGGCTCGCAAGTTCGGCGTCGCGGCGGTAGTATGGCTGTTCTTCGCCGTGATGCTTTCCTCGCAGGCAGACACCAAACCGGACACGCTGCCGCCCCAGCAGGAAGTGGCGCGCGTGGCGGCGCTGCCTGCAGTCCACGCGGCCTTCCAGTGGTTCCAGTCGCATGAGCGCGAGATCAGCGAGCGCCAGCTGGAGATGGTGAGGATCCCTTCGCCGCCGTTTGGCGAGGCGGCGCGATCGCGCTGGCTGCGCGAGCGCTTCCGCGATGCCGGATTACGTGAGGTCCACTCCGACCCGTTGGGCAATGTGTTCGGTGTAAGGCGCGGCTCCGACGAGAGGGCGAAGTACGTCGCGATCACGGCGCACATCGACACCGTGTTTCCCGCCGGGACGCAGCTGGAGGTCCGCCGCGACGGCGAGAAGCTGCTCGGGCCCGGCATCAGCGACAACGGCGCGGGCGTGATGGCACTGCTGGCGGTGGCGCAGGCGATGCACGCGGCGGAAGTCCGCAACGTGGCGCCGATCGTCTTCATCGGCAACGTCGGGGAAGAAGGCGAAGGCGACCTGCGCGGCATGCGCCACGTGTTCAGCGATCCGAAGTGGAAGGACGCGATTGCGGCCACGCTGGTGATTGATGGCGCGTCGAGCGACACCATCGTGGCGCAGGCGCTGGGCAGCCGCCGCTTCGAGGTCACGGTGCGCGGCCCAGGCGGACACTCCTGGAGCGACTTCGGCGCGCCCAATCCCATCGTGCTGCTGTCGCGCGCGATCGCGCAAATGAGCCTGATTCCGCTGCCCGCCTCTCCGAAGACGACGCTGAACATCGGCGTCATCAGCGGTGGCACGAGCGTGAACTCGATTCCCGAGAGCGCCTCGATCCGCGTGGACATGCGCTCCTCGTCGACCGAGCAACTGGAGCGCGTGGAGGCGGCCATGCGGCAGGCGGTGACGCGCGCGCTGGCTTCCGGCAACGGCGTGGCCGGCGTGAGCTACGAGGTGCGGCAGATCGGCGAGCGTCCTGCGGGCGACCTGGCGGAGACCTCGCGCCTGCTCGCCATCATGCGCGCCGTGGATGTGCACCTGGGAAATCCGTCGCGCGTCACGCGCGCCTCAACCGATGCGAACCTCCCCATCTCGCAGGGACGCGAAGCCCTGGCCGTGGGCGGAGGCGGTTCGGGCGGCGGCGCGCATACGGTGCACGAATGGTTCGATCCGCGGGGGCGCGATTTGGGACTGAAGCGGATCCTGCTCGCGGCGCTGGCGGTGGCAGGAGCGAAGTAGGGCAGTTTCGAGTTTCCCGTTTTCAAATTTCCAGCAAACTCCACTCAAATGATGAAGACGACATTGTTAATCTGCAGCATTCTGTTCGTGGCCGGCGCGGCGGTAATGATGAGCGACGACGCCAAGAGAAAACCCGCTCTTGCCGACGGCAAGGAAAAAACCCCCGCGCCGGACGTGATCTTCGTCAACGGCGATATTTATCCAGGCGCGCGCTTCGTGGCGAACGGCAGGGGCGGATTGCGCGGAGAGAGCGTGGGGCCGCGGGCACAGGCGATGGCGGTGCGCGACGGGCGCATCGTCGCGGTAGGCACGACGGCCGAAATCAGCAAACTAAAGGGCAAGGACACCGAAGTCGTCGACCTCGGCGGACGGTTTGTCATGCCGGGATTCAACGACGCGCACCTGCACCTGGCCAACGGCGGCTTCGAGCAACTGAACGTGAACCTGGTGGGAACCAAGTCGCTCGACGAGATGTTGCAGCGCATCGCGGCGCGCGCCGCCCAGACCAACCCGGGCGAGTGGGTTGTTGGCCGCGGTTGGGACGAAACCAAGTGGACGGCGCCGCAACTGCCGACGCGCCAGGACCTGGACAAGGTGACCGGCGATCATCCCGCATTCTTCGGGCGGGTGGATGGGCACTCGATCGTGGCCAACACGGCGGCGCTGAAGCTGGCGGGGGTAACCCGCGAAACGCCCGACCCGATGGGCGGAAAGATCGTGCGCGACGCGCAGGGCGAAGCCACCGGTGTGATGCGCGACACCGCCGAAAACCTGGTCACGCGCGCGCAGGGGACGCTGGCCAGCGGGGCCACGCGACAGGGCGTGTCGTCGCCCGGCGCGCCTTCACAGCGGCGAAAAGCCGCCGAGCTGGCGCTGGCGGACGCGGCGCGCTGGGGCGTCACCTCGGCGCAGGACAACTCCGCCTGGGAGGACTTCCTCGTCTATGAGGACCTGGAGCGCGAAGGCAAGCTGACGCTGCGCATCAGCGAGTGGCTGCCGTTCGATGCGCCGCTCGCCACCTTGCAGGCGCACCGCGCACACCATGCCGCGACCGATGCGCTGTTGCATACCGGCATGCTGAAGGGCTTCATGGATGGGTCGCTCGGGTCGCACAGCGCAGCCATGCTGGCGCCCTACGCAGACGAGCCGAAGAATGCCGGCCTGCCGCGCTACGAGGCCACGCGCTTGAACACGATGGCGGAGGAGCGCTCACTGGCGGGGTTCCAGCTGGGCTTCCACGCCATCGGCGACCGCGGAGCGCAGATGGCGCTTGATGCCTTCGGCGTGGCGCAGCGGGCGGCCCAGGCACGCGACTTCCGCAACCGCATCGAGCACGCACAGGTCACTACGCCGGCGCAGTTCCGCCAATTCCACGAGCTGAACGTGATCGCGTCCATGCAGCCCTGCCACCTGCTCACCGACATGAACTGGGCGGTGGCGCGCCTGGGGCCGGAGCGGGCCAGAACGTCGTACGCCTGGCGGAGTCTACTCGACCATGGGGTCTGGCTGGCGTTCGGGACCGACTATCCCGTGGAGCCGATCACGCCGTTCCGGGGGATCTACGCGGCGCTGACCCGCAAGAACGAGGCGGGCACGAAGGAATATTTTCCCGAGCAGAGGCTGACCATCGAAGAGGCGATAGCGGGATATACGACCGGAGCGGCCTACGCTCAGTTCGCCGAGCGGGAGAAGGGCACGCTGGAAAAGGGCAAGCTGGCGGACTTCGTGGTGCTCGATCGCGACCTGGTGAAGGCCGCGCCGGCCGAGATTCTCGGCACGCAAGTGTTGCGAACGGTAGTCGGCGGGAAGACGGTGTACGAGGCGAGATAACCCCGCCGGCCCTGGCTGCGTCTGCCAGGGCCATTGGGAGGCATCGTTGACCCTCGTCAAGGCCGCGAAGATTCGCTATTTGTTCGCCTGCCGAGGCTACGGAAATCGTTGCAAGCAGCCTCTGGAATTGCGTACACTCTGCTCCGCGTCAAGCCTTCCAGCCGGGGCCCATCGGCTGAACCCGGGTACCGGGTCCTTGCATACCAAACCAGCGGAACGCGACAGCTGGGAAGACCGGGGCTTTTAGCAGGACACCTGATCGACGCATGACTTTCTTGGTTGTGGTGGTATTGCGATGGCTGCGCCAGCGGGCTGCGGCTGCTGCTCCGCGAAAGGAGCGCGACCGGCTGGTATTCGGCGCGTCGGGCGTGAAGGCGGTTTATGGAATAGGCGCGGTGGTCGCCCTGGCCATTCTCCTGACCCTGCTGGATAACCATCAGCCGGCCTGGCTGGTAGCCGTTCCCGGCCTGTTCCTGGGCCTCTTTCTTTACTCCTGGCCGGCCGACATCGTGCTGGACGCCGCCGGGATCGCGCAACGCCACTGGTGGGGCCGCAAGGTGGTGATCGCGTGGAACGAAGTCTCCAGCATCTGCCATCGCAGCGGCGACAACAGCACCTTCGTCTTCGCCCAGGACGGCCGCGACATTCGCCACACCGGCTTCCACGCCGATTCAGCACGCTTCCAGGCAGAAGTGAAGTCGCGCTCGCAGGTCTCGCAGGTGGGCGACTGGGACGCGGTGCCGTCGCTGATTCGGGCGTAAAGCGCTCTCCACGTTCCGCCTTCCGCTCTCCGCTATCCGCCAAACCCAGAGCTGGACTGTAAACTCGCCTCGTGACCTTGCGCACCGTCAAAGCCCACGTTTTGCTGGTCCTGGTGACGCTGGTGTGGGGAGCGACGTTCGTGCAGATCAAGGACGTTCTGCGCGACATCTCACCGCTGCTGTTCAACACCGTGCGCATGTGCCTGGCGGCGGTGACGCTGGCGCTGATTTTCCGGCGGGACATGGGTCGCATCCGCAAGGCGGTCCTGGCCGACGGTGTGCTGGTCGGGGCGATGCTGTGGCTGGGATATGAGTTCCAGAGTACGGGCCTGGCGCGCACTACGCCCTCGAAGTCGGCCTTCCTCACCGGCGTTTCGGTCGTGCTGGTGCCGGTGTTCCTGGGAGTTTTCTGGCGGAAGCGGTTCACCGGCTGGACGTGGGCGGGCGTGCTGCTGGCCTTCGCCGGGCTCTACCTGATGAGCGTGCCCGGCGGGATGGCGCAATGGCAGGCAATCAATACTGGCGACCTGCTCACGCTGGCGTGCGCTGTGGCCTTCGGCTTCCAAATCATTCTTGTGGGGCGGGCGTCGAGCCGGCATGGATTCGAACCGATCGCGTTCCTGCAAATTGCCGCGGCGGCGGTGCTGATGGCGTTCACCGTGCCGCTGGTGGAGCAACCGCATGCGGTGTGGTCGGGGAGGGTGCTGACCGCCATCGTAGTGACCGGCCTGCTGGGGACGGCGGGCGCCTTTAGCGTCCAGGCGTGGGCGCAGCAGTTCACGTCGCCCACTTATGCGGCGCTGATTTTTTCGCTGGAGCCGGTGTTTGCCTGGCTCACGTCGTACCTTGTGCTGGGCGAGCGGCTGGGATACCGCGCGGGCGCAGGCGCGGCGCTGATCCTCGGCGGCATTCTGACAGCGGAGTTGAAGGGCTCGCCCGCCGACGAGGCAGCGAGCTAGTCCGCTGGGGTTAGCCCCGCCGGCGCCGCTGCGGCAGCGGTTTCTGGCCCACCGTGCCAAAAAAAAAGAATCACCCATGCCTGCAAGTTTCGTTGGACCGGTAGTTCATAGCTGCAGGGAGTAGTGTGCCGCGCGCGGAACGCAGACACCGCGTCGAAAACGCTGCAAACGGCGCTCCCATTCAGCTCAAATCGGCGTGTGACGGAAAGGCATTTTCCTGCGTCTAACATTACAGAGGCCGTTTCTAACCGGCTTCAGCAGACGAACGTGTCCTCATTCCGAGAGAGCTATAATCGTTTGTTAGGTAAGTGGAGGCAGAACGAATATGAGTGCGCGCGCACGCGCAACCATGGAACGTTTCCTGAATAGCCGCTGGGCGTCAACCGTCCTGGTGCTGGCAACGCTGGCGGTGGGAATCCTGATCGGGACCATCATCAGCAACGGCGTCAAGGGCAGAGCGCTGGCGGCCTTCGACAGCTCCGATGCGACTCCTCTGCAGCTGCCGGCGCCGAAGCAGTTGTCGAACGCGTTCGCGACCATCGCCAAGCAGGTGGAACCGTCGGTCGTGAACATCAACACCGAATCCATCAGCAAGCCGGAGCCTGCGCAGCGGCGCCGCCGCGGGCAGCCGCCCGATGACGACAACCAGAGCCCGTTTGACGATTTCTTCGACCGCTTCTTCGGCGGACAGGGCGGGCCGCCGCCCGAGGGCAGCCGCGAGCGTGCCCTGGGTTCGGGCGTGATCATGGATACCAAGGGTTACATCGTGACCAACGCGCACGTGGTGGACGGCGCGGACCGCATCAAGGTGAAACTGATGGACGATCCGCCGGGGACCGACTATCCGGCGAAGGTCATCGGCGTGGACAAGGAAACCGACTTGGCGGTGATCAAAATTGAGCCCAAGCGGCCTATCCAGGCCGCCAAGATAGGGAACTCCGACTCGGCGCAGGTGGGCGACTGGGTGCTGGCGGTGGGCAGCCCGTTCGGACTCGAGGCCACGGTGACGGCGGGAATCGTTTCGGCGAAAGGGCGCAGCAACATCGTTCCGCGCCGCCAATTCCAATCGTTCCTGCAGACCGACGCGGCCATCAACCCCGGCAACTCGGGCGGGCCGCTGGTGAACATGGACGGCGAAGTGATCGGCATCAACACCGCCATCTACACGCAGGGGTTCTCGACCGGATACCAGGGCGTGGGCTTTGCGCTGCCTTCGGCGACGGTGGCCAAGGTCTATAACGACCTGATCGGGCCTGAGCACCGGGTTACGCGCGGATCGATCGGCGTGGTGTTCAACGCGCAGGAGAATCCGGCGGTGGCGCGCATCTATGGCAACGGAGTGACCATCAGCCAGGTGCCGCCCAACGGCCCGGCTGCGGCTGCGGGGCTGAAGGAAGGCGACACGATCGTCGCGGTCGACGGCAAGCCGGTGAAGAGCGGCGACGAGCTGGTGTCTGACATCAGCAGCCGCAGGCCGGGCAGCCAGGTGAAGCTCGACTACATGCGCGACGGGAAGCGCCAGACCGCGGCGCTGACCGTGGCCGACCGCGCCAAGCTGTTCCCGACCGAAGGCGAGACGGCAGAAGAACTGGGCGGACCGGCGCAGCCGACCGAAAGCAAGCTGGGCGTGACCATCGCACCGCTGACGCCCGAGCAGGCAATGCGGCTAGGCGTTCCGGCGGGCAAGGGCGTGGTGGTGACTCGCGTCAAGCCGGGCTCGTTTGCCGACGACATCGGCGTGAACCGCGGCGACGTGATCCTGCAGATCAACAAGCAACCGGTGAACAGCGAGGCCGACTTTACCCGCATCGAGGGGCAGCTGAAGAGCGGGCAGGACGTGGCGCTGCTCGTTCACCAGGGCGGCCGGCAGGGTGGAAGCATCTTCCTGGCGGGGACGTTGCCATAAGGCGGTCGTTAGTCGTCGGTTCGTGGGCGGAAAACCTCGGGGCGTCGATGGAAGCGGAGACCCGTCCGTCGCTGAATTAGGGCGGAAAATGGGGACGATGTGCATTCCGACCGCTTCGTAAGCTGCTGAAATTCAAGGCCCATGTTCCGGTACCGCGGGACATGGGCCTTGGTTATCCTGACCGGCCACTTTCTGCTGGCCAGCCAGCACCGAAATAGGCGATCATGTCGGCCGGTTCGTTCCCTAAGTCGGAACGAGCAGGGTCAATTCCCGGCGGCTCTGGCCGGGTAACGAAAACCCTGACGAGGTGGCATTCTTGGGGCGAGCTGGGATTCGCCAGGTGGTTGCGATCGCAGTGCTCGGGCTGCTGGCGGCGACATCCGCCGGCGCGGCCGCCCATTCCACCAGGAAGTCCAGCCGCAAGGCTTCGGTCCACGCGGCGAAGTCGAAATCGAAGAAAAGCTCAAGGAAGGCGAGCCGACAGGCCTGGCGCCACCGGCAGCAGGTGGTGGACCCGGCGCGGGCGACCGAGATTCAGGCGGCGCTGATCCGCGCGCACTACCTGAATGGCGAGCCGACCGGCAAGTGGGACGCCGCCACCAAGTCCGCCATGGCGCGCTACCAGGAAGACAACGGCTGGCAGACCAAGAAGGTGCCCGACTCGCGGGCGCTCATCAAGCTGGGGCTGGGGCCGGACCGCAACCAGCTCATCAATCCTGACACCGCCTTCATCGCCATGCCCGAGCCGGCCAACAAGGGCGGCGGACAGCAGCAGTAAGCCCCTTCGAAGCTTTCAGTTCTCGGTTCTCAGATAAACCCTCCATCCGGTAGTGTGTGCGGTTGTCGAAAACTCGCCGGTTTGGCGTGTGTTGTTCGAGGGAGGGAACGGATGAAGACGGAACTGCTGACGATTTTGCTACTGCTGTTGTTCGCCGTGCAGGCGTTTGCCGCTGACGCGCCCAGGCGCCAGGTCATCAACCTGGCGAACCGGCGTCCGAACCTGCCGTTCAGCGACGCGGTGATGGTGGGCGACACACTGTATCTTTCCGGCCGGATCGGGATCGATCCGAAGACAAACCTGCCGCCGGCCGGCATCGAGCAGGAAGCGCGCTTGCTGCTCGACGGCTTCAAGGCCGTGCTCGCCGAGGCGGGCATGACGATGGACGACTTGGTGTCGGTGCAGGTGTGCTGTCCCGATGTGTCGCTGTTCGACCGCTGGAATGCCGTTTACAAAACGTACTTCAAAGGCGATCTGCCGGCGCGCGCGTTTCTCGGCTCGGGGCCCCTGCTGTTCGGGGCGCACTTCGAGATGATGGGCATTGCGGTGAAAACGAAGGCAAAAGGAAAGAAGTAAAAGGCAAAGGCGAAGTCAAAGTCAAAAGCGAAACACAAAGCAACACAACGGACACGAAGGAGACACAGACAAAGCGCTATTTTTCGCGGGCGACTACATACTCGGGGATGGAGAGCAGGCAGCGCTTGATGTCCGAGTCGGGGAAGGTGCAGATGGCCTTGCGGGCGGCGGCGGCGTTCTCAGCGGCGGCGGCGTAGGCGGCTTCGATCGAGCCATAGCGCTCGAGGATGCTTAGCACCTGCTCGTGGGTGACGCTCACGAAGGCGCGCTCTTCCATGACCTTTTCGATCAGCGTACGTTCGGCGGGCGTGCAGCGATCGAGCGCGTGGATGACCGCCATGGTCACTTTGCCCTCGCGGAGGTCGCTGGCGACGGGCTTGCCGAGGACCTCTTCGGAGGCGGTGAGGTCGAGCACGTCGTCGACGATCTGGAAGGCCATGCCGAGATTGCGGCCGTACTCGCCGAGCCGGTCTTCTTCGTCGCCGGTGGCGCCGCCCAGGATGCCACCGAGGCGCATGGAAATCGAAAACAGGCAGGCGGTCTTGCGGAAGATGAGGTCGAAGTGTTCATCCAGCGAGATGCAGCGGCCGAGCTTTTCCATTTGCAGCAGCTCGCCTTCCACCATCTGCTGCGTGAGCTCGATGAGCAGGTCGAGGATGCGGAAGTTGCGCTCCTGGAGCGCGATCTTGAACGCCTGCATGTAGAGCCAGTCGCCGGCGAGCACGCACTTGGAATTGCCCCACTGCGTATTGGCGGCGGGACGGCCGCGGCGGAGCTGCGCTTCGTCAATGATGTCGTCGTGGACGAGCGTGGCGGTGTGGATGATCTCGACGACCGCGCCCATTCGCACGGCGCCGCGTCCTTCGTAGTTGAACTGTTTGGCCGCCAGCAGGAGGAGCGCCGGGCGGATGCGCTTGCCGCCGCCGGCGCGCAGGTACTCGCCGATATCGGTGATCGCCGGGACGGACGAAACCGTGTCGCGGCCGAACTCGCGCTCGATGGCGGCGAGGTCATCGCGCAGCAGCTCGAACACTTCCTTAGCGGTCGTGGTGGCGGTGCTCACGTCAAAGCCGATTCTTGACCGCGGAGGCCGAGACGCGGAGAAAACAGATTCTGAAACCGTTCTGCTTTTCTCCGTGCCTCCGCGTCTCCGCGGTGAGCTCTAGTTCGTCCGGTAATTCGTGAACTGCATGTCAATGCCGAAATCGGACTGCTTGATCAGCGCGATGATCTCCTGGAGCGTGTCGCGGTCCTTGCCGCTCACGCGCACCAGGTCGCCCTGGATCGAGGCCTGAACTTTTTTCTTCGAATTCTTGATGAGCTTCACGATGTCGCGCGCTTTTTCGACCGGGATGCCCTGTTGCAACGTGATGCGCTGGCGCACGCTGGAGCCGGCGGCGGGCTCGACCGCGCCGTAGGTGAGGCCGCGCAGCGGCACGCCGCGGCGCACGAGCTTCTGCTGGAAGACGTCGTTGACCGCCTTGAGTTTGTACTCGTCCTGCGAGGCGAGGACGATGGCGTCTTTGCCTTCCATCTTGATGTCGCTGCGCGAGTCCTTCAGGTCGAAGCGCTGGTGGATCTCCTTGAGCGCCTGCTGCATGGCGTTGGAGACCTCCTGAAGGTCGATGCGGCTGACGATATCGAATGAGTTCTCGGGCATGGCGATGAACCCACTAGCTTACCTTGTGGGACCCCTTCTTAACCACAGAGGACCCAGAGAAACACAGAGATTGTGAATTTTCTCCGCGTCCTCGCTGACCTCTGTGGTTAAAGCTTTTCTGCGAAGAAGCGGCGGAAGTTGGCGGCGGTGGCGTCGCCGACTTCTTCGGCAGTCGAGCCGCGGAGTTGGGCGATGTGGCGCGCGGTCTCGGCGACAAACGCCGGCTCGTTGCGCTTGCCGCGGTGCGGCACCGGCGCGAGGAAAGGCGAGTCGGTCTCGATGAACATGCGGTCGAGCGGGAGCGCGCGCGCGGCATCGCGGATGTTCTGCGCTTTGGGGAAGCTAACGTTGCCGGCGAACGAGATCACGAAGCCGAGGTCGAGTGCAGCGTGGGCGTGGCGCAGCTCGCCGGTGAAGCAGTGCAGCACGCCGCCAAGGCCCGAGGGCTTCCAGTGCTGGGTGAGCAGCGCGAGGCAGTCGTCCCAGGCGTCGGCGCCGTTCTGCGAGGGGCGGCAATGAATAATGATGGGCAGCTTCGCCGCGCGGGCCTGCTCCATCTGGCGAATGAAGACTTGTTGTTGCACCGGGCGCGGCGAGTGGTCGTACCAGTAGTCGAGTCCGACTTCGCCCCAGGCAATGACGCGCGGGTGGTTGGCGAGCTGTTCTAGTTCGACAAAATCTTTCTCCTCAGCGAGCCTGGCTTCGTGCGGGTGGATGCCGATGGTGGCGTAGAGAAAAGCGCTGCTGGCCGCTGGCTGCTGGCTGCCGGCAAGACCGCTCTCCGCCTTCCGCTGTCCGCGTTCCGTAACACCGTTGGCGAGTGGATCGAATTCTTCGGCCAGTTCGATGGCGCAGGCCAGCGAGCCAGGACCGGCGCCGCTGCCGATGGCCAGGATGGTCTCGACTCCGGCTTCGCGAGCGCGCGCGAGCACGGCGGCGCGGTCGCCGGCGAACTGCGGCATTTCGAGGTGGGCATGGCTGTCGATGAGCATAGGAAAAAACTTACCGCGGATGTACGCGGACCAACGCGGATCAAAAATACGAAAGCATGATGCGCGCTCGTCCGCGTGAAGCCGCGGCGGGAATTACTTGAGCCTGGCGCCGACGGGCACGTCTTCCAGGAAACCGGCAAGCACGGGCGTGCCTTTTTCGCCGACCGAGGCAGCAACGATCATGCCGTTCGACTCCAGGCCGCGGAGCTTGCGCGGGGCGAGGTTGGCGACGATGACCACCTTGCGTCCGACCAGCGTCGCCGGGTCGTAGGCCTCGGCGATGCCGGCAACGACCTGGCGGACCTCGGTGCCGATGTCGACTTCGAGGCGCAGGAGCTTGTCGGCGCCCTTTACTTTCTCCGCGACCTTGACCTGGCCGACGCGGAGTTCGACTTTGGCGAAGTCATCGATCGAGATTTTTTCTCCGGCGGGCGGCGGGGCGGCCGACTGCGCGGCGGGCTGACCGGCGGCAGCGTTCGCGCCGGCAGGTTCCGATGAAGGCGCGGGCCAAGCGGCGCGAGGGGCGGAAGAAGCAGGGACGGCCTGCGTGGCGCGGCCGGCGTCGCCGTCACCGGCGGCCTTGGCGCGCGGCTGCTCGGCGGGCTTCGAGGCCGCGACCGGCTTGGCTTTGCCTGCGTCGGCTGCCACGGCGGTGGCCGGCCCGGCGAGCGTCTGGTCTTCGAGCTTGTGCAGTCGCTCGATCACACTTTTCTCCGCGCGCGGGAACACGGGCTCGACTTTGCCGAGCTTGGCGGCAACCGGCAAATCACCCCACTTGAGCTGATCGAGCCTGACTTGCTCGATGTTGCCCAGTCCGAGCTGCGACCAGATGCGCGCGGTGGCTTCGGGGATCACCGGATGCACGAGGGCGGTGACGATGCGCAGCGCCTCGGCGGAGGTGAAGAGCACGTCGGCAAGGCGTGAGCGATTTTCGTTGCCGGGCTTCTCCGCCAGGGCCCACGGCTCGTGCTCGACGATGTACTTGTTCACCGCGCCGACCAGTCCCCACGCGGATTCCAGCGCCCGCGAGAATTCGTACTCGCGGAAGTGGTCCGCATAGCCGGCAATGGTTTGGGTGGCGAGCTCGGCAATCGCGTTGTCGGCGGCGTTGCGGCGCTCCTGGACCGAGGGATACGGAATCTCGGCGCGGAAATATTTTCCGATCATGGTCAGGGTGCGGCTGGCGAGATTGCCGAGATCGTTGGCGAGGTCGGAGTTGTAGCGGCCGACGAGCGCGTCGAAGCTGAAGCTGCCGTCCTGCCCGAAGACGACCTCGCGCAGCAGGAAGTAGCGCAGCGCGTCGGCGCCGAGCGTGTCGAGGATGCCGTCAGGCCGCACGATATTGCCGCGCGACTTCGACATTTTGTTTTCCTCAAACAGGAGCCAGCCGTGCGCCACGACCGAGCGCGGCGGCTCCAAGCCGGCAGCCATCAGGAACGCCGGCCAGTACACGCAGTGGAAGCGCACGATCTCCTTGCCGATGAGGTGGACGTCGGCGGGCCAGTAGCGATGGAAATTATTCGCGCCGGGCGAGCCGAAGCCGAGACCGCTGATGTACGTCGTCAGCGCGTCAAGCCAGACGTAGATGACTTCGTTGGGATCGTCGGGCAGCGGAATGCCCCACTTGATGGTGGCGCGGCTGATGGAGAGATCGCGCAGGCCGCCGCGAACGAAAGCGAGCGCCTCGTTGCGGCGCGCTTCCGGACGGATGAAGCCGGGATGCTCGTCGTAGAACTGGAGCAGTTTCTCTTCGAAGGCGGAGAGCTTGAAGAAGAAATTGTGCTCGCTGATGGTTTCGGTGGGGCGTCCACACTCGGGGCATGGCGCGCCCGGGCCGGCGGCATCAACGTACAGCTCATCGAAGACGCAATACTGGCCGGTGTACGAGCCCTTGTAGATGTATCCCGCCTTCTTCATGCGCTCGAACAGTTCGAGCACGGCCCGGGTGTGGCGTTCTTCGGTGGTGCGCACGAACTCGTCGTAGCGGATGCCCATGCGGTCCCAGAGCGCGCGGAAGGCGGCGGAGTTCTGGTCGGCGAGGTCGCCAGGCGACATGCTGGCGAGCGCGGCGGAGCGCTCCATCTTTTGTCCGTGCTCGTCGGTGCCGGTGAGCAGCAGCGTTTCCACGCCGTGCATGCGCTGCCAGCGGGTGATGGCGTCGGCGGCAATGGTGGTGTAGGCGTGGCCCAGGTGCGGGCGCCCGTTCACGTAGTAGATGGGCGTTGTGATGTAGAACTTGCCGGGCTTCGAGTCGGTTCCGGCCTTGGCGTTGGCGTCGTCTTTAACCATGCGGATGTGCGGTGCTGTCGGATTCGGTGGCGCGCGCGTCCGGATTGGCGTTCAGGTAGGCGCGCATGGCTTCCTGCATGACCTGCTTCAAGGGCACGCGATGTTCGGCGGCGACGCGGCGGCAATCTTCGTACTCGGGGGCGGCATTGGCGATGGCGCCGTTCAGGTTCGCGACCTTCATGCGCACATCGCCCCAGGGAGTGGTGACCGAGACAGAGCGGCGGGCCAAAACCTGGCGGCGCTCGTCGCGCATGCGCACGCCGAGCGTGGTGCTCTCGGCGAAGAGCAATTTCGTGATGCGCGCGGCGTCGGTGGGCCGGCAGAGAACCGTGAGCAGCGTGCCGGGGCGGTTCTTCTTCATCTGCACGGGCGTGGCGAAGGCGTCGAGCGCGCCCTCGGCGAGCGCGCGCTCCATCACGTAGGCGAAGACCTGCGGCGAGAGGTCGTCGAGCGTGGCTTCGAGGACGGTGACCACGTCTTGTTCGGCGCCCTCGGCTTTCTGCTGAACGACGTGAGATGCCTCGGCGCTTTCGCCGATGGTGAGGCGAACGACGTTCGCCTGTCCGGCAATGTCGCGCGTGCCGGCGCCGTAAGCGGCGCGCGGGTTTTGCATCGCCGGGAACGCGCCGAAGCGCGATGCCAGCACTTTTACGATGGCGGCGCCAGTGGGCGTGACCAACTCCAGGTTCACGCCGCTGCTGTAAACGGGCGCGTCGCGCAGCAGCTCGACGGTTGCGGGCGCAGGAACGGGGAACACGCCATGCGCGCACTTCACCGTGCCACCGCCAACGTTCAGCGGCGAGCAGACCCACTCGTCCACATTGAGCGCTTCGCTGCCGACGGCGGCGCACACAATGTCTACCAGCGCGTCGGCTGCGCCGACCTCGTGGAAGTGGAGAGTGTCGATGGCGGCATTGTGGATCCTGGCTTCGGCGGCGCCGAGTGCCTCGAAGATGGCGATCGAGGTTTTTCTGGCGCTCTGGCTGATCGGGGCGGCGGCGATGATCTGTTTGATCTCGCCCAGGTTGCGGCCGTGCGCATGGTCGTGATGCTGGCGCGCGTGCTCGACGGGCGCGGCGCCCTGCTGGGCGGCGTTGTGGTGGTGATGGAGAGGGAAGTGGTCGTGATGATGCTCGTGCAGGTGCTCGTGGCGGCGCTGGTTTTCGCGCTCGCGCCAGTCGGGGCGCGCGGAGTGCGAATCGTGAGAGTGCTCGTGCGCGCGCAGGAACTCATCGCGGGGCAAGTCCTTCTGGCCGTGCACGCACACATCAACTTTGGTCGCGGAGATGCCGCCGCGCAGCACGCGATGCACTTCGAGCCGCGCGCCGATGTTGAGGGCTGCGACGGTGCGTTCCAGCAGCTCGACGGGGACACCTGCGTCCAGCAGCGCGCCGAGGAACATGTCGCCGCTGATGCCGGAGAAGCAGTCGAGGTAGGCAATGCGCATGGTTGTCGCCGGTGTTCGGAAGATATCCGAAAGTGGCGGCGCGCTGCGAGCAGTGCTCCGCGCTGAAGAAACTTTCATCATAGGGAACCGGCAGTGCGCCGTCAAACATGGTTGGCCGCACTGCTCTGCTATAATCACCAGCTTCCGCCGCATTCCGCGAAGATGCCTGGAACCCGCGTGAATAGCGGGTTTTCTGCATTAGGGAGGAAATCTGTACCGCCGATATCAGCAGCGACTGGCCGAGCGCGTCCGCGAGGTCCTGCGGCGTCTTTACCAGATCGAAGTCGAGCAGGTGGTGGTCGAGCAGCCGCCACAGGTGGCGATGGGCGAGTACGCGCTGCCGCTGGCGTTCGACCTGGCGCGCAAGCTCCGCAAGCCGCCGCGAAAGATCGCGGAAGAGATTGTCGCGGCGCTGGGCGAGATGCCGGGATTCGCCGGCTTCGAAGTTGCCGGCGCGGGGTACATCAATGCGCGGCTGGAGCGGGGAGCGGTGGCCGCGGAGATTGCAAACCCCTCGTTAGCCGAGCAAAAAGCGCCCGGCGAAGGCGGGGCGTCCACGGGTGCGGAGCGTGGAGGGGCCTCGAAAATTCTCGTCGAGCATACGAGCATCAATCCCAACAAGGCGGCGCACGTCGGGCACTTGCGCAATGCCATCCTGGGCGACACGTTTGTGCGCCTGCTGCGCGCGGCCGGGCATACGGTCGACATCCAGAACTACATCGACAACACGGGGGTGCAGGTTGCCGATGTGGTGGTCGGGCTGCTGCATCTCGAGCGCAAGTCGAAAGCCGAGATCCTGAAGCTGATCGAAACCGATCCTAAGCTCGACTACACCTGCTGGGACCTCTATGCGCGCGTCTCGCAGTGGTATGAGCAGGACAAAGCGAACCTGGCGCGGCGCGGCGAAGTGCTGCACGCAATCGAGGCTGGGGGCAACGACGCGGCGGAGATCGCCGACGCGCTCTCGACGGCGATCGTGCGCTTTCACTTGCGGACGATGGAGCGGCTGGATGTGGAATACGACTTCCTGCCGCGCGAGAGCGAAATCCTACACCTGCACTTCTGGGAGCTGGCGTTCCAGCAGCTCAAGGACAAGGGTGTCCTTTACCTCGAGGCTGAGGGGAAGAACAACGGATGCTGGGTGATGCGGCGCCCCGGCGCCGAGAAAACCGGGGACGGGCCGGACGAGGACGCGAAGGTCATCGTGCGCTCGAACGGCACGGTGGGGTACGTGGGGAAAGACATTGCGTATCACCTGTGGAAATTCGGGCTGCTCGGGCGGGACTTCGGATACCGGCGCTTCTTCCGCTATCGCAACAATCACGAGGTCTGGATTTCGGCCGAGCAGGGCGAGAGGGAGCATCCTCACTTTGGCGGCGTGAGTGAGATCTACAACGTGATTGACGCGCGGCAGGCAGACCCGCAGAACACGGTGATCGAGGCGCTGCGCGGCTTGGGATACACGGAGCAAGCCGAGCGTTATCATCATTTTTCGTATGAGATGGTGGCGCTGACGCCGCGCTGTGCGGCTGAACTCGGCTATCAGCTCACGGAAGAGGAGCGCGGACGGTCCTATATAGAGGTTTCAGGCCGCAAGGGCTTCGGGGTGAAGGCGGACGACCTGGCTGACCGGCTCATCGAGTCGGCGCTGGCGGAAGTGGCGTCGCGGCACCGGGAACTCAGTCCGGCCGAGCAGCGCACGATCGCCGAGCAGATCGCGATCGGCGCGCTGCGCTACTTCATGCTCAAGTTCACCAAGAACTCGGTGATCGCGTTCGACTTCAAAGAAGCGCTCAGCTTCGAAGGCGAAACCGGGCCATACGCGCAGTACGCGATTGTTCGCGCGACCAACATCTTCCGCAAGGCGGGCGTGAATCCCGACGATGTGCTGAATTCGGGCAACGACTTTGCTGAGTTATTCTCGGGCGAAGCGGGCGACGAGTTCTGGGAGCTGTGGCTGGCGGCGTCGAAGACAAGCACCGTGGTTGACCAGTGCATCGCGACGACCGAGCCGGCGTACGCGGCCAAACACGCGTTCCAGTTGGCGCAGCTTTTCAACAACTTCTACCACCGGCACCACATCCTCACCGAAGCCGACGAGAAGCGGAAACAATTCCTGATGGCGACGGCGGCGGTGGTGCGGCGCGAGCTGATCGGAATCCTGAAAGTCATGGGCATCGCCGTCCCGGAAGTCATGTAATGAGTGCTAACATCGGCGCCAGGGATGCCTTCGCCGATGCAGTCCGAGTCCCCCTCACCGCCGACGGCGCAGACCACGTCGCTCTCCGTGCTCGTGCCGGTGTACAACGAGCAGGACCTGGTGGGGCGCAGCCTGGCGCGGCTCACGGTGCTGGCTGAGTCGCCGCTGCTGGAGCGCGTCCAGGTCATCGTGGTGGACGATTGCTCCACTGATGGAACGGCGGCAGCGCTGGAGGGGTTCCAGCGTTCGCTCCCGGCGCAGCGCGGCAAAATCGAGTGGGCGTTCCGGCGGCACGAACGCAACCAGGGCAAGGGTGGCGCGGTGCGCACCGCCCTCGAGTTGGCGAGCTGCGAGCTGAGCGTGGTTCACGACGCCGACCTGGAATATCACCCGCGCGACCTGCTGAAGTTCGTTCCGCTGTTCCTTGAGGAAGGCGCCGACGCGGTATACGGTTCGCGCTTCCTTCCCGGCGAGTTCAAGCGCGCCCTCTTCTTCCGGCATTCGATCGGCAATCACTTCCTCACGTTCCTGTGCGACCTGGCGTGCGACCTGAACCTGACGGACATGGAGACCTGCTACAAGATGATCCGCACCGACCTGCTGCGCACCATCCCGATCAGCAGCCGCGACTTCCGAATCGAGCCGGAGCTGACCATCAAACTGGCCAAGCGCGGGGCGCGCATGTATGAAGTGCCCATCCGCTACTCGGGAAGAACGTACGCGGAAGGCAAGAAGATCAATTGGCGAGACGGAGTGCTGGCGCTGTTCGCCATCGTGAGATTTGGGCTGAGCGGGAACATTCGCAAGCCGGGTGCGCAAACCTCCCCCGGGCGAACAGAGCCGCAAGCCGTCGAGAGCGCCGCCGTCACCGAGAGCCTTGTCCGCGAGCCTTAAGCAGGGGCCTGCCGGTGACCCGGCGCACATCTCACCTTATGACACGCGCGGGGCACGATGACGCGCGCCGCAAGTGTGCCGCCGTTCCAATCCGAAACACGCGTTACCCCTGATACGCGGAGGTAACCAGTGAGGAAGCATTTGGCCGTGGGCAGCCCGGCCTTTCGCGTTAAGATGGGTGGTGGAGCGCGTGTGTCCGCTCGGCACGACGATGTACTTGGAATTCTATAAATTACGGCAGGCGCCCTTCCAGCTCACGCCGGATTTCCACTTCGTTCAGCTGCTGGACCCGCACCGCGACGCGCTGAAGGCGATCTCGCAGGTGGTGGCCCAGCGCAAGGGCTTCATGGTGCTGACCGGGGCGGTGGGTACTGGCAAAACGACGCTGCTGAACGCCATGCTGTCGTGGTTCTCCCATGTGCGGCCGCGCATCTCCACGGCGTTCATCGTGAATCCGTTGCTGACGCGCGACGAATTCCTGGAAACGGTGTTGGACGAGTTCGATGTCCGGTGCGCCGAGTCGAGCAAACCCAAGCGTCTGGCGGCACTGCACGAGTACTTGCTGCAGGTAAAGAAGGAGCAGGGAACCTGCGTGCTGATTGTGGACGAAGCCCACCTGCTCACCATTGACGTGCTCGAGGAGATACGCCTGCTGGGCAACATGGAAACGCCGCAAGGAAAGCTGATGCAGGTGGTCCTCTGCGGACAGCCGGAGCTGGCCGAAGTGCTGCTGCGGCCGGCGCTGCGCGCGCTGAGGCAGCGCATCGCGGTGATGGCGCAGCTGCGTCCGCTTTCGGCGCAGCAGGCGGCCAACTACATTGTGCAGCGGCTGAATACCGCCGGGCTGGCGGGCCCGGTACCGTTCACGACCGCGTCGCTGACGTCCGTCTACCACAGCACCAAAGGCGTGCCTCGGCTCATCAATCTGTTGTGCGACACTTGCCTGCAGGTGGGATACGAGCTGAAGGAAACATCCATTAACCCGGCGATCGTCCATGAGGCATCGTCGCGCCTGGCCGCGCTGGAGAGCGCGCTTGGCACCGCTGATCTTCCGATGGAACGCGGAGAAGCAGCCAGCGATGAGCGCCCCCATGATGCGATGGCATCCGGTGTACCGCCGCAGCGACATCCCGCGGGAGTCAGACGTCAATGAGCAAGTTCTTCGATCGGAGCACGAAGCCGAATGCCGAACCGGTGTCAGTGGACGGCAAGGTCGAGCACTGGCTGGAGCAGATACAAAAGTCGGTGGATGAGCAGGTGAGCGGCGTGTCGCTCGCGTTTCCTCCCACCGATGCGGCTCCCGCCGAGACATCCCGCACGGAAGCGGCGCCGCCCCCGCCGCCACCTGAAATTCACGCCGATTTGGCTGCGGTTGGTTTCGACCGCTTTGCCACGGTGCATTTGCCGTCGCGGATCGAGCGCGCGGTGCTGCCGACCAGTGATGGCAACGACGAGGCGGCCCGCGAGGCCTACGGCGTGCTGCGCACCCGGCTGCTTCGCCGTCACGCGGTGACGGGCATTCGCACGCTGGCCATCACCAGCTCGGTGAAAGGCGAGGGCAAGACGGTAACTACGCTGAACCTGGCCATGTCGTGCGCGCAGGTTCAGGGCATGACAATCCTGGCCGTGGATGGCGACCTGCGGTCGTGCGGACTCTCCAGTTCGATGGGACTGAGTGAATCGAACGGCGGCTTGGCGAAGGTCCTCAAGGGCAGTATTCCGTATGAAGCCGCGGTTCTGGCAACGAACATCAACAATCTCTATGTGCTGCCGTCGGGAATGGCTGGATCCCATCCGGCCGAACTGTACCAGGGCGCCGCGCTGCGGAACTTTCTCGCCTGGTGCAAGGGCCGATTCAAAATGGTGCTCGTCGATTGCCCACCCGTCGTCGGACTGGCCGACAGCGAACTGATCACCGCAGCGTGCGACGGCATCCTTTTTGTGGCGCGTTCCCGGCAAACCCAGCCGGCCCTGCTGAAACAAGCTCTAGGGCAGCTGGAGCAGAAGAAAATTGTGGGCGTAGTGTTCAACGGCGGGCAAGCGCACAAGTACGGATACGGCTATAACTATGCGTATACCAATCGAGGGAAGTAGCCTCGACGCCGGACCGAACATCCGCATCGGATCGGTTATCACCTACTAGATAATCGAGCTGCCCTTACAGGGTTATCCATTTAATAACTAAGCCCAGCCACCACGCTTGTGTCTCAACTTGAGACAAGGTGACGATGCCTGGCCCTGGAAACGGGATAGTCAAAGTCGCTGTGGAAGCTTGCAGCGAGTTACCGGTAACCAATAGATTGCAAGTACTTGCGCACGACAGGACTGTCCTATTGGTCAACCCTTAACGAAGAATATTGTTGCATTTCAATCCAGAGACATGGAATATGAGCAGCACTGATTCTTCCGTTTGCAACGGAGCAGGACTGGGCAGTTCGTCATCTGCCGAGCCAGGCACCGCCAGCTTGGGCCTAAAACAGGGCACAGCTGCCGCATTCGTGCCGGGATCCCCAGCCGGTGCGTTGCTGTTAACGCGCGAAGACAGTCGTAACCTAGATGCCCTCGAGAACAAAGCTAGGTCCAGCCAAACGGGGATCTCTCACGCGAACCGGGTTGCTAGTGCTGGTAACGGCACTGGTGTCGCTGTGGGCTGGCTGCGGCGGCGGGGGCGGTAGCGGCGTAGTCTCAGGCGTAACTTTCAGTGCGCAGTCGCCGGTGACGGTCACGATTTCGCCGACATCGATGACCATGGCCCCCGGTGGCACGACAAGCTTTACAGCTTCCGTCAGCGCCGGCGTTAATCCAGCGGTCACCTGGACGGCGAGCGCGGGCACCATCACCGGCACCGGCAACACCATCACCTTCACAGCTCCGAATACCTCACCGACCACGGTGACAGTGACTGCCACCAGCGTCGCCGATACCAGCAAGAGCGCATCGGCCACGGTGAATGTGAGTTCGCAGGGCGGCGTAACAGTTGCAGTTTCGCCTCCCACCGCCGATCTCGTGGCCGGCGCTACGGCAACCTTTACCGCTACGGTAAGTGGTGCCACGAATACGGCCGTGAGCTGGACAGCGACCGGCGGCACAGTCTCGGGCAACGGCAACACCATTACCTATACGGCGCCGGTTACGCCCGGCAGTTTCACGCTGACCGCTACCAGCGTTGCCGACACGAGCAAGTCGGCTTCATCGGTGATCACCGTCCTGCCGCCCGTGACGGTATCGATCGCGCCGCAGACTCTCTCGATGGCAGTGAATGAGCAGCGGACCTTCTCGGCGAGCGTGATCGGAACGACGAATACAGCGGTGACATGGAGCGCCACTGCCGGCAGCGTCTCCGCCAACGACCCGACCATTATTTTCACGGCGCCGAGCACACCTGGAACCGTAGCGCTGACGGCCACGAGCGTGGCCGACCCGAGCAAGAGCGCCACAGCCACCATTACTGTCTCACCGGTGGCGAGCCTTACCGTCAACTTTAAGACTTTGACGTTGGTGGCCGGCGCCGAGCAAACCCTGGTCGCGACGGTGGTGGGACTTGATCCGCTGGTGAACTGGAGCACGACGGGTGGAACGATCACCGGCACCGGGACGGTCGTCAGGTTTACCGCGCCAAGCGTTCCCGGCAACTACACAGTGCTTGCCACGTCAGCGCTGAACCCTTCGGTGTCTGCGTCGGTCGCCGTGACAGTGGTTGCGCCGGTGATTGTGAGTATCAATCCGTCGGTAGCGACCGCCGTGACCGGCGGCAGCCAGAGCTTCACCGCCATCGTGACGGGCGCCTCCAACACCGCGGTGACCTGGACAGCTTCGAGTGGAACTATTACCGGCACGGGCAACACCATCATCTACGGCGCGCCCACGACACCGGGCACCTATACGGTCACGGCAACCAGTGTTGCCGATCCGGCACAGTCGGCGACGGCGGTGGTAACAGTTTCCGACGTGCAGGTGTTCGTCAGCCCGCCTTCGGCCAGTTTGGCGGTGAATCAGACGCAAAGTTTGACCGCGATCGTTTCCGGCACCCTGCTGAACGAAGTGACGTGGAGCGTCAGCGGCGGCACGATCACCGGTACGGGCAACGTGGTTACGTACACGGCACCGGCAGTGCCGGGTTCGTACACAGCGACAGCGACCAGCGTCGCCGATCCGACCAAATCGGCAACCGCGGCGATTGACGTTACGGCCGTCGACGTAGCGGTGAGCCCTCCGACGGCCACGATCAAGGCCGGAACCACGGTGAACTTTACCGCCACGGTGACGGGCGGCAACGACCACGGCGTGGAGTGGAGCACGGACAACGGCACGCTGGTGGTCATCAGCACCAGTTCCGCCAAGATCGGGGCGCAACCGACGGGCACTAGCACGGTCACCTATACGGCGCCTACCACGGCGGGAACGACCACAGTCACGGCAAAACCTAACGCCGACAAGACCAAGAAAGCGGTCGCGTCGATTACCGTCACGCCAATTGTGACGTTGAGTGTGACGCCGGCGACAGCATCCGTCATCACAAATGCTTCGCAGGCGGTGACCGCCACGGTGAGCGGCACAACGACGACAGGCGTTACCTGGTCAACTACCTGTGGCACCATCGTCGGCACCGCCAACACGATCACATTCAACGCGCCTGGCGCGCCGACCACTTGTACGGTGACGGCGACCAGCGTTGCCGATCCATCCGTGACTGGTACAGCGGTGATCACGGTCACACCGGCTCCAGTGGTCACCGTGGACCTGTCCCCGCAGACGGCAGCCCTGCTGGCAGGACAGAGCCAGATCTTCACCGCCACGGTCACCGGTTCGGGCAATACTGCAGTCACGTGGTCGGCGACCGGCGGCACAGTTGGTGGCGCCGGCACGTCGATCAACTACACCGCCCCCGCCACGCCGGGAACTTTCACGCTGACGGCTACGAGTGTGGCCGATCCGAGCAAGAGCGCTTCGGCGACCATCACGGTCACGGTGGTCGGGATTTCGGTGAATCCGACGAGCGCGTCGCTGCAGACGGGCACTACGCAGAACCTGACCGCGACCGTCACGGGCACGAGCAACACCGGCGTGACCTGGAATGCGAGCAGCGGCACCATTACGGGCACCGGCAATACGATCACGTACACCGCGCCGAACGCGGCCGGTTCGTCAACCGTGACGGCCACCAGCATCGCTGATCCGACCAAGAGCGCTTCAGCGGCGATCACCACCACGGCTGTATCCATATCGCTCAGCCCAACCAACCCGTCGGTGCCGGTGGGCGGCAGCATCGTCTTCACAGCGACCGTGACGGGCGGTTCCATTCCGGATGTCACCTGGACGACGACCGGCGGCAGCGGCGCGGTGGTCGGCACAAACACCCTGAACTACACCGCGCCAACGACGGGCGGCACCTACACCGTCACCGCCACCAGCGTGGCCGATCCGACCAAGTCGGCTTCGACGACGGTAACCGCGCTTCCGCCGGTGGCCGTGAGCATCGGTCCGAGTACGGCATCGTTGAATGCCGGAGGCACGCAGCTGTTTACAGCAACTGTGACCGGCACGCCGAACACGGCCGTGACATTCACCGCGACCGGCGGCACGATTTCCGGCTCGGGCAATACGCGCACCTACACCGCGCCCAATACTGCGGGAACTTTCACGGTCAAGGCCACGAGCGTGGCTGACCCGACGAAATCGGCCAGCGCCACGGTCACTGTGACGCTGGTGTCGGTCTCCATCTCACCGACGTCGGCGACGGTGAGTGTGGGTGCGACGCCGTCGTTTACCGCGACCGTCAACGGTACGTCGAATACCGGCGTTACGTGGAGCACCACCGGCGGCACGATTGCCGGATCCGGGAATACGGTCACTTACAACGCGCCCAATACGCCGGGCAACTTTACGATCACTGCCACCAGCGTCGCCGATCCGTCGAAGTCGGCCTCAGCCACGGTGACGGTGAATGCGCCGGTCTCGGTTTCGATCAACCCGCAAGTGGCCTCGGTTACGGCAGGCACGCAGCAAACGTTCTCAGCAACCGTGACGAACGCGAGCAACACGGCAGTTACTTGGACCACTACGGGTGGCACGATCCAGGGCAACACCAACACGATCACGTACACAGCTCCGACCACGCCGGGCAGTTATTCGGTGACCGCGACCAGTGTTGCCGATCCGCTCAAGTCGGCGACCGCCACGGTAACGGCGACGCAGATTCCGACCGTCTCCGTCTCCGTGAGCCCGTCTACCGCTTCGCTCACCACGAACGCGAGCACGAATTTCACGGCTACGGTAGCCGGAGCTACCAATACGGGCGTGACCTGGACTGCGACCGGCGGCACCATTACCGGTACCGGCAACACGGTCAGCTACAAGGCCCCGACGAGCGCGGGCACGTTCACGATTACGGCAACCAGCATCGCCGATCCGACCAAGTCGGATACCGCTTCGATTGCCGTCACGGCGGTCGGAGTGTCCGTCAATCCGACAACGGCCTCGGTGATTACCGGCAAGACGCAGAGCATCACGGCGACGGTCACCGGAGCCAGCAATACAGCGGTTACGTGGACGGCCAGCTGCGGCACGATCACCGGCACCGGCAATACGGTCACTTACACGGCACCGAACACGGCGGGCACCTGCACGGTGACGGCGACCAGCGTCGCCGATAACACCAAGTCGGCGTCGACCTCGATCACCGTCACCGTGGTGGCGGTGTCGGTCAGCCCACCTACGGCGTCATTGCTTACCAACGGCACGCAGAGCTTCACGGCGACGGTGACGGGTACGTCCAACACCGGTGTCACATGGAACGCAACCGGCGGTTCGGTGACCGGGTCGGGCAACACGATCACCTATACAGCGCCGGCCAATGCGGGGACCTTTACCCTGACAGCCACGAGCGTGGCTGACACGAGCAAGCAGGCGACGAGCTCGATCACAGTCTCCGCGCCACTGCAGCACTTCGCCGACTTGAGCTGGACGGACCCGAACGGCGCATCGGTGGGAGTCACCAGCTACAGGGTCTACCGCGCCACAGGTGTGCTCGACGCTAACGGCAACGTGACGTCGTGCGCGACCCTGAACCTGCTGACGACCGTGAATGCTCCCACCCTGGTTTACACCGACAGCACGGTGGTTTCGGGCAATGGCTACTGCTACGCCGTATCGGCGGTGAATGCCGGCGGCGAGGGTCCTCGGTCATCGTCCGTGGTGGCCAAGATTCCGGTGCCCTAACCGAGCCAAGAAACCAGCCGCTCCTCTTCTTCCCAAGGCCAGTTTTGCGCCTTCTTGCGAGTCGCCGAAGTGTGGTCGCCGGGAAGGCGGCTTTCCCTCCAGGTGTGCAAGTCATTGCGCACTTAGAACCAAGGGTGGTCACCAACTTGTTACCTTCGAGCTGCAGCTTTCAACCTAAGTTGATGATAAAAAAGGGCCTAGCTGCTGATCCGATGTGTCGGAAGGGCAACAAAAGGTTGTACTTGTTTGGTCATTTGCATGCACAATCACTGCATCTGCGAGAGCTGGTTTCCTCTTCAGGACCGCCGAATGGCCGCCATAATTCCCGAGATGCCGGACGCCGTGCGCATGAACGGTCATGCGCTGCCCCCGATGGCAGTGGTGTTTGGCAATACGGCTGAAATGCTGGCCATCCGCGAGCGCGTCAAGCGGCTGGCGTCGGCGAATGTGCCGGTGTTGATCCAGGGCGAAAGCGGCACCGGCAAAGACATTATCGCCCGCGTGATCCATGCGCTCTCCGCCACCGGCGAGCAGAGCCCATTCCTGAAGGTCAATTGCCCGGCGATCCCCGGCTCACGGCTGGGAAGCGAGCTGTTTGGATGCGAGCGGGCCGCCGGCATCAACGGCCACGAACCCGGACGTGACGATTTGGCGAACGGGGGAACGCTTTATCTGGACGAAATCGCCGAACTGGCGGCGTCGTTGCAATCCAAGCTGCTCCACCTGCTCCAGGACGGCCAGTTCTCCGGGGCCGATGACGATCGCGCCGAGATCCGCCTGGTATGCGCAAGCAACCGGCCGCTGGACCGCGAGGTCGAGAAGGGCGCCTTCCGGCAGGACCTGTATTACCGCATCAACGTCGTCTGCATACAGGTTCCGGCGCTGCGCCAGCGTAAAGACGACATCCCGGTGCTGGCGAACTATTTCCTCGACGTGTACAGCAAGAAGTACGACCGCCCGGCGGCGCCGCTTTCGCGCGATCTGCTGGCGCGACTGCGCAACTACTCGTGGCCTGGCAACATTCGCGAGCTGGAGAACCTGATCAAGCGCTACGTCATCCTGGGTTCGGAAGACGCGCTGACCGCCGAATTCACCGCTTCGAGTTCAGAGAGTACAGCGGCTCCTGCCGCTGTCAACGGCAACATTTCTTTGAAGGCGCTCACGCGCAACGCGGTGCGGGAGCTGGAAACCAAGATCATCATCGACGCGCTGGAAGCGAACCGCTGGAACCGGCGGCGCACGGCGCGGACATTGAACATCAGCTATCGCGCGTTGCTCTACAAGCTCAAGCAGGCGAATGCGCTGAAGAACACGCCAGCGGCCAACGATGAAACGGGGCCGCAGGGACACGAAGACTAGGTTTTGTGGGCAGGGCGCGAGCCTTGCCGGTTGAACGTTGATCGCCGTACGGGTGAAACAGCACGGGAATTTTGGGAGGACCAAGAGATTGGGACTCAGAGGGCGAAGCTATGAATAGTCTGGAGAAAGCGAACTCGCTGCCGATCGCGGCTACGGCTGATTCGGCGCGCTGGTACGCCATTCACGTTCGCCCTCGGCATGAGAAGAAGGTCGTTTCGCAACTGCAGGAGAAAGGCATTACGACCTACCTGCCGCTGCTTTCGGAGACGCACCGCTGGAGTGACCGCCGCAAGCTGGTGGAGATCCCGCTGTTTCCCTGCTACGCCTTCGTCTCGATTGCCGACGAAGCCGCCCTGCGCCTGACCGTGCTGAAAATTTTCGGTGTGCTGGCGTTCGTGGGAAATCAACGCCAGGGCACGCCGATCCCCGACAGCGAGATCGAGGACCTGAAAACGCTGCTGGGCAGCAACATTCCATTTGCGCAACACCCGTTTTTGCAAGTCGGCAAGCGCGTGCGTGTCCGGGGCGGCGCGCTCGATGGAGTGGAAGGCATTCTGACGGAGCGCAGCGGCGATCGCCGCCTGGTGCTCTCCGTGAGCACGATCAATCGGTCACTGTCGGTGAGCATCGAGGGATACCAGGTCGAACTGGCGTGACCGGAGTCATAACGCGAACCGGCCGAATAGAGGAAGGCAAAGGGGTTGTCATGAAGAGTAAAGCGATTCTGTCCACTGGCGTCGTGATTCTGACGCTGATTCTGGCCGACAGCAGCCTGGCACAATCGGCGAAAGGCGGCACGCAAAGCGCTGCGCCCTCCCAAAACGTCGCCAAGAAATCTGACGCCGCACCTGCCCCCGCCGAAGGCTCTGCGGCGCCGGCTTCTGACACTGCTCCCGCCCGCGTCGCGCCGGTGCTGCCCGCCGATTACGTGATCGGAGCCGACGACGTCCTGGACGTCAACGTTTGGAAGGAACCGGACCTGACCCGTAAGGTCACCGTGCGGCCCGACGGAATGATCACCCTGCCGGTGATCGGTGACGTGCAGGCCGCTGGCAAGGCGCCGAAACAACTACAGGATGAGCTGAAAGAGAAACTAAAGGCGTACGTTTCTACACCTGACGTGACGGTCATCGTGGACGGTGTGCGCAGCGTGAAGTTCAACATTGTGGGGGACGGCATCGCCAAGCCGGGGACCTACACGCTGTCACCGCCGATGACTGTGCTCGACGCCATCGCGCTGGCAGGCGGCCTGAAGGACTTCGCCAAGAAAACCAAGATTTACGTCCTTCGAGTGGGAGCCGATGGCACGAGCACGAAGATCCCGTTCAACTACAAGGAAGTGACCAAGGGCGAAAAGCTTACCCAGAACATCGAGATCAAGAGCCGCGACACGATTGTGGTGCCGTAACTGAGAGGTTTGTATGCGTACGACGAACCAGCCAATCGGAACTATTCTGGCAGTGCTGATGGTTTCTTTCGCCAGCGCGGCCTACGCACAGTTCTCGCCGCCGCCCACGCCGCTGAACCAGGGGACGCAGCCGGGCATCTTTTCCGGCGAAGCGCAGAAGAACAACTTGATCATGGTGGGCCTGAGCGCCTCGACCACGTATGACGACAATGCCGACAATGTGAACCGTCTCAGCAACGTCATGTCGTCCTTCTCCGGCGATTTCAAGCTGAACCTGCTGCGCCCGCGCTGGAACCTGCTGCTGGGTTACACCCCGGGCTATTCCTACAATACCGAGATCACGCGCTACAACGAGTTCTCGCAAGCGCAGATGTTTTCGCTGCAGTACCGGATGAGTCCGCGGCTCTCGCTCTCGTTGCGCAACCAGTTCAGCCGGATCAGCAACCCACAACAGTCCATCACCACGGGAGGCGAACCCCCGCTGTTCGGCGCGGTCGAAGGCACGAACCCGACCGGCGTCGGACAGAACCTGATCCGGACCAGCGAGCAGGCTGGAGTCGATGTCACCTACCAGCTGGACGCGCGCAGTTTTGCAGGAGTCGGGGGTGGTTACGCCATTGTGCAGTCGAAGGCGCCGGGCGCCAGCATTCTGCTGCAGGACTCGCTGACACCTTCCGCCAACGCCTTTTATTCACGCAAGATTACTTCGACGCAGACGTCGGGCGTGCAGTACCGCTGGCAGAGAATCGACGCCCAAGGCGGAGTGGTCCGCACGACGGCGCACACGATCCTGTTGTTCCACAGCGTCAATCTTCCACATCACGTCACGGTGTCAGTGTTTGGCGGTCCGGAGGGAACCGAGACGCTGCGCGTTGTCGGACCTACGTCGGTCGCGAACCCGCTTACGTGGTCGTGGTCGGCGGGAGGCAACTTCGATTGGCGGGGCGTGCGCAATGCCATCAATGCCGGCGTGGTCCGTCAGGTGAATGACGCGGGCACGCTGGGCGGCGTAGTCCGGCTGACGAACCTGAACGCCGGCTTCAATCGCCGGCTCACGGCCCGCTCGACGATTCACATGGGAGTGAGTTACGCCCGCAATCGCGCCTTCGACCTGCTCGTGAGTCCAGGGGCAACCGGGGATTACGTCATCGGAAGCGCCGAGTATCAGCACACGCTGGGCCGCCACATCGGATTCTCACTTTCCTATTCCCACGTGGAACAGACGAAGGCAGCCACACTGCCCTCAGTAGTGCAAGGCGATCACAACCGGGTCGCCATCGCCTTGTCGTATTCATTCGAACGACCGATCGGAAGGTAACGTGCCAAGCGAACCAGAAAGCAATGAACTAAATCTGATGGCATACTGGGCGCGGCTTCGCGCCCGGCGCTGGTGGGTGCTCTCCTCTCTTGCCATCGGCTGGGTGGTGATCATGGCCGCCGGCATTTTCATTCCGCCGCGCTACCGCTCTGAGACCGTGATCCTGGTCGAACAGCAGCAGGTGCCGGAGCACTACGTGCAGGCCAATGTCGCCGCCGACCTGCAACAGCGCTTGCAAAGCATGAGCGAGCAGATTCTGAGCCGCACGCGCCTGCTGATGGTCATCGACAAGTTCCATCTCTATGGCAAGGAGCGCGCCAACATGGACCCCGATTCGCTGGTCCAGCGGATGAGGAAAGACATCGCGATTGAGCTGGTGCGCGCCTCGGGGAGAAATGATCTTTCCGCGTTCAAGGTATCGTACTCGGCTTCAAACGCGGTGCTGGCGCAGCAGGTGACCGGCGAGCTAACGTCGGCGTTCATCGAGGAGAACCTGCGGACGCGCGCAAGAATGTCTGAGAGCACGACCGAATTCCTGGAAAGCCAGTTGGCGCAGGCGCGGACCGCCCTCACCGAACAGGAAGAGAAGCTGCGGAAGTTCAAGTCGGAATACCTGGGCCAGCTTCCCGAGCAGGTGCAAGGCAACATCCAGATACTTTCCGGACTTCAGGCGCGCTTGCAGGCCTCGCGCGACGCCCTGAACTCCGCCGAGCAGCAGCACCTCTACCTGGAATCGCTGCTTGCACAGTATCGCAACACACCGCTGCGCCCCGACGCTTCGGGCAATCCTGTGATCCCGGCCAACGATCTGGAGTCGCGCCTGGAACAGCAGAAGGCGCAACTGGCCGAGCTTAGCGCCAAGTACACGCCCCAGCATCCTGACATCGTGATGCTGAAAGAGAAGATTGCCGCGACCGAAAAGTTAAAAGAGGAAGCGGACAAGGCGAAGCCTGCCAGCAAAAACGACGACGCGAGCGAAGCCAAGAGCTCGTCGCTCAACCCGGCCACGGCACAGTTTGAGAGCCAGTTGAAGGCCAACCAGCTCGAGATTGCAAACCGCAAGAAAGAGGTTCGCGATCTCGAGGCACAGATGGAGCAGTACCAGGCGCGGCTGAACGTGGCGCCGGTGCGCGAGCAGCAACTGGCGGCGATCACGCGCGATCACGAACAGTCGAAGCAGTATTACGAATCGCTTCTGGCCAAGAAGCTGCAATCGGAAATGGCCACCAACCTGGAACGCAGGCAGCAGGGAGAACAGTTCCGCATGATTGACCCGCCCAGCCTGCCCTCGCGTCCTTATTTTCCCAACCGGCTGATGCTGAGCCTGGCGGGCTGCGCTTTGGGACTGGCGATTGGCGTTGGGCTGGTGGTGCTGGTAGAGAGGATGGAGCCGACCGTGTACCTGGTTGACGAGCTGCGCGGCCTTACCAACGCTCCGGTTCTGGCCGAGTTGCCGGTGCTGATGACCGACATCGAGCGTCGGCGCAGCCGGTTACGCTTGATTTCCGAAACCATCGGCGCGGCTGTGATCCTGACCATTATTCCCGGGGTCACCATACTCACGTACTTGCGAGGGTGACCGCTCCACCGAAGCATTGTTCCTAATGGATGAAATGAGCAAGACCATGAAAAGACGCACCGCGATCCTTGGCTTGGCGGTCGTTGCGCTGCTGGTTGCCGTTGGGTGCACACGAGACCCCAAAAAACTGAGCGAACGTTATGTCGCAAGCGGCGACCGCTATGCGGCCAAAAACGACTTCGTGTCGGCCAGCATTCAGTATCGCAACGCAGTGCAGGCCTATCCGCAATCGTCGGAAGCGCATTACAAGCTCGGGGGCGCCTACCTGAGGCTGCAAAACTGGCCGCAAGCATACCGCGAGCTGTCGCAGGCCGTGCGCATTGATGCGAAGAACACGGCGGCGACCCAGCAGCTAGCCAGCCTGGAGCTGGCTGCCAACCGCGCCGACGATGCGTCCGCGCTGCTGGAGAGCGCCATCCGGAACGAACCGGGAAATGCCGACCTGCACATGCTCATGGGCGAGGTGCATGTTCAGCGCGGAAACTTCGAGTCGGCCCTGCAGGAGGTGTTGAAGGCCGAGCAGTTGTCACCGAACAAGGCCGCTATTCTGAGCCGGCACGGAGATTTGACGTTGCTGCTGCGGCGCTTCCCAGAAGCGGAGTCGCTGTATCGCCGCGCCATCGACAGTGATCCGTCGTACCTACCCCCGTATTTCAACCTCTCGCAGCTGGCGCGCGTGCAAGGCGACTCGGCCGGTGAGCTGGCCGCGCTGGACTTGGCCGTGAAGAACAACCCCAAGGCGATCCAGGCGTACGTGATGGAAGCGCGGTCCTATCTGCGACAGAGCAAAGCTGACCTGGTGCCGGAACTGCTTTCGCGCATGCAGTCCGCGACCGGCAACTCCGACGAGGCGCTGCTGGCCACCGGTGAGTTCTACCTGGAAATGGGAAAGTTTCCCGAAGCCAAGGCCGTCTTGCAGCGGGCCCTGGAGCACGATTCCAAGAACGTAACCGTACGCAAGCGTCTGATCGAGGCGCACATGCAGCTGCATGAGCTTGCCGAGGCCGAGCGCCTGAACCGCGAACTAAAGCAGAACCAACCGGGCGACGCCGAGGGTACCCTGTTCAACGCGCGCCTGCTGCTGATGCAGGGGCGCCGGGCGGAAGCGGTCACGACGCTGCAGAAGCTGGTGCATGACGCCCCGGACCTGGCGGCCGCTCACTTCACATTGGGGTTGGCCTACGCCGAGCAGGGCGATACGGCGCGCGCCGTGAGCAGCCTCAAGGAAAGCCTTTCCCGCAATCCCAACCTGTTGTTTGCCTACATGGTGATCGGCAATCTTTACCTCAGCCAGGGCGACGGCAAGCTCGCGCTGGAAAATGCTGATCAGGCGCTGAAGCGCAATGGCCGGTTTATTCCGGCGGCGATGCTGCGCGTCAACGCCAATATGCTGATGGGCAAGTACGACATCGCGGTGGCCGATCTGAGGCTGCTGGCGCAGGCGATGCCGAACGATGCGAGCGTGCAGGAGAGGCTTGGATACGCGATGTTCAGGCAGGGGAAGCCGGCCGAAGCGGAGAAGATCATCGAGCGTGCGCTCGAGATGCAGCCGGGAATGGTTGCTGCCATGCAGGACCTGGTGGCGTTGTACGCGGGCCAGCACCGCGAGAGCGAGATTGTTCCGCGGTTGCGGCAACAGATCGCACGCAGCCCGCAGACCTCCGAGTTTTACGAGCTGATGGGGAACGCGTTCGTCAACGCCGGTGATCTGGCCAGCGCTGAGCAGGCGTATAACGACGCGCTGCGGCGGAATCCCGATGCGCTTTACGCCAGCCTGCAGCTCGCCGGTCTGTACAGCCAGCGCGGCAGGCAGGAGGAGGCGCTTGCCGGCCTGAAGAAGCTGCTGGAGAGGCATCCCGACACGCTCGCGGCGTACGCGCTGCTGGGCAATATCTACGAAAAATTAGGCAATACCGCACAGGCGGAGAAGGCGTACCAGGACGCGTTGCAGCGCGACCCGGACTTCGCGCCGGCGTTGAACAATCTTGCCTGGCTCTACGCCGAGAAGGGCGGCAACATCGACATGGCGCTCGGCCTGGCGCAGCGCGCCAAGAGCCGCGTGCCCGACAATCCTTCCATCACCGACACGCTGGCATGGATTGAATACCGCAAAGGTCTGTACGACAGCGCGACAAGGTCTTTCGAGAGCCTGGTGCGGAGCAATCCGAAGGTTGCCGTGTACCGCTACCACCTTGGAATGGCGCTGATCAAGTCGGGCCGCGTGGCGGAAGGCCGCGCATCGCTCAGGCAGGCGCTGGATATGCAGCTGGCGTCACCCAATGCCGAAGAGGCCCGCAAGGCATTGAGCGGTGGCGCATCCTAGTGAGTCATCCTGCCGATATGAAAACGCTTGGAGCAGTGCGCAAAGGTTTTGCACTACGCGCACCAAAGTGCCATGCACAATTAATGTGCAATCTGTTGCATAGCCAAGTTTGTTGCCAAGCTGCTGATTATAAGATGCTTATCAATACATCCCACGAGAGCCTGGTAGTCATTCCCAAAGCTGCTCTGGCAGCCCAATTGCCACTTACGGAACTAGAGCGTCTTCCCGAGGGCAGCTCGGCCACTTGCCTTAGCCCGGGAAAACGGTTCCGAAACCATGGCCACTTTGCCTACATTCAAGAGCGTTCATGCGCCACGGACCAGGGCCAGCAGCCTTCGGCCACGCAAACAGGTTCGGGCTTACGAAGTCGACATTCTGGACGAGCAGCATTTTGTTCGCATGCTGCGCTCGGAACGGAAGCGGACCGACCGCTCCGGCAAGCCGTTCGTCCTGATGCTTCTGGACGGCACCGAGATTTTTCAGAGCGAGATTCGGCACTCGACGCTGCAGCGGATGGTTTCCACGCTGGAAGCCACCGTGCGCGAAACCGACACGTACGGCTGGTATCAGAATGGCGCGGTGATCGGCGTGCTGTTCACCGAGATGGGCAACGTGGAGGCTGCCACGGCCGCCGACACGATCGTGGACAAGGTCACCGGCGCGCTGCGTGATGGACTGGGCTCGGCGTTGTTCAAAGAGATCGCGGTCACGATCCATGTTTTCCCCGATGGGACACACAAGAAGGCGTCGCACAGTGAGCCGCATCGGCACAACGAGGAAGACAAGTTCTACACCGAGTTTGCCCAGCCGCACCGCTCCCAACGCTTTGGCGGCATCATGAAGCGCTCCGTCGACCTGATCGGCAGCTTGTGCGCGATTGCGGTGCTGTCGCCGGTTTTCCTGATCATCGCAGCGCTGGTCAAGTTGACGTCGAAGGGGCCCGTACTGTTCCGCCAGCGCCGCATCGGGCAGTACGGCCAGTCGTTCACGTTCCTGAAGTTTCGCTCGATGTACACCAACGCAGACTCCAAGATCCACCAGGAGTATGTGTCCAAGCTGATCTCAGGCAAGGGCGATCTGAACCAGGGTTCGTCCAAAGAAGGCGTGACCTACAAGCTGATGAATGACCCGCGTATCACGCCGCTGGGACGCTTCCTGCGCCGCACCAGCCTGGATGAGCTGCCCCAGTTCTTCAACGTGCTCAAGGGCGAAATGTCGCTGGTTGGCCCGCGCCCGCCGATTCCGTACGAGTTCGAATGCTACGACTTGTGGCATCGCCGGCGCGTGATGGAAGTGAAGCCCGGCATTACCGGCCTGTGGCAGGTGATGGGGCGCAGCCGCACCAGCTTTGACGAGATGGTTCGCCTGGACCTGAAGTACGCGCGCGCATGGTCTATCTGGCTCGATCTGAAGATCCTCTGGCAGACACCCAGAGCGGTGTTTTCAGGAGACGGCGCCTACTAGGCGGCGTCGCCGGCACCCTGGTTACCGGCGCTGGTTACCCCCGTTATCTTCTTTCCCACAAACAAGATGTGGTTCACTGGCCTTACACCGCGATAAACGCGATTCGGTGTGGGTGAAAACACCATGATCAAGGTTGGCGTCATCGGGTACGGCTACTGGGGTCCGAACATTGTTCGGAACTTCCACCAGCTCGAGAATTCCCGCGTCACTGTGCTCTGCGACAAAAGTCCGCAGATGCTACGCCGGGCGGGAAACGCGCATCCCGACATTCCGACCACCAGCGATCCCTGCGAGGTGATTGCCTCCAAGGACGTCGACGTGGTCGCAGTGGTGACGCCGGTGTGGACGCACTACGAGCTCGCCAAGGCGGCCCTGGAGCACGGCAAGCACGTGTTCGTGGAGAAGCCCTTCACCTCGACTTCGGCGCAGGCGGAAGAGTTGGGCGAGCTGGCCGCGAAGAAGAACCTGCAGATCATGGTGGACCACACGTTCCTGTTCACCGGCGCGGTGCGCAAGATTCGCCAGCTGATCGACGAGGGAACGCTGGGCGACCTGTACTACTACGATTCCACTCGAGTGAACCTGGGCCTGTTCCAGCACGACGTGAACGTTATCTGGGACCTGGCGCCGCACGATCTCTCGATCATGGATTACCTGATCAACAAGAAAGCGGAGGCCATTTCGGCGACCGGGCAGATCCACCTGAACGGCCACGAAGATATCGCGTTCCTCACGATTTATTTCCCTGACAAGGTGATTGCGCACATCAACGTCAACTGGCTTTCGCCGGTCAAGGTGCGCACCACGCTGATCGGTGGCGAAAAGAAGATGCTGGTGTGGAACGACCTGGTGGCCGACGAGAAGATCAAGGTCTACGACAAGGGCGTCGAGATCAAGGGCCGCGAAGGCGTTTACGACCTGCTGGTCAGCTACCGCTCGGGCGACATGTGGTCGCCGCAGGTGGAGCAGGTTGAGGCGCTGAAGCTCGAGTTGCAGCATTTCATCGATTGCGTGCAGAAGAACCAGAGGCCGATGAACGACGCCGCAGCCGGCCTACGCGTGGTCAAGATGCTCGAATCGGCCAACCAGTCGGTCGCAAAGCGCGGCGAACTGGTGCGGTTGTAATCGGCGCCGGCGAGCGACGCCTTCGATCCATCCAGCTCACACCGAAAGTCGCGAACGCAGACATAACCCGGCTCACAACCTTTTGGTCATGGCGCCAACCCAGCAGCCTCGCTACGTTGTGATCAGTCCCGTTCGTGACGAGGCACAGCACATCGAGAAGACGATCCAAAGCATGGTCGGGCAGAAGCACCGCCCGCAGCAGTGGATCGTGGTGAATGACGGCTCGTCGGACAATACCGGCGCCATCGTCGATCGCTGGGCCGCCGAGCACCCCTGGATCACGCCGGTTCACCGGCCCGATCGCGGCCGCCGCGCTCCGGGCGGTGGTGTGGTGGAGGCATTCAACGCCGGTTACCAGAGCATCGCGTCGGCTGATTGGGACTTTTTGGTGAAGCTCGATGGCGACCTGGAATTCGAGCCTGCCTACTTCGCAAGATGTTTCGCCGAATTTGAGAGCGATCCCAAGCTGGGCATCGGCGGAGGCATTATTTGCCACGTGGTCGATGGCAAGCTCGTGCCCGAGCCGAACCCGAAGTTTCACGTTCGCGGCGCGACCAAGATCTACAAGCGCGCCTGCTGGGACGCGATCGGCGGGCTGATCGCTGTCTCCGGATGGGACACCATCGACGAGCTGAAGGCGAACATGCTCGGTTGGAGCACGCGCACGTTTCCCGAGCTTCCGCTCACGCATCATCGCTTCACCGGCGCCGCCACCGGCGCATGGCAGAACGCGGTGAAGAACGGACGCGGCAGCTACATCACTGGCTACCACCCAATGTTCATCCTGCTGCGCTGCTTCAACCAGCTGTTTCGCAAGCCGTCCATCGTGGGATCGGTCGGCCTCTTCTACGGCTATGTCACCGGGTACCTGCGCCGCGTTCCGCAGGTTCCCGACAAGCAGCTCATCGAATACGTGCGCAAGCAGCAGCTTCGCCGCATGATCTCGTCAACCAGCGTCTGGAGATAGTCGCCGCCGCTCATGGACGTCTCCATCGTTATCGTCAACTGGAACTCCATTGAGTTCCTGACGAAGTGCGTCGAGTCCATCTACGCGACCACGCATCGCCTGAGCTACGAAATCGTGGTCGTCGACAACTCTTCGGCCGATGATTTCACCGCTTTCTCGCAGCGCTACCCCCAGGTCAAGGTCGTGCAGGCCGGACGCAACCTCGGGTTTGCCGGCGCCAACAACCTGGGAACCGAGCACACCAGCGGCGACAAGATCCTGTACCTGAACCCAGACACGCTGGTGACCGGCAACGCAATTGAACAGATGGCGGCGCGGCTTGACGCTCCCGAGGTTGGCGCCGTCGGCTGCCGCCTTTTGAACGGCGACATGACGCTGCAGATGAGCGCGGTGCAACCGTACCCGACCATCGTGAACCAACTGCTTACGCTCGATTACTTCAAGCGGCGCTGGCCGATGTTCCCTCTTTGGGGGATGCGCGCCCTGTACGCGCCAGATTCGCCGGCCGCCAATGAGGTGGAGGTCATCTCCGGCGCCTGCCTCATGGTGAAGCGTGCCGTGCTGGAGAAAGTGGGCGTGTTCAGCACCGAGTACTTCATGTACGCCGAAGAAATTGACCTGTGCTACCGGATTCGCCGCGCCGGCTGGGTCCTCTCCTACCTGGGCGACGCGGAAGTGGTGCACTTCGGCGGGCAGAGCACCAAGAAGAAGGGCGACGGCTTTGCCGACGTGATGATGCGAGACTCGGTTTTCAAGTTCCTGCGTAAGTTTCGCGGCAAGACTTACGCAGCGTGTTATCGCGGAGCGATGTTTTTCAGCGCGATAGCGCGCCTGATCGTGCTGGGGCCGCTAGTCGTCGTCCGGGGCATGCTGCGGGGTGGCGACGACGTTGCCCGTGCGTTCAACAAGTGGAGAAAGATTGCGACCTGGAGCCTTGCTCTGCAGTCCTGGACACATACGGTAGCGCGTGCGCGGACGACGGCGGTGAAGAGCTGATGTGCGGCATTTGCGGCAAGATTAATTTCGACGCCAACGCGCCGGTCGACTCCAGCGCGCTGCGCTTTATGATGGACGCCATGGCCCATCGCGGGCCCGACGAAGACGGCGTTCATCTCTCGCGCAATGCCGGGCTGGGCCACAAGCGGCTGTGCATCATTGACCTCAGCAGCGGGCAGCAGCCCATGGCCAATGAAGATCAGAGCATCTGGATCATCTTCAACGGCGAGATTTACAACTACAGGGAGCTGCAGAAGTTCCTGCTGAACAAGGGGCACCGGCTGCGCACCGCCTCGGACACCGAAGTTATCGTCCATTTGTACGAGGAATTCGGCGAGGGCTGCGTGGCCAAGTTGCAGGGCATGTTCACCTTCGCCCTGTGGGACACGAAGAAGGGCGTGCTCCTGCTCGCGCGTGATCGCGTGGGCATCAAGCCGCTGTACTACTGCGTCACCGCTGACTCGCTGCTCTTTGGCTCGGAAGTGAAGGCGATCCTGGCCGAAGGGTCCGTGCAAATCGAGCTGAACCCTGCAGCGCTCGATACCTTCCTCACCTTCGGCTACGTTCCCGGCGAGGAAACGCTGTTCCGCGGCATCGAAAAGCTGCAGCCTGGGCACTACCTCACGGTCTCAAGGGGCGCGGTGAAGGTCACGCAGTACTGGGACCTGCAGATACCCAATGCGAAGCGCACGCAGTCGTTCGAAGAGAACGTGGAGGCGCTTCGCGAGCTGCTCGGCCAGTCGGTGCGCGATCACATGATCAGCGATGTGCCGGTTGGCATACTGCTCAGCGGCGGCGTCGACTCGACGGCCGTGCTGAGCTACGCGGTGGAAGCCTCCAGCCAGCCGCTGAGCACGTTCACCATTGGCTTTGGCGAGCACGATGGCGCCGACGAACGGTTGCCGGCTCGCCTGGTGGCCAGGCAATTTGGCACCCAGCACTACGAAACCACCATCACCTCGCGCGATTTCGCCGACTGGCTGCCGTCGTTCGTCTGGCACATGGAAGAGCCGGTGTGCGAGCCGCCCGCGGTGGCCCTTTACTTCGTCTCCAAGCTTGCGCGGAAGCACGTCACGGTATTGCTCTCGGGCGAAGGCGGCGACGAGGCATTCGCCGGCTACAGCACGTATCGCAACATCGTCTGGCTGGAAAGAATGAAGCGGCTGCTGGGCCCCTTCAGCAAACCGGCGTCGGGAGTGGGCAGGCTTCTGGGAGCGCTGGCAGGAAACAAGCAGCTGCAGCACTACGCGCCGCTGTTGGCCACGCCACTGGAGAAGTATTACTACAGCCGCTCTTCTGACCCGCTGGCGTTCTTCAACCGGAATCGTGCCTCGCTGTATTCGTCCGACTTCCTCGCCCAAGTCCACACCAACGGCCATGCCAAGCTCTCTGAGATGCTGATGACGGCCTTGGGATCAGCCGACGCGCTATCGAAGATGCTCTACGTCGACACCAAGACCTGGCTGCCCGACGACCTGCTGGTGAAGGCCGACAAGGTCACCATGGCAAACTCGGTCGAGTTGCGCGTGCCGCTGCTGGACCATCATGTTCTGGAGTTTGCCGCATCGCTGCCGTCGTCCCACAAGCTGCACGGCATGCGGACCAAGCACGTCCTGAAGCAGGCCATCGCGCCGCGAGTTCCCAAACCGATCCTGGAGCGGCGCAAGACAGGGTTCCCGGTCCCCTATGAGCGCTGGCTGCGCTCTGACCTGAAGCCGTTCGTTGCCGGCGTGCTCACCGACCCCCGAACCACAGCCAGAGGCTACTTCAAGCGCGACCTGGTCGAGCAGCTCCTGAGGGAAAACTCCCCTGAACGCAACTATTCAAAGGAGATATTCTCGCTACTGATCCTCGAGCTGTGGCACCGGGGGTTCGCCGATCGGGCGTCGGCACGGCCGGCCGGCGGGCTAACCCCTTCTGTGACCGCACATGCCTGACCGGGCCAGCACCTAACCCATTGTAACTAGGTGGTTTATTACGGGAGTTTCGGGCAGCCGCAAGCCCGGTTCTACTACTTTCGAGAGGGTCTGCGCTATTACGTTGTGTGGTAATATCCCCCGAATAATGACGGCTACCCTCAGCCGTCCAGCCAAAGTTTAGACGGAGATTTCAGCGTGAAGCTGTTGCTGCGTAGTCTTGTCTTTATCGGGCTTTTGTTGCCTCTCGGCGCCTCAGCCACCACCTACTTTGTCACGCCGGCCGGGAGCGGCACCACCTGCACTGCGGCGGCGCCTTGCTCGCTGACCACCGCGGCGGGCAAAACGAATCCCGGAGACATCGTTCAGCTTGCGCCGGGAACCTATTCGGGCACTTTTTCGATTACGCGGTCGGGCTCAGCCGCGGGAGGGAAGATCACCTACCGCGGACACGACGGCACCGGCTGCCCGACAACGCCCCTTGCCGACAAGAACTCGCGCGGCGTGCGTCCCGCCCCAACAGCCGTTGTGACCGGCGGTTTTTCGATTTCGGCCAGCTTCATTCGTATTGAGTGCGTCAAGGCGATTGCCAACCCCATCGCCTTCACCAACGGAACACGATCGGACATTGACCTGCTGGACAGTTATATGGACGCGTCTACGAACCCCGGCCACGGCAAGATCTTCGGCGCGGAAGGCTGCGACAGCAGTGATGAAACCTGCTTTGCTTCGAACATCTTCGCGGCCCGCAACTACGCGTTCGAGCCGTCTCTCAGCTTCTACTTGCGGTGCAACAACTGCACTATCCAGGACAACGAGAGCGAACGGCCAATCAACGCCGGTGACGGCGATCACGTGCAATTCTTCGGCAATAACCTGACGTTCCAGGGAAATTACTTCCATGGGAGCGTCTTCGCCGATGCCGTAAACGCGCACACCGATTGCTTCCAGTCCTGGAACATCGGGCAGCTCGGTGAAGTAGCCCGGAACATCACGATTACGCGCAACACCTGCATGAATATCGATGAATGCGTGCTCGTGCGTAACCTGGGCTCGACCAGCAGCCACCAGAACTTCACGATTACCAATAACCTGTGCGCGTTCTCGCGCATCGGCGGCAACATTCAGGGTGATGGCGAGCTGGAGAACGTGGGCGGCACCAACAACGTGCTGCACAACACCTACATTCAGATGACGCAGGGCTTCGACAACGGCACGGTCGCCAACTTCAAGAACAATCTATTGGCGAACGGCGCGCAGCTTGTGGTTGAGTGCAACGGCGCCTGCGCTTCCGTGTCGCAGAGCAACAACCTGAACCTCGGTTCCAACCTGTCGTCGTTCGTGAGCGCCGCCACGTCGGACTTCCACCTGTCGAGCTCGGCGAGCACCGCGATCAACCGCGGCGCCACCGGGCTTGGCATCACGATCGACCACGACGGCAACCCGCGCGACTCGCTGCCCGACATTGGCGCGTTCGAGTTCGGATCAGCGAATACGCCGCAGAGTCTGACGAACGTGCAAGTGACGGTTCGCTGAACTCGCTTTGCATCTGAAGGCTGCGACCACGGCGGAGCATCAAAATTGGCTCCGCCGTTTTGCAGCGTCTAAACGCTCAGGCGGCTGATCCAGCCGTCCGCTCCAACATCATGGAAACCCAGCAGATCGCATCGGCGAGCCCCTTCGGGTTGGCGCTCACTATCCTGATGGGTGTTTTGCTGCTGGCGCTGCCGCGGAAGCACGCGATCATCCCGCTGGCCTTCATCACCTGCTATACGACGTTTGGCCAGAACATCTATATCGCCGGCATGAACTTCTACATGCTGCGCGTCCTGGTCTTGTTCGGGTTCCTCAGGCTGCTGGTCCGACAAGATGCGCGGAGCTTCGGCTGGATGAGGATGGACACCGCGGTCCTGGCCTGGTCGACGTGGAGCGTGATTGCGTACACACTGCTGTGGCAGACATCGGCGTCGCTGATCAACGCGCTTGGGTATGCTTACGACGCGCTGGGGCTCTACTTTCTCAGCCGCGCTCTGATCCGGGAAGTCGAAGACATCAAGCACGTTTGCCGCGTTTTTGCCGTCATGCTGGTTCCGCTGGCGCTGTGCATTTGCGTCGAGAAGGCAACCGGCCGGAATCCGTTCTACGTTCTCGGCGGCGTGCCTGAGTTCACCGAGCTTCGCGAAGGTGTGCTGCGCTGCCAGGGACCGTTTCGTCATCCGATTCTCGCCGGCTCGTTTGGCGCCGCCTGGTTTCCGCTCTTCGTGGGACTGTGGTGGCAGGGCCGCGGCAACCGTGCGATGGCGTTGCTGGGAATCGCATCGTCAGGCATCATCACCTTGCTCTCCGGCTCGAGCGGACCCGTGGGAAGCCTGCTGGCAGCCGTGGTTGGCCTCATGATGTGGCGCTTCCGCAATTACATGCGGCTGGTCCGCTGGGGATTCGTCCTGTCGATCATCGCGCTCGATGTGGTGATGAAGGATCCGGTTTGGTTCATTTTCGCCCGCTTCCGGTTCTTCTCTGGATCGACCGGCTGGCACCGCAGCTGGCTGATCGACCGCACGATCGCCAATTTCTCCGACTGGTGGCTGGTCGGCACCAAGAGCGTTGCCGAGTGGGGCGTGTACGCCGGCGACGTAACCAATCATTTCATCGAGCAGGGAGCGCGCTCCGGCTTCTTCACGCTGCTCTTGTTCGTTTGGGTTGTGGTTCTCGCATTCTCGCAGATCGGCCGGGCGGTGCGCGGCGCCCGGAATGAGCTGCGGAAGGTCCAGATGCTCGTGTGGGCCGTCGGATGCTCGCTGCTGGCGCACCTGGTGAACTTCTGGAACGTAAGCTACTTTGATCAGAACGTCGTGAACTGGTATCTGGCACTGACGATGAGCACGGCCGCGTTCGCGGTCTACTGCCGTGCTTCGGCCGCAAAGAAGGTCGAGGTTGGCGCAACCGACGTCGGCGACGAAAATCTCGATCTGGTCCCGGCTCTTCCCGAAATGCAGCATCCGCAGCCCTGAGCGGCTCGCGGCAACGCTGCGCGACAATCGCGGCGGAAATCATGGTAATCCACAGCCTGGATCCGTTGACCGACCCCCGATGGCCTGAATTCCTCGAACGCCATCCCAAGGCGTCGGTGTTCCACAGCGTCGGATGGCTGCGCGCGTTGGCCGTGACGTACGGTTACCGGCCAGTGGTGCTGACTGGCTCCGCGCCTGGCGAGCCGTTACGTAACGGAGTTCTGTTCTGCGAGGTCAAGAGTTGGATCACGGGGCGCCGACTGGTCTCGGTGCCGTTCTCCGATCACTGCGATCTGCTGCTGCAGGAACCTGGCGATGGTGGCGAGTTCGTCGAATTCCTCAGCGCTGAAGTCAAGCGCCAGGGCCTCAAGTATGTCGAGTTCCGGCCGCGGACCGAGTTTGGCGGTGAGGCCGCTCATCTCACCAGGTCAGGGGATTTTGTCCTTCACACGGTCAACCTTGACCGCAGCGAGCAGGAAATCCTGGAAAGCTTCCACAAGGATTCCATCCGCAGAAAGATAGCGCGAGCCGAGCGCGAGAAGCTGACCTTCGAAAAGGGAGTCAGCGCGGAGCTCCTGGAGGGCTTTTATCGCCTGATGGTAATTACCCGTAAGCGCCACGGCCTCCCACCAGCGCCCATTGCATGGTTCTCCAGCCTGATTCGTAATCTGGGCTCGGCGGTACAGATCTGGATCGCGTGCCGCGAGCGGCAGCCGGTCGCGGGCATGCTGACCCTGTCGTTCAAGGATTCCACGGTCTACAAATACGGCTGCTCGGATGCGCGCTACAACAACCTGGGTGGGATGCCGTTCTTGTTCTGGATGAGGATTCTGGCAGCCAAGGCAGAGGGCAGCCGCGAGCTCGACCTCGGACGCTCCGAAGCCGACAACATGGGGCTGATTACCTTCAAGCGCAGACTCGGCGCCAGCGAGTCGCCCCTCACGTACTGGAGGCTGCCGGCGAACCCCAGAGCCGAAGCGGCGCCCGGTGGATTCCTCGCCTTTTCGAAGCGGGTCGCGGTTCATACACCGGATTGGCTGCGCATTGGAGTGGGCCATCTTCTGTATAAACACCTCGGTTGACGGCGCGCGGTACTTGCCAAAGGCGCGTCGCAAGAAAGCTAACAGCGTCTTGATGCCTTCCTTTCGACCAAGCAGATTGAGCAGCGCAGGACCTCTTCTAGGCATGGCAGTATTGCTGCTGTGCGGTTGCCTCTCTTATGCCGCGGAGATCCTCGTGATCCGCACGCCCGATGCCGCTGACGAGGCGGAGCAGATCAAGGGCATTGCCGAATTCTATGGCCTGGGCATCCATGCCGTGGATGCCTCCTCCGTACAGTCTGTAGCGCAGGCGTTAACTCGCCTCGCGGACAGACATACCGTCGCGGTGCTGGTGGCGCAGGACGCGCTGCCAGCATTGCGAAGGGACGCCGTCGTCAACGCGCTGCGCCGGCCAAACAAGGCCATTCCGCTCATGATTTTTGATATCCACGGCAATTCGGAACCCCTGAACTCGTGGTCTGACGGCGCGGTGCGCGGATGTGGGACCTCATCGCCGGCGCCGGCCGGAGCTGTGTTGGTGATCGACAAGGACGCGGCGATAGCGCGCAATCTGGCTGGCTGGCGCTTGCCGGCAGTTTCCGCGCCAGCGTGTGATCTGCAACCCGCCGAAGGACGCGCCCAGAATCTGATCGTCGCGCAGGCAGGCGCCTGGCGAAGCAGCATCCTGGTGCGCACGCAATCGAGGCCAGGCGAGGTGTACTACGCAGCTCGCATGGTGCGCTCCGGGGAGCCGATCAAGGTGGCCCCGCTGGCCCTCCCGGAGGTTTTTTCTTCGGCGGCGACTTATTTCCTCTTTTTCCGGCATGCGGCCGGTGACTATGCGTGGCATTACGACGCGCAGTACGCCAATCTGACCATCGATGACCCGTGGCTGACCGAACCCTACGGCCACCTTGCGTATGGAGCTTTGCTCACGGAGATGCAGAAGCACCGCTTCCATACCACGATTGCCTTCATCCCGTGGAACTTTGATCGCAGCGAGCCGGACGTCGTCACGCTGTTTCGCGAGCACCCAGAGCACTACTCTATCGCCGTTCACGGCGACGACCACACGCACCAGGAGTTCGGTCTTAGCAGCACGCCACGCGAGCACGTGGCAAAGATCAAGCAGGCCGTGGCGAGAATGGAAAAATTCTCTTCACTCACGGGGCTGCCCTACGATCGCTTCATGGTCTTTCCGCACTCCGTCGGACGCGAAGAGTCATTCATTGACCTCAAACGCTATGGATTCTTGGGGACAGCGAACTCCTTGAATGTTCCGTCTGACAAGCCGTTTCCGACCGACCCGGAGTTCCTGCTTCGGCCATTCACGCTGCGCTATGCGAACTTCCCCAGCCTCTTCCGGTACTTCGGGGAGGGGCAAATCCGCCGTCTCGATGTCGCGATCCAGATTTTTCTTGGCAATCCGGTCTTGCTGTACGGACACGAGGGACTGTTTGAAGACGGCCCCACAGCGTTCAATGGCACCGCGGACTTCATCAACCGTTTGCAGCCTGCAACGCGGTGGGCAAGTCTGGGAACAATTGCCCGGCACCTGTACCTGATCCGTCTGCGCGACGACGGCGGCTACGACGTCCGCATGTTCTCGCCTGAAATGGTGCTCAGCAATCCGGGTCCCCGGGATGCAGTGTTCCATGTCGAGCGGCCGAACCGAAACGCGATTGCCTCGGTCGTGACCGTAGACGGTGAGCCGGCGCCGATCGACAATACCGGCTCGCCCCAAAGGATGCGTTTGTCGATTCCGGCGGGGCAATCGAGGACTGTCCGAATCACCTACCAGAACGACCTGGACCTGGCGCACGAGGACATCAGCAAGTCGAGCCTGTACTCACGGGCCCTCCGGTTGGCCTCGGACTTTCGCGACTTGTACCTGCTTCGTTCCAGAGTCGGTCGCATGCTGGCGGATGCGTACTATAGCAATGGGCTGGATTCCTTCGAGCTCCGCCTCGAACGGCAGTGGCCCTCCTACCTGGCGATGTTTACGGGGCTGGCGGCCCTGGTCTGGTATGTCCGGCGCCGCCTGCGAAAAAAGCGCGCGGTGAGAACAGCCAAACAGGCCCGCACTGAGCATCTTCACGCTGCACCCTCGTCGGTGGTCGCGCCCAGCAATGACTGAACCGCAAGTGAAAACGCGACCGCTGGTCAGCATCGTCACGCCCGTCTACAACGAGGCGGGACACATTGCGGAGTGCATCGAGAGCGTGCTGGCGCAGACGTACCAGAATTGGCAGTACACCGTCGTCGACAACTGCAGCACCGACGGTTCCGGCGAGATCGCGCAACGCTACGCCGCCAAGGACGCCCGAATCACCGTGCACAGAAATGCCGAATTTCTACGCGCGATCCCTAATCACAACGTCGCCCTGCGGCAACTCCAGCCCGAGGCCAAGTATTGCAAGGTCGTGTTCGCCGACGACTGGCTCTTTCCGGAGTGCGTCGAGCGAATGGTTGCGCTGGCCGAAGCCCATCCGTCGGTCGGAATCGTGTCCGCTTACGCGCTGCAGGGCTCGAAGGTACTCTGGACGGGACTGCCGTATCCCAGCAGCATCGTCTCGGGGCGCGAGCTGTGCCGCAAGATGTTTCTTGAGCACTGCTATGTTCTGGGCTCAGCGACGGCAATGCTCTACCGCGCCGAACTGGTGCGTGGCCGCGATCCTTTCTTCAACGAAGGGAACCTGCACGCCGATACGGAAACGCACGTCGCACTGCTGCGCGATTGCGATTTCGGCTTCGTGCACCAGGTGCTGAGCTACAGCCGTGACCGCGAGGAGTCGCTGAGTTCATTCTCGTCCGACATGAACACGCACTTTTCGTCAACTCTGCAACTGCTTGTGAAGTACGGGCCCGACTTCCTCGCACCCGACGAGCTGGAGCGATGCACGCAGGCACATCTCTCCATGTACTACCAATATCTCGGCAAGAACGTGATCTTGGGCCGGAACGACGCATTCTGGATGTATCACCGGCTGAAAATGGCAGAGGCCGGATTTCCGCTGAAGCGTCGCCGGGTCGTCGCCGGATTGCTATCGGCCCTGGGGGAAGCTCTGCTCAATCCGCAGCACGCACTGGCGCGGCTGCGGTTCCGTCGAGATGCGAACCGGCAAGCGAAGAGACAACCGGCAACCAGCGCTGCTCCGGGCAAGGTTGCAGCAACCACAATCAAGGAGGGGGGATAGAAGCACAATGCGCGCGAACCAGCGCAAGACACAGGCGAAGCTCAACCTGAAGGTCGGCGAATGGGTACAGGTGCGTCCGGTGGAGGAAATTCTTGCAACGCTCGACGCCACGGGCCGCTACGAGGGCCTGCCCTTTATGCCCGAGATGCTGCAGTACTGCGGCAAGCAATTTCGCGTGTACCGCCGTGCCGACAAGACCTGTGACTACCTCAAGGACTGGAGCATCCGCCGGATGACAAACTCGGTCTACCTCGAGGGCAACCGCTGCGATGGTTCCGCACACGATGGCTGCGAGGCCGCATGCCTCATCTGGTGGAAAGAGGCCTGGTTGACGCGCGTTCAGAACGAGGTGGCGCCCGGGCAGGCGCTTGCCGCAGCGGCGCCGAAGCCCAGCCCGGCGCCACAAAACGGGCTCTGCACGGTGGAGAGCATCATCGCTGCGAGCCGCGTGCGCGCGGAGGATGGGACCGAGCTTTACTCATGCCAGGCGACCGACGTCACCAAGTTCACTTCGTACATGAAGATCTGGGACGTGCGCCAGTACGTTCGCGACGCGCGCTCCGGAAATTGGCATACCGGCCTCGGCGGCAACGCTCGCGGGGACCGTCTGCTCGAGTTGGCGCTGAGCTGCTTACACGTGTTCCGCGCGGTCCTGATCAGCTTCTTCAATGAGATTCAGCAGCGCCGACACCACTCCGCTTACATGCGTTATCCGCTCATCCAGGGCAGCGCGGAGAAGACGCCGCTGGAGCGCCTGAACCTCCAACCCGGTGAACTGGTGCAGGTGAAGAGCAAGCAAGAAATCATCGCGACGCTCGACCACGACCAGCGCAACCGTGGGCTGTGGTTTGATTCCGAGATGCTCCCCTACTGCGGCCGCATCTTCCGCGTCTTGCGCCGGGTGACGCGCATCATCGACGACAAGACGGGAAAACTCCTGATCATCAAGAATCCGTGCATCGTGCTCGAAGGCGTGGTCTGCCAGGGAGAGTTCCACCGTCTGTGCCCGCGGGCGATTTACGCCTACTGGCGCGAGAACTGGTTGCGCCGCGTCTCCTCCGAGGCAATTCCGGAGGGCCGGGAGCTGGAGTGCGCCAAGGGCGCCGAAGCCTGCCGCTAACCGGCCTCCGTCACCGTCCATTTTCATGATCAGCACCAAACTCTATTACCTGCTGAAGCCGCTGCTGCCGTGGCATGTGCGCATGTACTTGCGGCGCTTGCGGGCGCGCCACCGGCGGTCGCTCTTCACGGGCGTTTGGCCCATCGACCCTCGCGCCGGCGTTGTTCCGCCGGGTTGGCCCGGATGGCCGGAGGGGAAGCAGTTCGCGCTCATCCTGACGCACGACGTGGAGCGCCGCAAGGGTTACGAGCGCGTGGAGCGCCTCGCCGAGATCGAGGCGCGCTACGGGATGCGATCGTCGTTCAACTTCGTTTCCGAGGGCGACTACCGCGTGAGCGACCAGGTATGCGCGGCGCTCCAGCGGGCCGGATTCGAAGTTGGGGTGCACGGCCTCCAGCACGACGACAAGCTTTACAGCTCCAAGCGAAATTTTGCCGAGCGCGCGGCGCGCATTCGCGAGTACGCGCGCCGATGGAACGCCACCGGTTTTCGCTCACCGTTCATGCAGCACAAGCTCTCCTGGCTGCATGAGTTGGGCCTGGAGTACGACGCGTCTACTTTCGACACCGACCCGTTCGAGCCGGAACCGGACGCGGTCGGCACGATCTTTCCGTTCTGGGTGCCCGGCCGGAACGGCGACGGCTTTGTTGAGCTGCCCTACACCCTGGCCCAGGACTTCACGCTCTTCAAGGTGCTGGGCGAGTCCACCATCGACATCTGGAAGCACAAGCTGGCCTGGGTGGCCGAGCATGGCGGGATGGCGCTGCTCAACACGCATCCTGACTACATGCAGATGGAAGGGAAGCAGCCTTCGCGTGACGAGTATCCGGTTGCGCTCTACGAAGAGTTTCTGGATCACGTGCGCACACGGTACGAGGGCCGGTTTTGGTGCGCCGTGCCGGGCGACGTGGCGCGCTACTACTGTTCGACGCTTCCCACGCACCAGCGCAACTCACGCAAGAAGATCTGCATGGTGTCGCACAGCGTGTACGAGAGCGACAATCGCATTCGGCGCTACGCGGAAGCGCTGGCCGGCCGAGGTGACCGCGTCGACATCATTGCTCTAGCGGGCAGCGATTCGATGCTGGACACAACCCAGCTGTGCGGCGTGAACGTGCATCACATTCAATTTCGTAAACGGAACGAGCGCAGCAAATGGGCGTACGCCACGCAGCTGCTGCGTTTCTTCTGGGCGGCGGCGCGCAAGCTGCGCGAGCTGCATTATCACGTGGGTTTCGACCTGATCCACGTGCATAACATTCCGGATTTCCTGGTCTTTGCCGCATGGTATCCGCGCCTGACCGGCGCCAGGCTGATTCTCGACATTCACGACGTCGTTCCCGAGCTGTTCTCCAACAAGTTCAACGTGCCGCAAACGAACTTTTACATTCGCATGCTGAAGGCGATCGAGCACGCGTCGTGCGCGTTCGTGGACCACGTGATCATCGCCAACGATCTGTGGTTCGAGAAGGTGGTGGCGCGCTCAGTGCCGCGAGCGAAGTGCTCGGTCTTCCTGAACCACGTGGATCGCACCAAGTTTTACCGCCATACGCGCAAGCGCAACGACGGAAAGTTCATCGTGATCTTTCCCGGCACGTTTCAGTGGCACCAGGGACTCGATATCGCGGTCCGCGCCTTCGCTCGCGTCCGCGAAAAAGTGCCCAACGCGGAATTCCATTTGTACGGCGGCGGAGGTGGTGGCGATCGCCAGGCGGAACTTCAGGCGCTGGCAAGGGAGTTGGGCGTCGGCGAGTATGTGAAGTTTTTTGGCAGCCGCCCGCTGGAGGAGATTGCCGACGTCATCGCCAACGCCGATCTCGGCGTAGTGCCCAAGCGCGCCGACTCATTCGGCAATGAGGCATACAGCACCAAGATCATGGAATTCATGTCGCAGGGAATTCCGGTCGTGGCTTCGCGCACCAAGATCGATCAGTTCTACTTCGACGACTCGGTCGTCCGCTTTTTTCCTTCAGGCGACGACAAGGCAATGGCCGATGCGATGCTCGAAGTGATCGTGAATCCCGCTGTGCGCCAGAGTTTGATCGCTAACGGTGAAGAGTACGTGCGCCACAACAGCTGGGAAGAGCGGAAGGCCGACTATTTGAATCTGGTTGACCGCCTCACGACGGAAGACTTTGTCGGCCTGCGGGAAACGGCCGAAGCCGCCGCCGGCGCCAGCGGTGACGACTAGTCCCGGCGGCTTAGCAATTCATAGTGGCCTGCGCCGGACAGTAACCAGCTGTTGGTTACCGTTGAAACTTGCCTCTGATTGTGAGCTTGGGCTATTTTGGGATGAGTAACGTGATCGCCGGATCGGCCCGCTCAGGCAGTCTAAGCAAAACAATCTACAGCTAGTTATCATTTGATCGGGGCCTGCGGTTTTCCTACGGGAGCGCTATGAAAGTACTGTTGACCGGGCACAAAGGCTATATCGGCGCCGTGGCAGCGCCCATGTTACTCGCCGCCGGCCACGAGGTGGTCGGGCTCGACACCGACCTGTTTGCCGGATGCGACCTGGGCCGCACGCTGCCCGACCTGATTCCCGGCATCCGCAAGGACCTGCGCGACCTGTCGCGATCGGACCTGGCCGGCTTCGACGCTGTGTTTCATCTCGCGGCGTTGTCGAATGATCCGCTGGGCAACCTGGCGCGCGAGCTGACCTACGACATCAATTGGCGTGCTTCGGTGCGACTTGCCGAGCTGGCGAAGGCGGCGGGCGTGAAGCGCTTCGTTTTCTCGTCTTCGTGCAGCACGTACGGCGCGTCGGGCGACGAAATGCTCGACGAAACCGCGCCGCTCGCGCCGGTCACGGCCTACGCCGAGTCGAAGGTGTACGTGGAGCGCGACGTGGCCAAGCTGGCCGACGACAACTTCAGCCCCACCTACATGCGCAACGCCACCGCGTACGGCGCGTCGCCGCGGCTGCGGCTCGACCTGGTGCTGAATGACTTCGTTGCCGCTGCCTACACCACCGGAAAGATCTTCATCAAGAGCGACGGCTCGCCGTGGCGGCCCATCGTCCATATCCAGGACATCATCGGCGCCGCGATTGCCGTGCTGGCTGCGCCGCGCGAGGTCGTGCACAATCAGACGTTCAACGTCGGCCGCAGCGATGAGAACTACCGCATCCGGGAGCTGGCCGATATCGTTCTTCAAACCGTGCCCGGCTCGACCGTGGAATATGCCGCCGGCGGCGGCCCCGACAAGCGCTGCTACCGGGTGACATTCGCGAAGATCAACCGCATGGTGCCGGGCTTCGTTGCACAGTGGACGGCGCGCAAGGGCGCGCAGGAGCTCTACGACGCCTATCGCGCCGCCGGCCTCACGCGCGAAGAAGTTGCCGCCGGCCGCTACACGCGGCTGGTACAGATCCAGAAACTGATGAAATCCGAACAGCTCGATGCGTCACTGCGCTGGACGGCGGCTGCGGCCGCGCCGGCGGTGAGCTGAGAGGCGAGGCCCGAGATGATCTTCACGGAAACCAGGCTGAAGGGTGCGTTCACCATTGACATTGAGAAGCGCGAAGACAATCGCGGTTTCTTTGCCCGCGCATTCTGCCAGAACGAATTTGCCCAGCACGGCCTGAAGCCGGTCATCGCGCAGGGCAACGTGGCGTTCAACGCCAAGAAGGGCACGCTGCGCGGCATGCACTTCCAGTTCCCGCCCAGCGCCGAGACCAAACTGGTGCGCTGCACGCGCGGCGCGATCCTCGACATCATCGTAGACCTGCGGCCCGAGAGTCCAACTTACCTGCAGCACATCGAGGTCGAACTCAGCGAAGACAACTATCGCGCGCTCTATGTTCCGGAGCGCTTCGCGCACGGCTACCAGGCGCTGCGCGACAACACCGAAACCAGTTATCAGGTAGGCGAGTTCTATACGCCGGGCAGCGAGGGCGGGTTGCTGTACAACGATCCGCGCCTCGGACTGAAGTGGCCGCTGCCGATTTCCGTGATCTCCGACAAAGACAAGATGTGGAAGCCTCTGGCTGAACAGGAACAGGAAATGAAGCAACGCATGAGCCTGGAGCCGGCGCGCGTATAGGCGCCGGCCGCCAGGGTAGTGAGAGGTCGTTATGATTCTGGTCGACAGCGCACTCCAAGCCCGCGAAAAAGAAGGCCGTCCCATCCGCGTCGCCCTGATCGGGGCCGGCTTTATGTCGCATGGGCTGGCCAATCACATCGTCAACACCACGCCGGGCATGCGCCTGGTGGGAATTTTCAACCGCAAGCCGGAGCGCGCGGTGGAGTGCTGCCAGTACGCCGGTGTTCGCGACGTTGTCCAGCCGCGCGACCAGCGCGAACTCGATCTCGCCATCCGCGAAGGCAAGACCGTCGCCACCGGCGACGCGTTCCTGCTTGCCCGCTCGGCTGAAGTGGACGTTCTGGTCGACGTGACCGGATCGGTGGAGTTCGGCGCGCGCGTGGCGTTCGAAGCGTTCAAACACCGCAAAGACGTGGTCCTGATGAACGCCGAGATCGACGCCACCATCGGCCCGATCATGCAGAGGTATGCCGACAAGCACGGCGTCATCTTCTCCGCGTGCGATGGCGACGAGCCCGGCGTGCAGATCAACCTCTACCGCTGGGTGAAGGGCCTGGGCCTGACGCCGCGCGTAATCGGCAACATCAAGGGCCTGCAGGATCCCTATCGCAACCCGACCACGCAGAAGGGCTTCGCCGAGAAGTGGGGCCAGAACCCGGCCATGGTCACCAGCTTCGCCGACGGCTCCAAGATCAGCTTCGAGCAGTCGATCGTGGCCAACGCCACCGGCTTCGTAGTCCGTTCGCGCGGCATGTCGCGCGGCATGGACTACAAAGACGACGTGATGAAGATCGGCAAGCTCTACGACATCGATGAAGTTCGCCGGCTTGGCGGCGTCATTGATTATGTCGTCGGCACGCCCCTCACCAAGGTGTACGTGCTGGCCGAGCATCCCGATCCGAAACAGCAGCACTACCTGAGCCTGTACAAGATGGGCGATGGCCCGCTCTACTCGTTTTTCACTCCTTATCACCTCGTCCACTTCGAGGTGCCGAGCGCGATCGCGCGCGTGGCACTGTTCCGCGATCACCTGGCAAGGCCCCTGGGCGGGCCGGTGGTCGAGGTTTGCGCCTGCGCCAAGCGCGACCTCAAGGCCGGCGAAGTGCTCGACGACTACGGCATGTACATGACGTACGGCGAAGCGGTGAATGCCGACGAGATGTGCCGCGAACGCTATCTGCCCGAGGGCCTGGTGGAAGGCTGCGAGCTCAAGCGCGACATTCCGAAAGACGGCGTCCTGACCTACGACGACGTGATCCTGCCACCCAATCGGCTGGCGGATCAGTTGCGCGCCGAGCAGTATCGCGTGTTCCGCGGCGAGACGTGGCTGGAAGAGCGGGTCACCGCGGGCGCGCACGCTTAACCAGCAACAGGGGCCGAACCGGAGAACGTTATGAAGGTCGTTCTATTTTGCGGCGGTCTGGGAATGCGCATCCGCGATGCGGAGGACATTCCCAAGCCCATGGTGCACATCGGCTATCGGCCGATCCTGTGGCACGTGATGAAGTACTACGCCCACTTTGGGCACAAAGACTTCATCCTCTGCCTCGGGTATCGCGCCGACGCCGTGAAGAATTACTTCCTGAATTACAACGAGTGCGCCTCGAACGATTTTGTCCTGTCAGGCGGCGGGAAAGACCTGAAGCTGATCAACAGCGACATTCACGACTGGCGCATCACCTTCGCCGACACCGGCATCAGCTCCAACATCGGCCAGCGCCTGAAGGCGGTCCAGAAATATCTCGAGGGCGAAGAAGAATTCCTCGCCAACTACAGTGATGGCCTGACCGATTTGCCGCTGCCGCAGCAGCTCGATCACTTCCATCAGCACGGCAAAGTGGCCAGTTTCCTGTGTGTGCGCCCGAACCTGAGCTACCACATTGTTTCGCTGCAGGGCGGCAAAGACAGCCTGGTCTCCGGCATTCACCCCATCAACAACGGTTCCATGCGCATCAATGGCGGCTTCTTCATTTTCAAAAAGGAGATCTTCAACTACATCCGCGACGGGGAAGAGCTGGTCATCGAGCCGTTCCAGCGCCTGGCGGCGGAGAAGCGCCTCATCGGCTACGCCTACGACGGCTTTTGGGCAAGCATGGATACGTTCAAGGACAAGCAGCAGCTCGAAGGTTTGTGCAGTAGCGGGACCGCGCCGTGGGAAGTCTGGAAAAGCAACGGTCGCGGTACCAAGACGGCCAAGGCCTCAGACTGAATGCTTCCGCTAAGCCTGCCGCTCGTCGCCGACCGTCCGCTCAAGGTGCTCTGCCTTGGCTCGCATTCTGATGACATCGAGATCGGCTGCGGCGGCGCCGTCCTGGAACTGATCGCCGGCCGAAAGAACTTGCAATTCACCTGGGTCGTGTTCAGCTCCGGCGGCGGCGCCCGCGAAACTGAAGCTCGCGCCAGCGCCGACCTGTTTCTCCAGGGTGTAAGGCAAAAAGAAGTGCTCGTCCACGGATTTCGCGACAGCTTTTTCCCGTCCGACTTCCCGAAAATCAAAGAAACGTTCGAAGAGCTCAAGCGCGTAACGCCCGACCTGGTCCTGACGCACAGCCGCAAGGACGCGCACCAGGACCATCGCGTGGTCGCCGAGTTGACCTGGAACACATTCCGCAACCACCTTGTGCTCGAGTACGAGATTCCCAAATACGACGGCGACCTCGGGCAGCCCAACGTTTTCATGCCGCTGCGCGCCGCGTCGTACCAGAACAAAGTGAACTACCTGATGGAAGCCTTCGCCTCGCAGCGCAGCAAACGCTGGTTCCAGCCCGAAACCTTCATGGGCCTCATGCGCCTGCGCGGCATGGAGTGCAACGCCGAGAGTGGCTACGCGGAGGCGTTCTACGGAAGGAAAGTGACGCTGGGGCTTTAATTTTCCGGCCTCAACCGGGACCCCGTCAACCTGTCGATGGAAAACCTGAAGCAGAAGACGATCAAGGGAGCTCTGGCCAAAATCTGCTCCCAGGGCGCCACTTTCTTCCTGCGCGTCGGCTCGCTCATGGTGATGGCCCGCCTGCTCGAGCCGCGGGACTTCGGCCTGGTCGGCATGGTCACCGCTGTCATTGGTGTCCTGAACCTGTTCAAAGACTTTGGGCTCTCCACTGCTTCGGTGCAGCGCACCAACGTCACCGAAGAGCAGGCCGCGACGTTGTTCTGGATCAACGTGGCGGTAGGCGGAGCCCTGGCGATGATTGCGGCGGCGGCGGCGCCGGTGCTGGCGACGTTTTACCGCGAGCCCAGGTTGGTGCCGGTCACATTGGTCATGGCTTCGGCGTTCCTGTTCAATGCCGCCGGAGTGCAGCACTCGGCGCGCCTGCAACGCGAGATGCGTTTCGTTCCGATCTCCATGATCGAGGGGCTGTCGCTGCTGGTGAGCGTAATCGTCGGTATCGCGATGGCCAAGGTCGGGTATGGGTACTGGTCACTGGTTGTTACAGGGGTGCTTACTCCGCTTCTCTCCACGCTTTCACTCTGGACGTACACCCGCTGGATACCAACGCGCCCGCACCGCAGGTCTGGCATCCGTTCCATGATGCGCTTTGGCGGAACCGTGACCCTGAATGGCATCGTGGTCTATTGCGCATACAACATGGAAAAGGTCCTTCTCGGCCGGTTCCTGGGCGCTGAGACCTTGGGAATCTATGGCAGGTCGTATCAGCTGATCAGCATCCCGAACGAGAACCTGAACTCGGCGGTGGGCGGCGTGACCTTCTCGGCGCTGTCGCGCGTGAAGGACGATCCACCGCGCTTCCGCGCCTACTTCCTGAAGGCGTACTCGCTGCTGCTTGCGCTGACTATTCCCACGACGACTGCTTTTGCCCTGTTCGCCAATGAAATCATCGTGGTGCTGCTCGGGCAGAAGTGGCATGAGAGCGCGCCGATTTTTCGCCTGCTGGCGCCAACCGTGCTCGTATTCGCGCTTATCAATCCTCTGGGCTGGCTGCTCATTTCTCTCGGGAAGGTGGGCCGCAGTCTGAAGGTCGCGCTTGTTCTTGCGCCGGTCGTGATGGCCGGTTACCTCTCGGGCCTGCGCTATGGGCCCACGGGCGTCGCCGCCGGTTATTCGATCGCGATGGCCTTGTGGACGATCCCGCACATGCTCTGGTGCCTGCACGGCACGCCGGTATCGTTTGGTGATCTGGCCCGCACCATCGTTCGTCCGGCGGCCTCAAGCATGATCGCAGCCGGCGCCGCGCTTGCAGTCCAGTTGCTGCTCCACTCCATGGCGCCGCTGCCACGGTTGGTGATCGGCGGGCTCGTGCTTGCCGGTGTCTACCTTTTGGTCCTGCTGCTCGTGATGGGCCAGAAGGCTGTCTATCTCGACTTGATTTCAACTTTGCGGAAAACCGCTCCTGTCACGAGTGGTGCGGCAGCTTCGGCATAACCGGCTTGAAGCTGCTTCGAGCTACAGCAGGCGTCGCCGGCGTTGCGGCGGGGCTGTGGCTGATGCTTACGATGGCTGCTTGCCGCAGCCGGCCGCCCGTCAGGATTTCGTTCGTCCAATCGGCCCCGAGCGTCGAGGCTTACGATTTCGTCGAAGTCGCCGCCAGCGTCGGGTGGCCCCGCTCGGGGAACCCGTTCACCGATGCGGAGTTCAGCGGATGGTTTGAGCGCGCCGACGGCACCGGCCGAGTGCACGTTGACGGTTTCTGTGACTCCGACGACGGCAGCATCTTTCGCGTTCGCTTCATGCCGCCGGTCCCGGGTGAGTATCGGTACTCGGTGCAGTATCGCCAGGGCGGCGCAGCGGCCGATTTCAGCGGCACTTTTCGGGCGGTGGACGGCCATCGGCGCGGGCCGGTTCGCGTCGACTCGCGTTATCCCTGGCACTTCGTCTGGGAGGGGACCGGCGAGCACTACTTCTTCAACGGCACGACGGCGTACTGGTTGATTGGGTGGACCGACGACCACGTTATCGAATCGAGCCTGGAGCGGCTTCACACTCTCAAGGTCAACCGCGTCCGCGTGACAGTCGCCGGCCGCACTGACAGGTTTTTCGGCGAACCGGTCATGGTAGGGAAGAACTGGACGGTGTTCCTCACTCCCTGGCCCGCGAAGGAGCCGGAAGATACGTTTCACCCCAGTTTCGACTTCAGCCGCTTTTACGTGCCGCATTGGCAGAAGCTGGAGCGGGCGCTGCGCTTCGCCCGTGAGCGCGACATGGTCATCTCGCTCGTCCTCGACATGAACGACAGCCGGACCCATCCCGCCGCCGATAGCGAAGACGAGCGCCGCTTCATTCGCTACGCCGTCGCCCGGCTTTCCGCGTTTTCGAACGTTACCTGGGACCTTGGCGATGACCTCGACACCTATCGGAGCGAGTCCTGGACGCACCGCACCGGCGAGTTCGTATACAAGCTCGATCCATATCATCACCTCGCGACCAGTCATCCCGTGAATCCCGTGCATCAGGACCGCATGGCGGAGTGGTTCGGCTTTACTTCATTCCAGGAGTGGTCACGGCGGCAGCACGTCTTTATGCTCGCTGAACGAAAACGCCAGCAGGAGTTGGGAAGAATCATTCCTCAGACCAATGAAGAATACGGATACGAGGACCACTACCCGACTTGGTCGGCTGGCCTCGGCTCCGACAGCGCCGACGCTTTGCGGCGAACTGCCTGGGACATAGCGATGGCAGGCGGCTATCAGACCACGGGAGAAACCGCCCGCCGGGGCACCAACATTCTTCCCGATACCGGCGGCGGGTGGATGAACGGCCGCGGCGATGACACGATGACCATGCTGCGCGGCTACTCCTACATGGTCGATTTCTTTACCAGCTTCGACTGGTGGAAGGCCGATCCGCACGATGAGCTGGTGAATCCGGGAAACTACTGCCTTGCCGAGCCGGGATCGACCTATGCTGTTTACCTGCCGCATGGTGGCCGGGTCACCGTACGCCTCGGAAGCGGCGCGTACGCCGCCGAGTGGTTCGATCCGGCCACCGGAAATCGAACTGATCTGCCGCCGGCGCGCGGTCCGATCTGGATTTCGCCGGTTGCGCCGGATCAGAACGACTGGGCCCTGCTGTTGCGCAGAAAGAGCGTCCATTGATGGCAGAAGCTCCGCTGGTCAGTGCTGTGATCGCCACCTATAACCGCGCCTACATTGTCGGCGAGGCGATTGACAGCATTCTGGCCCAGACCTATCCGCGCGTGGAAGTGATCGTTGTGGACGACGGGTCGAAAGACGGCACGCCGGCCGTGTTGAGCGAGCGATATGGCGACCGCATCCGGCTCATCTCGCAGAAGAACGCGGGCCCTGCCGCGGCACGTAACCGGGGTGTCCAGGAGGCGCGAGGCGACATCATCACGTTTCTCGACTCCGACGATCTGTGGCTGCCGACGTACATCGAACGGCAAGTATCCGTACTGAACCGCGGCGGCGCGTCCATGCCGTGCTCGCTGTCCAATGCCGACCTGCGCATCGCCAACGAGTCGCGTGGCACGGCATTTCAACTGGCGCGCATGTTTCCCGCGGAGCGTGAAGGCATTTGGCTCAACCCGGCTGACGTGCTCGCCAGCCGCTACGTGATGTTCAACCAGATGGTGGCCATCCGGCGCCAGGTGCTGGAGCGCATCGGCGGCTTCGATACCACGTTCAAATACGGCGAGGACTGTGATCTCGAACTCCGGTTGTCGCTGGAAGGGCCCTGGGGCTTCGTCCGCGATCCGCTGGTGATCTACCGTGAAGGTTCGGCCAACAGCTTCTCGCAGCGCGCCGCCAAAGACGAGGTCGTTCTCAAGCAATGCATCGTGAGTATGCGCGAACGCGCTCTCACTTTCATCGAAGGCAAGCCGCAATTTCGCGCTTGCCGCAAGTACATGCGGTGGGAGCTGAGCCAGATGCGCTTGGAGTTGACCGCCGCCCGGATGGCGGCCAATCCCACCTGGATCAGCGGCCTCACCAGCAAGCTCCTCAGTCTCGGCGTGAAGCTCGGCAAATTCCTGTACCGGCGCTCGCCGTGGTATCCCCGCATGGCGGTCGCCACGCTCCGACCGGCAATATGAGACGCCACACAATTGCAGGCCCTGCGTTGCTGTTCATGGCGGTCCTGCCGCTTGCTGCGGCGCACGCCCAGACCGCGGTCGCCGACGCTAACGCGCGGAAGCCTCTCTATTACCGCGATCCCATGCATCCGTCGTACACGTCCGACAAGCCGGGTAAGGCGCCCGACTGCGGCATGGACCTGGTGCCGGTCTACGCGGACGATGCTGGCGCGAGCAGCCGGCCGGGCACGATTCAGCTGACTGCGCAGCAGCAGAAGCTCATGGGCATTCGCCTGGCGCGCGTCGAAAATTCCACGGGAAGGCGCACCATTCGTACGATCGGCAGGGTCGCGGTTGACGAGACCCGCGTGTTCCCGCTGATCGCGGGCGCCGAGGGCTGGGTGACGCAGATCTTCGCGTCCACAACCGATAGCACGGTCCGCAGAGGACAGCCGCTCGCCGCCGTCTACGGGCGCGATTACACGGCGGCGGAGCGCGCATACATTTACGCGCTGCGCACCGCGGCTAGCCAGTCGGCTGTGTCACAAGCTGACCCCCAGGACACGCCCGCCGCCAACATCAAGGAAGCACGCCTGACGCTCGAGAACATGGGCTTTGGCGAGGAACAGATTGAGCAACTGGCCAGGAGCCACCAAGTGATTCTGAACGTCACGCTTCAATCTCCGGCTGACGGCATCATCATCAAGCGCAACGTCTTTCCTAAACAGAAGTTCGATCGCGGCGCCGAGCTGTTCCGCATCGCCGACCTGAAGCACGTATGGATCGTGGCTGACCTGTTCGGCGATGATGCGGCGCAGGTGCACAGCGGCGCAACCGCGCGGATCTCCATTCCCGGGCGGCCGATGAGCGGCATGCGCGCCACCGTCAGTGAGAGCCTGGCGCCCTACGACGAGGCCTCGCGAACGCTCAAGTTGCGCCTCGAAGCCGACAATCCGAAGCTGGTGCTCCGACCCGACATGGTGGTCGATGTTGAGATATCCACCAGCCTTCGGCCCGGGCTGGTCGTGCCCGCCGGCGCTATCGTCAGTTCAGGTGCGGGCAAAACAGTTTTCGTGCAACGCGGCGATGGTTCCTTCGAAGCGCGGCCGGTGGTCACCGGCTGGCAGACTGCGGCCGAGGTCGAGGTCACACACGGCCTGCGCGAAGGTGAAACGGTCGTCGCCTCCGGCAACTTCCTCCTCGATTCGGAAAGACGCATCGGTCAGGGCGCCTCCCGCCAGCAATGATCAACCGGATCATCGATTTTTCGGCGCGACATCGCCTCCTGATCGTCGCGGGCGCGGTATTCGCCGCGCTCCTGGGCTGGCGTGCGCTCAAGCGCTTCCCGCTCGACGCGCTGCCGGAGCTCGCCGACACCCAGGTGATCATCCACTCCGCCTGGGACCGCAGCCCGGAGGTGATCGATGCCCAGGTCACGTACCCGATCGTTTCCAGCCTGCTTGGCGCGCCGCGCGTCAAGTCAGTGCGCGGAATCTCGGACCTGGGTTCGTCGTTCGTCTACGTTACGTTCGAAGAGGGCACGGACCTTTACTGGGCGCGTTCGCGCATCATCGAATACCTGGCCACCATCCAGCCGCGGCTGCCGGAAGATGTTCGCGTCGAACTCGGGCCGGATGCCACCGCGCTCGGTTGGGTCTTCCAGTACGCACTGGTGGACCGCTCCGGCACTCACCAGCCGGATGAGCTTCGCTCCTACCAGGACTGGTATCTGAAGTACTACCTGAAAGCGATTCCCGGCGTCGCTGACGTCGCGACTGTGGGCGGCTTCGTTCGCCAGTATCAAATCAACCTTGATCCCAATCGGCTGCGCGCCTACGGCATTTCAACCAAGCAGGTCGTCGCCGCGTTGCGGGGAAGCAACAACGAGGCAACCGGCAAGGTCGTGGATTCGGGTGGCGCGGAATTCATCGTCCGCGGGCTCGGCTACGCGCATAACACTGCCGATCTTGAAAACATTCTCGTTGCCACCGCGCCCGACGGCACGCCCTATCGCATCAAGGACCTGGGGCACGTCGCCATCGGCTCAGATTTCCGGCGTGGCGTTGCCGATCTGGATGGAGAGGGCGGAACCGTCTCCGGCATCGTCATCATGCGGCAGGGCCAGAATGCGCTGGAGGTGATCGACCGCGTCAAGCAACGGTTGCGCCAGCTCGAGCCGTCGCTGCCGAAGGGAGTGGAAGTGGTAGCGGTTTACGACCGCTCAGACTTCGTCCGGCGCTCCATCGACAATTTGAACACCACCATCGTCGAAGTGATGTTGACGGTCGCGATCGTGATCCTCGTTTTCCTCTGGCACCCGCCCAGCGCCAGCGTGCCACTGCTGACCATTCCTTTCGCCGTGCTGATCGCGTTCGTGCCGTTCCAGATGCTCGGCCTGAGCGCGAACATCATGTCGCTCGGAGGGATCGCGATTGCGATTGGGGCCATGGTCGACGCTTCCATCGTGATGGTCGAGCAGACGCACAAGAAGCTGGAGGAGTGGGACCGGCTCGGGCGCCCAACCGAGGCCAGCTCGATCGTGCTGCGCGCCGTGAAGCAGGTGGCTCGCCCGAGCTTCTTCGCTTTGATCGTGATTGCCGTCTCGTTCACTCCGGTGCTTTCGCTTCAGGCCGAGGAAGGCCGTCTTTTCAGGCCGCTGGCTTACACCAAGAGTCTCGCCATGCTGATCGCGGCGGTGCTGGCCGTGACTCTGGTTCCCGTCTTGCAGCTCACCTTCATGCGCGCCGAACCGGTAAGCCTGCGACTGCGCTGGCTGGAGGGCATCATCAACCGCCTCTGGGTGGGCAGGATCCATCGTGAGGAGCGGCATCCGCTCACGCGCTGGATGGTGCGCGTCTATGAGCCGATCGTCAGCTGGTCGCTCTGCCACAAGCCGGTGGTCTTCGGAACAGCGCTGTTGATGGTGGCCCTGACGATCCCGGTCTGGATGCGGCTGGGCGCCGAATTCATGCCGCCGCTCGATGAAGGGGTTCTGCTCTACATGCCGACCACGATGCCCGGGATTTCGGTCGGCCAGGCGGAACAGCTGCTCACCGCCACCGACCGTACGCTGCGGGAATTTCCCGAGGTGGAGCGCGTGCTCGGGAAAGCAGGACGCGCCGATACGGCCACCGATCCGGCGCCGCTCTCCATGCTGGAGACGCTGGTGGTGCTGAAGCCCGCCAGCCAATGGCCGCGCGTGCCCCGCTGGTATTCCTCGTGGGCGCCGGGATGGCTCAAGCCCGTACTCAGCCGCTTCGCGCCGGAACACGCTTCGCGCGAAGAACTCGTTCGCCGGATGGACCAGGCGCTGAAGCTGCCCGGGCTCGCGAATGCATGGACCATGCCCGTCCGCGGACGCATTGACATGCTGGCAACCGGCGTCCGAACGCCGGTCGGCCTCAGGATTTCCGGCTCCAACGTCGCGGAAGTCGAGCGCCTCGGCGTCGAAGCCGCCAACCTGCTGCGGTCGGTTCCAAACACACGCGCGGTGTTCGCCGAGCGCGCCGCACAGGGAAATTTCCTCGACGTTCAGTGGGACCTCGCCGCCATGGCTCGGGCCGGCGTGACCATGGAAGACGCACAGTCCACGGTGCGTTACGCGATTGGCGGTGAGAACGTGAGCGTCATGCTCGACGGACGCGAGCGGTATCCCATCAACGCGCGTTACGCCAGCGAGTTTCGCGATAGCGCGCAGAGCATCGAACACGCCCTGGTGCCGGCTGCAAACGGCAGCCGGCAAGTGCCCGTCAGCGAGATCGGGCGTGTCGTGGTAAGCACCGCCCCGGTCATGCTGCGCAACGATGACGGTTTGCTCAGCGAGTACGTCTACGTCGACGTCTCGACCGAAGACCTTTCCGGCTACGTGCGCGAAGGCGATCGCCTGCTGCGCGAAAAGCTGGCGCTGCCGCCGGGATACTCAGCATCCTGGACGGGGCAGTACGAGGCAATCGAGCGCACGCGCCGGCGCCTGTGGAGCGTCGTTCCCATGACGCTCCTGATCATTTTCCTGTTGCTCTATGTCAACACTCGGTCTGTGCTCAAGAGCGCCATCGTCCTGCTCGCTGTGCCGTTTTCCGCGGTGGGAGCGATCTGGGCGCTGTATCTGCTGGATTATCACCTGAGCATCGCTGTCTGGATTGGCCTCATCGCGCTGCTCGGCGTGGACGCTGAAACCGGTGTCTTCATGCTGCTGTATCTCGACGACGCCTACGAGCGCGCCCGCCTCGAATTCGGCAATACTGCCGACGCCCTGCAACGCGCCGTGCTCGAAGGCGCCGCGCGGCGCCTGCGTCCCAAGGTGATGACCGTGGCGACCATGTTCTTCGGCCTGCTGCCCATCATGCTCTCAGCCGGCACCGGTTCCGACCTGATGAAGCGCATCGCCGCCCCCATGATTGGGGGGATTCTTACCTCGTTTGTGCTGGAACTTTGGGTGTATCCGGCGGTGTATCACGCGTGGAAGGTGCGCGCGGTTCGGAACCATGAAATGGCGTCCGCCGAGGTTGAGCTGAATCTCTCATAAGATGTTATAATTCAGATGTTTGCGTAGTAACCAATCCCTCCCCGAACGTAATGCTTCCCCCATCTGGCGCGGTTTACTGCTGGCCAGAGTTGAACTAAGATTCGGCCCCTAAGTGCCAAGTGCATTCATCCCGCCATCCGGCGGAGTAGGTAGAAAAAGGACTGCCCAGGTGCTACCGACACGCAAGGTGTTTTCGGCTCACAATCGGCTCGTTGTCACGGCTGGACTCGTTGCCCTATTTATCGCCATTACCACGCCATCATTCGCCCAAACGCCCGGGTTGGTTGCTGCCTATGGGTTTAACGAGGGCTCCGGCACGACGCTCACCGACAGTTCAGGAAACAATCTGAACGGGACCATCGTCGGGGCGACCTGGGTTTCGACCGGCAAGTACGGGAAGGCGCTGTCGTTCAATGGCAGCACCAGCTACGTCGATCTGGGAAACCCAGCTCAACTGCGCCTGACCGGCAGCATGACGGTGGAAGCGTGGATCAATGCTGCGGCGAATCCCGCCGATGACGGCCAGATCGTAGCCAAGTCGAACGACGCCGCCGGCTGGCAGGTGAAGACCTCGCCGGACACGGGGCCGCATACCTTCGGCGTTGGTGTTTCAGGTACGTCCAACAGCCGTACGCAACGTTATTCAACCACCGTCCGCGCGTTGAACACCTGGTACCACGTTGCTGCCGTTTATGACGCAACCGCAGGCACGCTCAGTCTCTATGTGAACGGTGTTCTGAATAACGGCACACTCAGCGGAACCGTCCCCGCCTCTCAATTCGACCAGGCGGTAAACGTCAACATCGGCCGCCGCACTGGGGGTTACTACTTCAACGGTCTGATTGATGAAGTGCGCATTTACAACCGCGCACTTTCCCAAAGCGAAGTCCAGACCGACATGAACACCCCGGTACCCGCTCCAGCGGGTCCTGACACCACGCCGCCCACGGTTTCGATCACTGCGCCGGCCGATGGGGCGACGGTCGCCGGCACGACCACCCTCAGCGCCACTGCGAGCGACAACGTCGGGGTCGCCGGGGTTCAGTTCCTTCTCGACGGCGCCAACCTCGGCGCCGAAGTCACATCACCCCCTTACAACCTGCAATGGAACAGTGCTACGGCCAGCCTCGGCCCACACACGCTATCCGCGAAAGCTCGCGACCTCGCCGGTAATACGGCGTTCAGCACCAGCGTTTCCATCACGGTTGCTCCTCCCGGACCTCCTCAAATCGGCCAGTGGTCGTCGGTCATGAATTGGCCCATCGTGGCGGTACACGCCTCGCTGCTGCCATCAGGCGATGTGCTCGCCTGGTCCGACTTCACCGCCAGCGGCGGAGCCCAGCTCTGGCATCCCGGGACGAATACGTTTACCGATGCCAGTTACAGCACGACCAACCTGTTCTGCTCCGGACATTCGTTCCTGGCGGATGGCCGGTTGTTTGTCGCCGGCGGAATTGTTGGGCTTGTAGATGATGTTGGTCCGCGCGACACGGAAACCTTCGATTCCAATTCGAATACGTGGACGGCAGGCGGGTTTGCGGTCACCGGCAGATACTACCCCACCAACACAACGCTGCCGGACGGTCGCGTCCTGATTCAGGGAGGCACCACAACCTGTACGTCATGTATTGCTGACGTGCCCGAAATCTACAACCCGGTCACCGGAACTTCGAGCCTGATGGCCGCGACTACGAGCCAACCGAGCTTCAAGTACTATCCACACTCCTTCGTCTTGCCGGACGGCCGCGTACTGGTAACCGGTCAGGATGACCGGGCCAACATAACGCAGGCCCTCGATCTAAACACCCAAACTTGGACGACCATCGACAACCGCATCCTCGACGGTCACAGCGCCGCCATGTATCTGCCCGGCAAGGTCATCAAAGCGGGTACGGCGACTGCGGATGATCCAGGACATCCATCCGCCGCCACAACCTACGTCCTCGACATGACGCAGGCTTCCCCCTCGTGGCAGTCGACGGCCCCGATGGCGTTTCCGCGCTCATTCTTGAACCTTACGATCCTGCCCGATGGCCAGGTGCTTGCAACCGGTGGTGGAACAACCACCGATCCCGCGAACTTCAGCACCGCTGTTTACGAGGCGGAACTCTGGTCCCCATCCTCCAAGACGTGGACCACGATGGCGCGCATGCAGACGCCGCGCCTCTATCACTCGATCGCGCTGCTGTTGCCGGACGCGCGTGTCCTCGTGGCAGGCGGCGGACGTCAAACGGCCCGCCAGCAGCCCGATCCGGCCGATCAGGCCAATGCCGAGATCTACTCCCCGCCGTACTTGTTCAAGGGGCCACGGCCAACGATTACTTCGGCCCCGGCTCTGCTGCAATACGCCACAAGTTTCTCGGTGTTGACGCCCGATGCCTCGCGGATCGGTTCGGTATCCCTGATCGCGCTCGGCGCGGTCACGCACGCCTTCAACCAGAACCAGCGTTTCGTACCGCTGACCTTCCAGGTGAAGAGCGACGGTACCGGACTCGATGTCACCGCTCCAGCGGACGGCCGCATTGCGCCTCCGGGGCCTTACATGTTGTTCCTGGTGGACAACACCGGAGTGCCCTCGGTCGCGGCCATGACGCGCTTGCCCCTGGCCGGCGGCGACGCGCAGCCCCCTACCGCGCCGGGTTCTCTGAGTGCCACTGCCGCGGGCAGCACCGTGAATCTTACCTGGTCGGCTGCGACCGACAATGTGGGCGTGACCGGTTACAACATTCATCGCTCGACTACGTCGGGATTCGCGCCAAGCGCTGCCAACAAGATCGCGCAGGTAGCCTCGACCAGCTACAGCGACACGTCGTTCAGTTCGAGCGGAACGTACTTCTACCTCGTCACGGCGCAGGATGCGGCCGGTAATGTCGGGCCGCCGTCGAATCAGTCGTCCGCTTCCGTGGTCGTTGACACGACCCCGCCGGCGGTTTCGATCACCGCGCCCGCCGGGGGCGCCTCCGTAAGCGGAACTGTCACGGTGACCGCCAACGCCACCGATAACGTTGCGATCGCCGGAGTGCAGTTCCTGCTCGACGGCGCGAACCTCGGCGCGGAGCAGACCGGAGCGGGGCCGAATTACAGCGTTTCGTGGAACACGACGGGAACCGTCAATGGGGCGCACACGCTCACCGCGCGAGCCCGCGATGGAGCTGGCAATACGGTCACGTCAAGTCCAGTTAGCGTCACGGTGGTCAACGCCGGTGGCAACGGTCTAGTGGCCGCCTACAGCTTCGACGAAGGCACCGGCACCACGGTGAGCGACCGCTCCGGCAACAACATTACCGGCACGATCGTCGGCGCCACGTGGGTCACCACGGGCAAATATGGCAAGGCCCTTTCATTCAACGGCAGCAGCAGTTACGTGGATCTCGGTAACCCGACGGCGCTTCAGTTGACCGGCAGCATGACGCTGGAGGCCTGGATCAACGCCGCCGCTAATCCGGCCGACGATGGCCAAATCATCGCCAAGTCGAACGACGCCGCCGGCTGGCAGTTCAAGACAACGCCCGACACCGGTCCGCAGACGTTCGGAATTGGAGTGTCGGCCAGTGCGACCAGCCGAACCCAGCGCTACTCGGCGGGCCCACGCTCATTGAACACCTGGTACCACGTGGCTGGCGTCTATGACGCAACCGCCGGCACCCTCAACATCTATGTCAACGGGACGCTTTCAAACGGCTCGCTGGTAGGGACGATTCCCGCATCGCAGTTCAACCAGTCGGTGAACGTAAATATTGGCCGCCGCACCGGTGGCTTCTACTTCAACGGGCTGATCGACGAAATACGCATTTACAACCGCGCGCTGTCCCCGGCCGAAATCCAGAACGACATGAATACCCCGCTGGGGACGGGGGCGCCGCCCAACGACACCACGCCGCCGACCGTCTCCATCACCGCGCCTGCGAATGGGGCAACGGTTTCCGGCGCCACCTCGGTTACGGCCTCGGCCTCGGACAATGTTGCCGTTGCCAGCGTGCAGTTCAAGCTTGATAACAACAATCTCGGCAACCCGGTCACGACCGCGCCTTACACCATTTCCTGGGATACGACCACCACGACTGCCGGTCCGCACACGCTGACGGCGGTGGCTACCGACACTTCCAACAATTCAGCGACCAGCGCCCCGGTTAGCGTCACGGTGGGCTCCGGCACCGCAGCGACCATGGGACAGTGGTCCAATGTCACAAACTGGCCGCTGGTTTCGGTGCACGCCAATCTCTTGCCGAACGGCCAGGTGCTGATGTGGGACGGTCAGGGCCTCGGCTTCAATACCTACGTTTGGGATCCGGGAAGCGGCGGGTTCAACTTCTTCTCGTCACCAAACAATATCTTCTGCGGCGGCAACACGATCCTGGCGGATGGCCGCATGCTTGTGGTTGGTGGTCACGTCAACGCGCACATCGGTCTCGACGTCAGCCAGATCTTTAACTCCGCGAACAACACTTGGACTGTCGGACCCAGTATGGCCAACCCACGTTGGTATCCGACGGCTACTCCTTTGCCCGATGGCCGCGTGATCGTCATTTCCGGCGAAAGCAACTGCGACGGCTGCTTCGTGAAGACACCCGAGATCTATGATCCAGTCGCCAACAACTGGACACCGCTCAACGGCGCCAACAATTGGGCCCCGCCCTACTATCCGCACGATTTCGTGCTGCCCGATGGGCGCTTGTTCGTGAGCTCGACGACCGAGGCCCCCATCGCGGCCTGGGTGCTCGACATCGGGCAGCAGAAGTGGAGCCTGGTGGATTCGTCGCACAACTACGACGGCGGCAGCGCCGCCATGTACCTGCCCGGCAAGATCATCAAGATGGGCACTTCGGCGAACCCCGACCTCTCGACGCGCCCGTCGGCGGCAACCGCGTACGTTATCGACATGAACCAGCCGACGCCGGCCTGGCGGCAGATCGCCAATATGGCCTTTGCCCGCACTTATCACACCTCGACCGTGCTCCCGGATGGCACTGTCCTGGTGACCGGCGGCGGCACGACAACGAACGCGATCGATCTGTCAACGGCCGTCCTGGCTGCCGAGTTGTGGGACCCGAACACCGAGGCGTGGACGACGCTGGCCTCAATGCATACGCCCCGTCTCTATCACTCCATCGCTTTGTTGCTGCCTGACGCTCGCGTCCTGGTCAGCGGTGGCGGGCGTTTTAACGGGAATTCAGATCCTACGGATCAGCCGAGTTCGGAAATCTACTCGCCGCCGTACCTCTTCAAGGGTACGCGGCCGACCATCACCTCGGCGCCGGCCCAGCTCAACTATGGCCAGGCGTTTACCGTGCAGACGCCGGACGCTGCCACCATCGCCAAGGTCTCCCTGATCCGCCTCGGGGCAATTACGCACGACTTCAACGAAAGCCAGGTGTACGTGCCGCTCAACTTCACCGCCGGAAGCAGCTCGCTGACGGTCACGGCGCCGGCGAATGCCAACCTGGCAACTCCCGGACCGTACATGCTGTTCCTGGTGAACACCAACGGTGTCCCATCGGTCGCCGCCATGACCAAGCTGCCGGTCCCCTCGGGCGACACCCAGGCCCCGACCGCGCCGACGAACCTCGCTATCACGGCCGCGCCCGGCTCGGCCAGCCTGACGTGGACGGCTTCCAGCGACAATGTGGGCGTTACCGGTTACAACGTCTATCGCTCGACGACTTCCGGTTTCACGCCGGGCCCGGGCAACAGGATCGGACAGTCCGCGACCACGTCCTACACGGACACGTCCTTCACCGCGGCGGGCACGTACTTCTACAAGGTGACTGCGGTGGATGCGGCCGCTAACGAAAGCGCTCCGTCGAACCAGGCTTCGGTCACGATCGCGCTCGACACGACGCCGCCGCAGGTTTCGATCACGTCGCCGGCGAATGGCGCGACGGTTACGGGCACGATCAACCTCGTCGCCAACGCCACCGATAACGTCGCCATGAACCGGGTGCAGTTCCTGCTCGACGGCAACCCGCTCGGCTCACCGGTCACCGGTGCCGGTCCCACGTACACCTTCTCGTGGGACAGCTCCGGCACTTCCAACGGCCCGCACACCATCTCGGCGACCGCTTTCGATGGCGCGAACAATCAGGCCACGGCCACGAACGTGAATGTGACGGTTTCCAATGTCAGCGGCTTGGTCGCGGCGTATGCGTTCAACGAGGGAACGGGCACAACCGTCACTGATCTTTCCGGCAACAACATCACCGGCACGATCGTCGGCGCGACCTGGACGAACACTGGAAAGTACGGCAAGGCGCTGACCTTCAACGGCGCCTCTGCCTACGTTGATCTCGGCAATCCGACGGCGCTGCAGCTCACCGGCAGCATGACGGTTGAGGCGTGGGTCAACGCCGCCGCCAATCCGGCGGACGATGGCCAGATCGTCGCCAAGTCGAACGGCACCGCTGGGTGGCAGTTCAAGACCAGTCCTGACACCGGTCCGCACACCTTTGGCATCGGCGTGTCACCGACCAGCACGACCATCACCCAGCGCTACTCCAACACAGCTCGTGTCCTAAACACCTGGTATCACGTTGCCGGTGTTTACGACGCCGCCGCTGGAACACTGAACATATACGTGAACGGCGTGCTCGACAGCGGCGTGATCCTGGGCACGGTTCCCGGCTCGCAGTTCAATCAGGCGGTGAACGTCAACATCGGCCGGCGCACTGGCGGCTTCTACTTCAACGGCACCATTGATGAAGTCCGCATCTACAACCGGGCGCTGACGGCCGCGCAGATTCAGCAGGACATGAACACGCCGCTGGGCGGAACCCCGATCGCGGCCACGCCTGCCTTCAGCCCGGGCGGCGGAACGTACACATCGGCACAGTCGGTCACTATCTCGGATACGACGCCGGGAGCGACGATCTACTACACCACCGACGGCAGCACGCCCACCACTTCGTCGGCGGTCTACTCCAGCCCGATTTCGGTGGCCACCACCACCACGATTCAGGCCATCGCAGCCGCGCCGAACTTCCAGAACAGCGCGGTCGCGTCGGCCACGTACACCATCCAGCAGCCGACAGCGGCAACGCCGACCTTCAGCCCGGCGGGGGGAACGTACTCGACGGTGCAGTCGGTCACAATTTCCGACTCGACCGCCGGCGCGACCATCTACTACACAACCGACGGCAGCACGCCGACCACGTCCTCCACCGTCTACTCGGGTCCGATCACGGTGAACACGAGCAAGACGCTGAAAGCCATTGCGGCCGCGCCTGGCTTACTGAACAGCGCGGTCGGGTCGGCCACCTACACGCTGGTGACGGCGACGCCGGTGTTCAGTCCGGCAGCCGGCACTTACACGACCGCGCAGTCCGTCACGATCAGCGATGCTACGCCGGGCGCCACGATCTACTACACCACCAACGGCACCACGCCGACCACGTCGTCCACCGTATACACCGGCCCGATCACGGTGAGCACAACGACGACGGTGCAGGCCATCGCGGCGGCCGCCGGCTTTGCGAACAGTGCGGTCGGAAGCGCCACCTACACCATCGGCTCTACCCCGATCGCCTTCTCGCAGGTGAACGCCGCCACGCCGTCGAGCGCGCAGTCAACGGTCTCGGTTGCCTTCCCGGCGGCGCAAGTCGCCGGCGACCTGAACGTCGTGGTGGTGGGCTGGAATGACACCACTTCGGTTGTTAACTCGGTCACCGATTCCCGCGGCAACGTCTACCAGCTTGCGATTGGCCCGACGACGAGGACCACTACTCTGAGCCAGTCCATCTACTATGCGAGCGGCATTGCAGCCGGAGCCAATACCGTCACCGTGACCTTCAACAAGGCAGCCACGGCGGTCGACGTACGCATCGCGGAATATCGCGGTGTGACCACTCTGGACGCCAAGGCAGGCGCCAGCGGTAACGGCAGTTCGGCAAACAGCGGCGCCGCAACCACCACCGCCGCCAACGAACTCATCGTCGGCGCGGCAACGGTCGCCAATAGCACGAAGAGTGCCGGGAGCGGCTTCACCGCTCGCATTATCACCAGTCCGAACAGCGACCTGCTGGAAGACCGCGTGGTGACGGCCACGGGGAGCTATTCGGCAACGGCGACGCTGTCCGGCGGCGGTTGGGTGATGCAGATGGTCACATTCAAGCCTTAACGCGGTTCTACCCCGAAAGGGAAAACGCGCCGGAATTTCCGGCGCGTTTTTTTTGGGGCGGGAACGCTAGTTGTGGACGCTCGCCCTATGGCCGAGCGATTGGAACCACTCCTTGCCCATGTCGGCAATGGCCTCCCCAATCGGCAGGGAAGCGGTTGCCGCGGGTGACGGCACGTTCAGCACGTGAATGATGCGGTCGGCGGTCACGAAGCGGAAATCGTCCACCAGGGCGCCGCTGCTTTCGATGGCTTGCGCGCGGACCCCCGATCCGCCTGGATGCAAGTCTTCGGCCCGGATCTCGGGCACCAGCTTCTGTAGGCCGCGCACGAATGCCGCCTTGCTGAACGAACGGTAGTACTCCTCGGCGGCGTTGCGCCAGTAGCGCCGCGCCATGCGCCGAAAGCCGCTGAACGCGAGGGCCTCCGCGGCGTCGTGCAGGCTGATGTCACTCTTGCGGTAGCCCTCGCGCTTCAGCGCGAGCACCGCGTTGGGACCGGCCTCCACGCCGCCGGTCACGCGCTTGGTGAAGTGCACGCCGAGAAATGGGAAGCGCGGATCCGGCACCGGGTAGATGAGCGTTTTGACCAGGTGCCGCCGCTCCGGCGCGAGTTCGTAGTACTCACCGCGGAAGGGAACGATCTTCAAGTCCAGTGTGGAACCGGTCATGCGGGCAACGCGGTCACTGTGCAGGCCCGCGCAGTTCACCAGGTAGCACGCGCTCAGCTCGCCGGCTTCGGTCAGCACGCGCAGCTCGGCGGCGCTGTTGTGAATTCCCGTCACTCGCGCGCCCAGGCGGACCTCGCCTCCGCGCGAAGCGATGATTTCCGCGTACCGCCGCGCGACAGCGCCGAAATCCACGATTCCCGTGCCCGGCACGAGCATCGCCGCCACGCCGGCGGCATGCGGCTCGATTTCTCGCAGGCGCTCGGGGCCGATCATCTCCACCCCCGGCACGCCGTTCGCCTGCGCCCGCCGATGCAGCTCGGCCAGCGGCCCGCGCTCGGCGTCGCTGGTGGCCACGATCACCTTCCCGCAAATCTCATGCGGCAGCCCCTGCTCACGGCAGAAGGCCTTCATAGCAGCAGCGCCGCGGACGCACAGATGCGCCTTCAGGGAACCCGGCTTGTAGTACACCCCGGAATGGATCACGCCGCTGTTGTGACCGGTTTGATGCGCGGCGACGGCTCGCTCTTTCTCGAGGACGGCGAGCTTCAGTCCGGGAGCGCGATCGAGCATCGCCATCGCGGTCGAAAGCCCCACGATTCCGCCGCCCACGATCACCACATCGAAAGACTCGGCCATGCTGTGAGGTGTCCTCGTTCCCGAGCGAACTAATTGGCGGCGGCGACGGCCGCGCCGCTGCGCCGCGCGCGATAGCGCTCCAGCCATCGCATTTCAAGAAACAGCAGCGCAAGCGCGATCAGGAAGAACACGAACCCTCCCTGCCGATGGAGCCGTCCGGTCAGGAATGAAGGATTCACGTACGCCGCCAGGATCGTCAGGGTTACGATCCGTAACCCGTTCTTGAGCATCGCCAGCGGGATCACGGAAAGGCAAAGGATCCAACGGTTTACATCGGATTGCACGAACAGGTAGCCGCCCACCAGCGCGGTAATCAGCAGCGCCATGCTGGACCGGATGCCGCTGCACTCCTCCGCCACCACAACGGTCACACCCGGCAGGGAGAAGCTGAAACCGTCGCGATAGACCGGCACGTCAAAAAGCCTGAACCCGGCGTGAGCAACTTCTGTGGAGCCGCTCTGCAGCAGATAAACGATATTGTCGACCACGTGAGTGGGCAGCGGCACCATCAGCACGAGCAAACAGAGCGGGAAAAGCGCCCTCGCCGCTGCACGCCTGCCGTAGCACAACACGAAAGCGCTCACGCAAACGAGAACGAACGTTGCCATCGTCAAGGCCAGCGCATCGTCTTGCGACTCAAGTGTGAACTTCCGGCCTGCAAACCACCCGATGCCCGCAACCGCAAAGCCGGCAATCCCTGCCGGAACCGACCAATCCGTGCTGGAAAAAATCATTTCCCGATTGATGAAAACCAGGTAAGCGCTAATGAACGGTACAAGCAGAGTATGCGAGTAATGTTCGTGAGGAGAAAACGAAAGCCTGCCCAGCGTAGTCAGCGGTGCGAAATAGACCGCTACGGCGGCGACAAACATCACCCCGAACCACGCGTGTCGCACCCCGGCTCGGTTGACGCTCGTTTCCAAGGCTTCTCCTAGGCGTTGCGGCCCTGTTGATCCTGATTGCCAGGCCCCATCGGCAGCCTAATACGCGGGCCGATGCGCACACAAGTGCACACGCAAGTCACCCGCTCGGAGACGGTTGGGGCCCCGCAGATCACGCCGAAGCTTCGATCGACGCGGGAGTCGGCGTCTTCAGAAGCGGAAGGAGGACTTCGCGGTTGTGAGGCTGCGAGAACTTCCAGGTGTTCGACTCCAGGTAGTAGTGTGCCACAAACACTCCGTCCAGCACGGCAATCGCCTGGAAGCCGGAGGTCACGTTCAGCGGCATCGCCCCTTGCGTCCAGTTGTAGCGCCAAAGCGCGAAACCGATCATCAGCGCGGCCCCGATCGCGAGCGGGGCATAGAACTTCGCTAACCCATAACCCGCATGGGTCAGGGTCGCAAATGGCCGGTTGGAAAGCTCCCGATTGCTCGTCATGTGAAACAGCAGGCCCAGGTACGCCAGGCAGTGCTGCCCGTTGAAGACGTAAAAGTACGCATTGCTGCCGGTCGTCCCAGGTCCAAGACGGTTGTAGACCGGCCAGTAGATCATCACCGAGATGGCCGTCAGAAAATAGAGAATGCCGGGGATCGAAGGTGGAGAAATCCGCCGCCGCATCCATAGGCGCGCGCCGTAGGCCACGCAAGTGAGCACGAACAGGCCGCGCAGTCCCCACGCGAGCCGCATCAGCCATGGATCGAGGGTCTGCGCCGGAAGCCAAAGGCGCAGCACACCCTCGAAGATTGCCAGCGTCATCAGCTCGTGAAAGATGGTCTTCTCGAGCGTGGGGAGCAGGGTATCCGCCCGCGCCGCCGAGCGCGTGCGATAGAGGCTCAGCACGCCGTAATTCTGCATGGCAATGTGCTGCATGCCCCAGATCGTTGCCACCGTGATCAGGACTCGACTGTAGAACGACTGAGCGTCGAACCAGGGCCGCAGACCGTAAGCCACTAGGATCAGGACGGGCAGCGCGAAGTAGCGCATCCAGTGCGTCCGGTAATACTGGTGGTTCGGCTCATAAAGATAAGTAAAGTTCAGCGTGGCGGCGAAGTGCGGTGTCCTGATGAAAATGTGATAGATAATGAAAAAAGCAACGGTAGAGCCCACTAGCGTGCTGCGGAACACCAATAAACTCACCGGCACCCACCATAACGCGCAGAAGAAGAACAGATCGTAAGCCGGGTTTCTGATCCACTGCTTGGGCGGGATGACGATCTGCATGGTCCCTTGAGCTTCCGAAATCAGCTGTTTTGTCCCGGAACGGCCAGCGACGTCACGGCAAGCGGCCGCTCCGGCTTTTTCACCGATGGCGTACGAGGCTTGCTCATCGCCTGATGGATCCACGCCGGGATGAACAGGGTGGCCGTTGCCAGCACCAGCACAGCGATTTGCGTGCGATCCGAGTAATGTCCAAAACGCTGCCAGTAGATATAGGCGCAGATAGAGATGCAGGTCGCGCCGGCAAACACCTGCAGCGAATGGCGGCCCAGGAACGCCAACGCGCGGTAAAGCGATGTCTCACGCGCAAACGCCTCGAAAGTCCGCGGAACCGACCACACCAGGTATGCCAGCACTGCAAAGTTGATCAGCCGCACGTAATGCTCCACCGACTTCGCGTCCAGCGAGTAGAGGAACGAGAGATAGGTGGCCAGACCAGGGCCCACCGGGAGATGGAACACCGTCCGGTGTCTCAGGATGAAGAACGCCACCGAAGCCGCCAGCGCCACGCACGACCATCCGCGCGAACGAGGTACAGCAGACGGCCGTCCCGATACCTTGGGGAACCCGACTACCATGCCGCCAACAAACAGCAGCTGCCACCCGAGCGGATCGAATCCGCCATAAAAGCGCCCGTGTGTCTGCCCCAGGGCCCAGAGTGCGACGCTGACCGCCAGGACTGCCCCGCGGCGTCCGCGCTGCAGCTGCTTCAGCACGATCGGCGCTGCCGCGATAAACAGGCAGTAGTTCGGCAGGAAATTCTCCAGCCACGGTGGTCGCAACAGGAACAGCGCTCCTTCCACCCATGCTCGCAGCGGAGTGAGCCCGAAAACCGTCCCCGAGTGCACGGATGTCGCCAGCAGACCCAGTCCAAAGAACGTGAACAGCGCCATATGCGTCAGGTAAATGAGCCGCACACGGCGCAGAGCGCGACCGATGGTGGCGTCCATGCCATGCGCAATCAACGCGCGGCCGTACACCCACGCGCTCACAATTCCAGAAAGAAAGACAAAGGTCTCAGCAGCCGAGACAAAACCGAAGGTCTGATAGGTGAATTCGCGAAAAGGGTTGGGGAGGTGGTCCCACGTCATGATGACGAGGCAGAGCCCGCGGATCGCATCTATCCTCTCGTCACGCAGCAGAGGGGTGACCCGATCAGTTGCCATACTCTTGGGAGCACCTTCGTGCTAGGAATTGTACGGGAGTTCCTGGACTATCGTGCAAGTTACGATAGTCACCAACCGTGCATAACTTGGTGCACCGGCTTGCGCTGTAGTCTTCCCGTAGCCACACGACCCCGTGGTTCTGCCAGCCAACTTGCAGAAGTGAACCTGCCTTTCACATTGGCGCAAACCTCTTGCGAGGTGGTGCCAAAGTGGAATAGCACCACAATGGTGCCAGCGCCCCTAAGCCACTCTCCCATAATCAGTTAGGTGCGGTTTCTTGACATCCAGTTACTTTGGAATGCCGGTTGCACAGGTCAAGTTGCGCCGTGCTTCGGGGGTTCGCTGCGGACACCGCGCGAGTGAAGGTCACGTTCTGCAATGCCGGGGACGGGACTTAGGGGGAGATCAGATGCGTAAACGTGCCTTGGTTCTGGCACTGCTCTTCGTTGTTTTGTTTTCGGCGGGAGCAGCCAGGGCCGATGAGCTCCAGTTTTCCGGCGGCATCGTCAGTTTTACCAGTGCTTCCGGTGGAGTGAATTTCTCGCTCAGTAACTTCACGGTCCTGCTGTCGAATCCCAACGGGGATTCGGCTGTGGGCTCCACCGTTTCGTTCGGCAGCAGCCAGCCGCTCGCGTTCTTCGCCACCAGCGGCGGCAACAGCGTGAACGGAACTTTGCTTCCGCCCAATCCGCAGGTTTTCACCATCAGCGGCGCCGGCGGAACGTTGACGGGGAACATCACCTCCATCACCTTGTTCAGCACTGCTCCTGGCATTTTTGGTGTGAGTTTGCTCATCACGCCCGTGTCACTCTCTTCCGGCGCGACGAGCAACATCCTCAACCAGATTTGGAACGAGCCGGGCGGTGGTTCCTCGTTGCTTACATTCCAGTTCAGCAATCCGGATTTCTCCAGCATCAGCCAGATCACCAGCTACACCGGTCAGGGTCTGGGGTCCGGCGCGTCAGGATCGCTCGCAGCGGTTCCCGAGCCGGCTTCGTTGTTCTTGTTGGGTACCGGACTGCTGGGCATGGGCGGGATGCGCCGACGCTGGTTCAGAGGGCGCTAGGTTGGTCGCTTTTCACCTGGCGAGAGGGGCCTGGGCCGCTTGGCTCAGCCCCATTTCGCAAGGCGCTGCGCTCAAGACGGCTTTCGCTGTTCTATGCCCGCTTCTTCTCCCGCGCCCCCAACCAGCCATCGGATTCTGCGGCTGTTGAACCACACTGCCGCGCCTACGCCCGCGCCGAGCACGTTCATCGCTACGTCGGTGGACGACGAATCGCGTCCTGGAATGAACGCCTGCGTCAGTTCTATGCCGCAGCTCAACAGGGCGGCGATGGCAATGCTTGCCGCCAGCGCCTTGCCGCGGCTCCAACCGCCAACCAGCACCAGGTAGGCGGTCACCAGCGCTCCAAACGGCACAAAGCCGGTGACATTTACGGCAACGTCGAGCACGCCATTGCGCGTGAATCGCAAGTCCCACGCCAAATAGTTTCTTCGCAACATCACCACCGTCGCCGGCACGTGCAGCGCAGGCCGCCGCCCAGCCGCCTCATGTGCTTCCGTTCCGATGCGTTCGCGGAATTGGTAGCACGCCGCCTCTTCGGCGGCGGCGCCTAGCTGGCATGCGGTCTGCGCGGCTGCCACGTCCGCCGCGCTGAACGATCGCTCATAAATGGCCAGCGCGCGCACAATCCCCAACCACGAACGGCTGGCGGTGCCGGCGCTTCCCAGCAGCAGGCGGCCGGTATAGCGGGGAAGGTCCAGCATTGCCTTCACTCCGGCCGCCGGCCTGCCGTCAACGTAGAGGATCGTTTCTCCGGGCGCGGTCGTGATCACCAGATGCACCGGCCTGCCGGCGCGCAAAAGCCTGGGCACGGCCGACTCGAAAGAAAAGCGCTTGCCGTCGGGCGACCGATACAGGGCCTTCAGGATCAGGTACGAGCCCCATTGCGATATCAGAAATCGCGGCGAGATGTCGTCTTCGTCGTCGGAAAGAATGTGAGCCATGTCGCTGGCGGCGCTTTTCGACGACTCGAACTCCAGTTCGATCGTGAACGGCGCCTCTTGCCGATCTGCCGCGGGTTGCACAAGATCGCGAAACGCCTGGTCGGAGTACACGATCCCGCGCTCTTCAAAGCGGATGCCGTCTGCGCCGGCAATCCAGCGGGCGCCGTTCGGCGGATGAAACTGCAGCGGCCTCACCCCGGCATACAGGATGATGCCCAGCATCGCCAGCAATGCGACGCCGAGCAGCTTCCGCTGCCGCGCAGTTGCGATGGTGTTGGCGTCCGCGACGGGTGCGTTCACGGACGGGATCAGAAAACCCGCTCAGAAACGATCTGGCGCAAGTACTCGCCGTAGCCGTTGTTCATGGCAGCGGCCAGGCGACCGAGTTGCTCCTGGTTGATAAATCCCAGGCGGTAGGCGATTTCCTCGGGGCATGCGACCTTCAGGCCTTGCCGCTTCTCCACCGTCTCGATGAACTGCGACGCCTCGAGCAATGACTCGTGCGTACCGGTGTCGAGCCATGCGAATCCACGCCCCATGACCTCGACGTCGAGGGCCTTCATCTCCAGATACCGCCTATTCAGGTCAGTGATCTCGAGTTCGCCGCGCGCAGAAGGGCGCAGCGACCCGGCAATTTCGACGACGCGATTGTCATAAAAGTACAGGCCGACCACGGCATAGCGGGACTTCGGCTGCTTGGGCTTTTCTTCCAGGCTGACGGCGTGTCCGTCGGTGTCGAACTCCACCACGCCATAGCGCTCCGGATCGGCGACTGCGTAGGCGAATACGGTCGCCCCGCGCTGCTTGGCGCTGGCGCGCTGCACCAGCGCCGCCAGTTCGTGTCCGTAAAAGACGTTGTCGCCGAGCACGAGTGCAGCCTCGTCTTTGCCGAGAAAATCCTTGCCGATGAGAAACGCCTGCGCCAGCCCTTCCGGTTTCGGCTGCACCGCGTACTCCAGGCGCAGTCCCCACTGCGAGCCGTCGCCGAGCAGTTCGGCAAAACGCGGCGTGTCCTGCGGCGTGGAAATGACCAGGATTTCCCGAATGCCCGCCAGCATGAGCGTGCTCAGCGGATAGTAGATCATCGGCTTGTCATAGACCGGCAGGAGCTGCTTGGAGATGACGTGAGTTACGGGATACAACCGCGTGCCGGCGCCGCCCGCCAGGATAATTCCTTTTCTCATCGCTGTTTATCCCCGCGTCGCGTAGTTCACCGAGATCCACTTCTGGTACGCGCCGCTGGTCACGTTCTGGATCCAGTCATCATTTCCCAGATACCACCGGACGGTGCTGCGAATGCCTGTCTGGAACGTCTGCCGCGGTCTCCAGCCCAGCTCTGACTCGATTTTCCTGCTATCGATGGCGTAGCGGCGGTCGTGGCCCGGCCGGTCTTTGACGTAGGTGATGAGTGAAGCATAATCCCTCCCGGGGCGCTCCGTCGCCAGCACCGAGCAGATTGTTTTCACCACGTCGATGTTCGCCATCTCGCTGCGCCCGCCGATGTTGTAGGTCTCACCCGGCCGTCCGCGCTCCAGCACGGTGCGGATCGCCTCGCAGTGGTCTTCCACGTAGAGCCAGTCGCGCACGTTCATGCCGTCGCCGTACACCGGGAGCGCTTTGCCGTTGAGCGCGTTGATGATCATCAGCGGAATCAGTTTTTCAGGGAATTGCCGCGGGCCATAGTTGTTCGAGCAGTTCGTGATCAGCGTCGGCAACCCGTACGTATGGTGATAGGCCCGCACCAGGTGGTCGGAACCCGCCTTGGACGCCGAATACGGGCTGTTCGGCGCGTACGCCGTCGTCTCACAGAAGGCCGGGTCCTTCGGCCCCAGCGAGCCGTAAACCTCATCCGTCGAGACGTGCAGGAAACGAAACCGCTCCCGCCGCTCCCCGCTTAGGTTCTTCCAGTATTCCCGCGCCGTCTCCAACAGCTGGAACGTCCCCAGGACGTTTGTGCGGATGAAGTCCGCAGGCCCGTGGATCGAGCGGTCCACGTGCGACTCCGCCGCAAAGTGAACAATGGCCCGCGGCTGGTGCTTGCGAAACAGATCCTGAACCAGCGACGCGTCTCCAATATCTCCGTGCACGAACGAGTAGCGCGAGTCGCCGTCGATCGAGGCCAGGTTCTGCAGGTTGCCGGCGTAGGTCAGCGCGTCCAGATTGACCAGCGCCGAGCGCTCATTCGCCAGCCAGTTCAGCACGAAGTTCGAACCGATGAAGCCGGCGCCGCCGGTTACAAGGATGGTTTCCAACACCGCTCGTGGTTCCCCCTCGGGTGACTGCTCATCACGTACCGGCCAGTTTACGTCCAGTTTGGGTCGTCGGGAGAGTGCTTAACTGGTTGATTAGCAGGATTATACCGCAGCAGGTTCAGGCCATCAGCAGCCCCGCGTCTGGCTTCGAATTGGAGGTAAGATGTCGCCACAGCCAGCGCGGCCCCGCTGCGCCGCCGCTGCCGCAGTGCGGCATTACCAAAGTACCGGGAGGCGCAGAATGGCCCCGTGGGGCGGTACCAGGTTGAGGTATAAAGGTTTGTGTTGAGGATCGGTACCGGCTTGCACGCTTCCTGCTGGGAGGGCGGAATTTCAAGATGCGAATCGCAGTAGTGGGATCGGGCTATGTTGGCCTGGTGGCTTCAGCCTGCCTGGCTGAGATCGGTCACGACGTAGTCTGCATCGATAACGATCAGCAGAAGGTCGCCGCTTTGGTGCGCGGCGAGACTCCCATTCACGAACAGTTCCTGCCCGAGTTGCTCACTCGGCATCGCGGAAGCCGGCTGCGTTTCTCCGGAAACCTGGCCGAAGCCGGGCGCGGCGCCCACGTCGTGTTCATCGCCGTCGGCACACCGCCCACCGAGAACGGCGACGCCGACCTCTCGTACGTCGAATCTGTCTCGCGCGAAGTTGGACAGCAGCTCGGCGATTACACCGTCATCGTCGAGAAGAGCACGGTGCCGGTGTACACCTGCGAATGGGTGCGCCGCGTCATCTCGCTGAACGCGCCCTCTCCGGTGGATTTCGACGTCGCCTCCAACCCTGAGTTCCTGCGCGAAGGCACCGCCGTCACCGACTTTCTGTATCCCGATCGGATCGTGGTGGGCGCCGACAATGACCGCTCCGCCAGCGTGCTCCGCACGCTTTACGAGCCCCTGACCAGCGGCGCGTATTACACCCAGCCGGGCGCGATCAAGCAGCCGTCGGGCGGTGCTGACTTTCCGCCGCCGCTCATCGTGACCAGCACCAAAAGCGCGGAACTCATCAAGCACGCCTCCAACGCATTTCTCGCGCTCAAGATTTCCTTCATCAACGCCGTCGCCAACGTGTGCGAAGCCGTGGGCGCCGACGTGGAGCAGGTGTGCACCGGCGTGGGTCTGGATTCTCGCATCGGCCCGCGCTTCCTGAGGCCCGGCATCGGCTACGGCGGGTCGTGTTTCCCGAAAGATGTGCTCGCCTTCCGTGCCGTGGCGCGCGACTGCGGCTACGACTTCCGCCTGCTGGAGGAGGTCACCCGCATCAATGACGACCAGCGGCAGCGATTCCTCCGCAAAGTGCGCAACACGCTCTGGACGCTGAAAGGGAAGCGCCTGGCCGTGCTTGGGCTCGCCTTCAAAGGCGGGACCGACGACATCCGCGAGTCGCCCGCGCTGGCGCTGGTGCAGGCATTGCTCCGCGAAGGCTGTGACGTGGTGGCCTACGATCCCGCCGCCGCGGACCGCGCTCGTGAAGAGCTCGGTGGCGACATCGTGCGCTTCGCCAAAGGGCCCTATGAAGCGGCCCGTGGCGCCGACGCGCTGCTCATCCTCACCGACTGGGAGGAGTTCGCGCGCCTGGACCTGGAGCGCCTGGCAGGCGAACTGAAGTATCCCATCGTCCTCGACGGGCGCAACATGTATCGGCCGGAGGACATGGCCGCGCATGGCCTTACCTACGTCAGCGTCGGCCGCGCCACCATCACGCCGCTCAACCGTCGCGCTGCCATGGCTTCATCGCCTGCGACCGCGCGCGACTAGCCGGCGGCAGCGTCAGGTCGAGTCGGGCGAGCGTGCTATACTCGCCGCCTCTCACACATGTTTGAGCGCAAGGAAACCGGTATACCCGGCCTGTGTGTTCTTGCGCCGCGGGTTTGGCGTGACGCGCGCGGCTTTTTCCTGGAAACCTACCACGCTGCGCAGTTCGCCGAACTCGGTATTCACGACCGTTTCGTGCAGGACAATCACTCTCGCTCGGTGAAGAACGTCCTTCGCGGCCTTCACTATCAGCTTCGTCGGCCTCAGGCCAAGCTTTGCCGTGTAATCCGCGGCGCCGTGCTTGATGTCGCCGTCGACATCCGCCGTGGCTCGCCAACGTTCGGCCACTCCGCGGCCGTGGAACTCTCGGCCGAGAACATGCTTCAAGTTTACGTTCCCGCTGGCTTCGCGCACGGGTTCGTCGTTTTGTCGGACGAAGCCGAGTTCCTCTACAAGTGCAGTGACTTCTACGACGCTGCCGACGAGCGCGGCGTCCTGTGGAACGATCCCGACCTGAACCTGAACTGGGGCCTGAGCGACCCGCTACTTTCCGACAAAGACCGCAGAAACCCGCGGCTCTCGCAGATCGCCGCCCAGCATCTGCCCGCTTACAACGCGCCATGAAGGTCCTCGTCACCGGCAAAGACGGCCAGGTCGGCTGGGAGCTCCAGCGAGCCCTGGCGGCGGTGGGTGACGTCGTCGCGCTCGGCCGGCAGGAGCTGGATCTCCGCAACGTTGACGCGATCCGCCGTACCGTACGCGATCTGCTTCCGAACATTGTGATAAACGCCGCCGGCTATACGGATGTGAACCGCGCTGAGGCCGAGCGCGCGATCGCCGACGAAGTGAATGGCCGCGCGCCCGGCATCTTCGCGGAGGAGGCGGCGCGCATCGGCGCCTTGCTGGTGCACTACTCCACTGACTATGTTTTCAGCGGCGATTTCAAGCGCCCCTATCGCGAAGACGACCCCGTTGGTCCCATCAACGCCTACGGCGCGAGCAAACTGCTGGGCGAGCAGGCAATCCAGGCCGTGGGTGGCCATTACTTAATTTTTCGGACGGCTTGGGTGTACGCCACGCGCGGCAAGAACTTCTTCCTGACGATTTTGCGTTTCGCGCGCGAAGGCAAGCCGCTGCGCGTCGTCGCTGACCAGAAGGGAACGCCGACTTGGGCGCGCTTGATCGCCGAAACCACGGCAGCCGTGCTCCGCAAGCCGGCCGGCGAACTTGCGCAGCGCGCGGGCGTCTATCACTTGACCGCCGGCGGCGAAACCAACTGGCACGAATTCGCGCGCGCCATTTTGAGCGAGGTCGCCAACTCGCACGCGCCCGACGCGGCGGCCTGCCGGCAAGCTCTGGAGCGCCTGCAGGCGATCACCTCGGCCGAATTCTCCACGCCCGCGCGCCGCCCCGCCAACTCCGTGCTCGACAATCAGAAACTCGTACAGGTGTTCGGCATCCGTTTTCCGGGTTGGCGCGAGCAACTTCACCTCGCAGTCGAAGACTGGCAACGCGGCGAGACCACAGACTAGGCGCGCCAGCTTACCGGTAAACTGCTTATAATCAACTACTTGTGGGAATCCTTGGGGCTTGGCAAGCTGTGACCGCTCCGCATGAACCGACGTAACTCTGTTGGGTCGAAGCCGCACCGGCGCGCCGCAACTTGATGCTAAGATGGCCGGGTTACCAACTCTCCTATGGCCACTCAATCCAAACAGTCTGTGGTTGCGCCGCTGCCGCTGGTTTCCAAGGTTCAGGCGCGCGAGGCGCACGTCGGCATTATCGGACTCGGCTACGTCGGCTTGCCGCTGGCGCTCCTGTTCAGCGAGCAGAAGTTCCCGGTCACCGGCTTCGACATCGACCAGAAGAAGGTCGACACCCTCAGCTCCGGCGGCTCCTACATTTTCCGAATCCCGGCGACCGATGTGCAGGCCGCCCGCGGGCGTGGTTTCAGCGCCACCGCCGACTACGCGCAGATCGCGAAGATGGATGCGGTCATCATCTGCGTCCCCACGCCGCTCGACGAGCACCATGAGCCCGACCTGAGCTACATCACCGGTACGGCCGAGGCCATAGCGCCGCACTTGCGCGAAGGCCAGCTCATCGTGCTGGAGAGCACCACGTATCCGGGCACCACCGAGGAAGTGCTGGTTCCCATTCTGGAAAAGACCGGCCTGAAGGCCGCGCGCAACGGCTCCAGCGGCAACCGCGAATTCTTCGTCGCCTTCTCGCCCGAGCGCGAAGACCCAGGCAACGACACGGTCGCTCGCCGTGACATCCCCAAAGTCATCGGCGGGCTCGACGCACGCGCTGCCGAAGCCGCGGGCGCGCTCTACAACTCCATTTTCAACCGCGTCGTTCCCGTCTCTTCTCCGGCAGCGGCGGAGATGACCAAGCTGCTGGAAAACATCTACCGCTGCGTGAACATCGCGCTGGTCAACGAACTCAAGCTGCTCTGCCTGCGCATGGGCATCGACATCTGGGAGGTGATCGGCGCGGCCGCCACCAAGCCCTTCGGCTACCACCCCTTCTATCCCGGCCCGGGTCTTGGCGGGCACTGCATTCCCATTGATCCGTTCTATCTGTCGTGGAAGGCGAGGCAGTTCGACTTTCACACCAAGTTCATCGAACTCGCGGGTGAAGTGAACATCGGCATGCCGTATCACGTGGTGGCGTCGGTCGCCAACGCACTCAACAAGCACAAGAAGGCGCTCAACGGATCACGCATTCTCGTCCTCGGCGTCGCCTACAAGAAAGACATCGACGATCTTCGTGAGTCGCCGGCGCTTACCATCATCGAGTTGCTCCAGCGCGAAGGCAGCCAGGTCAGCTATCACGACCCATATTTCCCGTTCGTTGGCCGCGGACGCCACTACGAGTTGCAAATGAAGTGCGCTCCGCTGGAGGACCTCGGGCAGTACGACTGCGTGCTGATCGTGACCGACCACTCCGACTACGACTACAAACGCATCGTGGACGAGGCGCAAATGGTCGTCGATTCACGGAATGCCACGCGCGGCATCAAGTCTTCCAAGATCGTGCCCTGTTAGCGATTCTTCGCTGATGGCCAAGTACCTCATCACGGGCGTGGCCGGTTTCATCGGCTCCGCCATCGCGCACGCTCTGCTGGAGCGCGGAGCGTCGTTCCGTGGCATCGATAATCTCTCCACCGGCCGCCGGCAAAATATCGCCGCCATCGCCGGCAAGTTCGATTTCCGCCAAGTGGACCTGCTCGACCGCGCCGCTCTCGCCGACGCCTGCAAGGGGGTGGACTGCGTCTTCCACCAGGCCGCCATTCCCAGCGTTCCGCGCTCGGTCGCCAATCCGCTGGAAAACAATGCCGCCAACGTTGACGGCACGCTCAACCTCCTGGTCGCAGCGCGCGAAGCTAAAGTCCGGCGCGTGGTCTACGCGGCATCGTCTTCCGCCTACGGCGAAACGCCGACTCTGCCCAAGCGCGAAGACATGGCGCCCGATCCCATCTCGCCTTACGCGGTCGCCAAGCTCGCCGGCGAGATGTACCTGAAGTCGTTTTACCGCGTCTACGGCCTGGAAACGGTCGCGCTGCGCTACTTCAACATCTTCGGCCCGCGCCAGGACCCGAATTCGCCATACTCGGCGGTGCTCGCCCGCTTCATCAGCTCCATGCTGGCGGGCAAGGCGCCTACTATCTTCGGTGACGGCGAGACCAGCCGCGACTTCACCTACGTGGAGAATGCGGTCCATGCCAACCTGCTCGCCGCCGAGGCGCCGGGCGAGAAGGTCGCCGGGCGCGTGTTCAACGTTGCCACCGGGTCACGCACCTCCCTCAACCAGGCGTTTGCCGCCCTCAAAAAGCTGACCGGCTACACGGGCGAGCCGATCTATGCCCCTGCGCGCGCCGGCGACATCAAGCACTCGCTCGCCGACGTGACCCGCGCCCGCGAAGCCTTCGGCTACAGCGTCCAGGTGAATTTCGATGAAGGCCTGCGGCGCACCGTGGAGTGGTACCGGTCGCAAGCCGCCGCCGATCCCGCCGTCCCCGCCAGCGCTCGATAACACGCTTTACGCCGCCGCCCCCGTTAGAGCATCATAGGTGCGCCATGGCCACTTCCAGCCCTGTTGCCACCGGTGTGGGGGCGTCTTCCGGCGCGATTCCGTTCCTCCTGCTCGTCCAGGGGACCGAGCAGACACGCGTTCCGCTCGAGCGCACACCCTTCGGCATCGGACGAAAAACCGATAAAGATCTGGTGATCGCCGACCCGCGTGTCTCCCGCGATCACGCGCAGATCGTTTTGGAAGGCAGTGACCTGTGGCTCGTCGACCTGGGCAGCAAGCACGGCACCTTCGTCAACGGGAACCGCGTCGAGCGCCACCTGCTCAAGCGAAACGACCGCCTGGAATTCGGTGCGCGCGATCGCGTGTACGTTGTCTTCCAGCCCGACCAGCCGGAAGCCGCCGCCGCTCGCGAGTTCCTCAGCCAGATTTCGGTCATGAATATGCCCAGCCCGGGCGGCGTGCCCTCGGGCGCTGGCGATCTGGAAAAACTCAAGCTGTTCCTCGAGGCCGCGCGCAAGCTGAACACCTCAGGAGTGGTCGACGAGGTTCTCGTCACGCTCATCGACACCACCCTCCGCATCACCCACGCCGAGCGCGGATTCGTATTCCTGCGCGCGCAGGACAAAGAGGGCACGTTGCGCCTCGCTGCCGGCCGCAACTCGCGCGGCGAACTCCTGCTCGACGACAAGACCATCTCGCACTCCATCCTCGAAGACGCGCTCAAGGGCGGCGGCGAGTTTCTGGTCACCGACACCAGCAAGAGCATGGAGCTGGCCTCGCGCAACAGCATCGTCGCTTACGACCTGCGCACCGTCATTGCCATCCCGCTGCGCAAGACGCAGCTCCAGCAGGAGAAGGCGGTCACTTCGGTCGAAGCCAAGGCGCCCGAAGTCCTTGGTGTTCTCTACCTCGACAGCCGCTTCGCCTCGCGCGAGATCACTGCCGTCAGCCACGACATTCTGCGCGCCATCGCGACCGAAGCAGCCGCTCTGGTGGAGAACGCCAACCTGGTGCAGGCTGAAGCCGCCGCGCGCCAGTACCAGCAGGAGCTGGCCATCGCCGCCTCGATTCAGCAGCGGCTCATGACGGTCACCATCCCCGACGTGCCGTTCGCCGCCGTCCGCGCCAAGAATCTTTCCTGCCGCGAAATCGGTGGCGACTTCTACGACGTCGTCCTCACCGACCAGGGCTTGGCCGTTATCGTCTGCGACGTTTGCGGCAAGGGAGTTTCCGCCGCCATCCTGGGCTCGATCATTCAAGGAATGGTCTACTCGCAGCTCACCGCGCACACGTCGCTGGTCGATATCGCCGCCGCCGCCAACAAATTTCTCTGCCTGAAGAGTCTCGGCGAAAAGTACGCCACGCTCGTCATCGCGCACATCAGGCGCGACGGCACCCTCGAGTTCGTCAATTGCGGACACGTCACCCCGCTGCTGATCAGCGGCAACACCGTCACCCGGCCAAAAGAATCGAATCTTCCGGTCGGATTGCTGCCCATGGCCACCTACGAGAGCGGCACAATGAAGGTGGATCCCGGCGATCGCCTGATCGTGGTCACCGATGGAGTCACCGAGGCCGAAAATCCTTCCGGCGAATTCTTCGGCAACGAGCGGCTCGAGAAATCCTCGACCGCAGCCAGCCCTTTCGACCAGATCTTCGAAGACGTGAAGGAATTCTGCGGTCCTGTCCCCTTCAATGACGACTGCACCGTCCTCGAGCTCACCTATAAAGGCTGACTTTCCTTCGTGCTCCATGCCGCTCCTTCGTGTTCTTCGTGGTTAGCTGGTCGGTTTTTTCCTTCCCGGCGCGTGCGCCGTCGGCTTACGATGCCCGAAAGAGCACATGGGAGCAGGCTTGCAGGCGGGAACGGCAACTGACCAGCGCACGGCGCGCCTTCCCGGCCACGCCATTCTGCTTGCCGCCGCGCTGCTGCTCACCGTCGTCGCTTACGTCGGCACGCTCCAGTTCCAGTTCGTCTACGACGACCTGCCGCAGATCGTGCACAATCCCGCGGTTCAGTCCTGGCACTTTGCAGCCGGATACTTCACGCACCACGTCTGGAGCCACGTCTACCCGACCTGGCCGGGCAACTACTACCGTCCGGTTTTTCTCCTTTGGCTGCTGCTGAACTGGACGGCCTTCGGCCTCCAGCCGCTCGGCTGGCATCTCACCACGGTCGCCGCGCACCTCGGCATGGTTGCCATGGTGTACTGGCTCGCGCGCCGCATCACCGGTGACGCTGCCGCAGCGGCAATCGCCGCGCTCCTGTTCGGCGTACACCCAATCCATCTGGAAACCGTCGCCTGGATCTCTGGCGTCAGCGAGCCGCTGCTCGGACTGTTGTTCATCGGCGCGTTCATGTTCTACGCCAAGGCGCGCGACGGGCAGGAGCATCGCGCGCTGCGGTTGATGGTGTCGCTGCTTCTCTACGCCTTGGCGCTGCTGTCGAAGGAAACAGCCATTGTCTTGCCGGCGCTGATCTTCGGCAACGAGTGGTTGCGGACCGATGAGCGAGAAGGCCGGCGTCGCACCAGCGAAAAGCTGCGGGCCGCGGCAGTCGCCATCGTCCCGTACGCCGCAATCTCGGTCGGCTACCTGGCGTTGCGTGCCTTCGCGCTGAAGGGCGCGGTACATCCCGATGCCGAGGTGACGCCGGCCACCGTGCTCCTCACCCTTCCGTCGCTGGTCTGGTTCTATGCACGGCACCTGGTGGCGCCATGGCCGCTGGGCCTGTTCTACGACGTCGGATACGTACTCCAGCCGACCGCGGCGAACTTCGTGCTTCCTCTGCTGTTCGCGTTGTTGTCCGGCGCCGCGCTCTGGGTTGCGGCGCGCCGCTCGCGCGCCGCCGCCGCGGCCATCCTCTGGCTGGTGCTGCCGCTGTTGCCGCCGCTAGGCGGCATCGCCGTTTTCGCCGCGGGCGACATCGCCCACGACCGCTACCTGTACTTGCCGTCCATCGGCTTCTGCATTCTTGTGGCGATCGCACTACGGCGCCTGGCGAACAAAGGCGGTGCCGCTCCTGCCGTACCAGTTGCGCAGTTCGCGGCGGTTGGCGTCATCGGTCTCGCTCTGACTGTGGCCACCATGGTGCAGAGCGTCTACTGGGCCAACAATCTCCTGCTCTATCACCGCGGCGTTCAGATGGCGCCGCGCAACGCGCTGGCTCGCAGCCATCTCGCTACAGAGATGCTCGCCCGCAACGACATCACCACCGCGCTGCGTCTCTACCAGGAGGCGCACGACCTGGACCCGAACGCCTGGTCGAGCAACTTCATCCTCGGATACACGAACTTCTCCATCGGCCGTTTTCGCGAAGCCGAACCGTACTTCCGCCGCGGCATTGAGATCACGCCCACCAATGCCAACCAGTACTTCTATCTCGGCCTGACGCTGATGAACCTCGGCCGCCTCGACGAAGCTGCCTCGACCGCGCGCCGCGCCATCCAGCTCTGGGACAAGGGTCCCGGATTCCACTACGGGCTCGGCCTCATCCTCCAGCGCAAGGGCGACTTGGCGGGCGCGCGCGACCAGTACGCAGCCGAGCTGAAGATTGACCCCAACTCCGGCGCCCGCCAGCAGCTCGCCGAGGTCGAAGCCCTGCTTGCCGGCGGCACGCCTTCATCGCGAACGCAATGAGCACCGACGCGCAACCCGTCGCAGGTCCGGCCGCTCCGGCGCCACGGATCGAGCCGCACGTGCTCATCCTGGCGAGCGCGCTCGTGCTCACCGTCGTCGCCTACATCGGGAGCATCCGATTTCAGTTTGTGTACGACGACGTTCTTCAGATCGTGCGCAATCCGCTCGTCCACGACTGGAGTTCCGTCGGGACGTTTTTCCGCAAGCACGTCTGGGCGTTCGCCTCGCCCAACTGGGCGGGGAACTACTATCGCCCGCTGTTTCTGCTGTGGTTGCTGGTGAACTACAGCCTGTTCGGCCTCAACGTGGTCGGGTGGCACGTCACGTCGCTGGCCATGCACCTGCTCGCCACCTGCATGGTCTATCGGCTCGCAGCGCGGATCACGACTGACCCGGCCACCGGCGCCGTCGCCGCGCTGCTCTTTGGCGTGCACCCCGTGCATCTGGAGGCCGTCGCCTGGGTTTCCGGCGTTGGCGATCCCATCCTCGCGGTGCTTGCCATCGGTGCCGTGCTCGCGTACCTCAACGCCCGCGAGCAGCCCGAGCATAGAGGGCGATGGCTTGCCGTGTCGCTCGCCGCCTGCGCTCTGGCATTGCTCGACAAGGAGACTGGACTCGCCGTTCCAGCGCTCATCTTCACCACCGAGTGGTTGCTTGCTGAAGATGGCGCCCCGCGCGGCGCCCTTGGCCGCGCCAACGTGGGGACTCGGGACCGCGCTCGCGCCGCCCTCCGTGCCGTCGTGCCCTATCTCGCTGTGACGCTCGCGTACATCGCGGCGCGCTCCGCCGCGCTCTCCGGCTTCGCTCATCGCGATACGCACACCAGCGCCGCCACGCTGCTGCTCACCTTGCCGTCGGTAGTGGCGTTCTACGCCAGGCAGCTGCTGCTGCCGATAAACCTGGGACTCTATTACGACGTGGAATTCGTCCTGCACCCGACCGTCACCAATTTCTGGGTGCCGCTGCTGCTCTTAATCGCAATTGCCGCTGGGCTGGTCGCCTGGTCTCGCCACTCGCGCGCCGCGGCTTTTGCCCTGTGGTGGATTGTCCTGCCGCTCGGCCCGCCGTTGGCCGCGACGATTTACTTTGTCCCCGGCGAACTTGTGCATGACCGCTACCTGTACTTGCCGTCGATCGGGTTCTGCATTCTGCTCGCGATGGCGCTGCGCGTTCTGCCGCGCGGTGTGCGTGTGGCGGGCCGGGCCGTGCTGCCATCACTCGCCGTTGCGGTTCTTGCGATATTGGGGACCGCCACCACCTTCGCGCAGAGCGTCTACTGGGCCAGCAATCTTCTGCTCTACAACCGCGCTGTGCAGGTTGCACCGCGCAATCCCAAGGCGCGCGATGACCTCGCGGGTGAAATGCTCGAGCGCGGCGACGGCCCCAGCGCCATCCGCCTTTACCACGAAGCGCAACAACTGGCGCCCGACGCCTGGGAGCCGAACTACTACCTCGGCAGCGTCTATCTGCGCTTGGGCAAGCTCGACCTGGCCGAAAAATATTTACGCCAGGCGATCGCCATTGCGCCCAGCAATCCCGAGCAACACTACTTCCTCGCAGCGACGCTCCTGCGCGAAGGCCGGCTCGACGAAGCAGAGGCCCTCGCCCGCTTCTCGGCCGGGCGTTGGCCGCAGACGCCCGGCTTTCACTTCGCTTTGGGGGTGATCCTGGAGCGCAAGGGAAACCTGGAAGCCGCGCACGACGCGCTTGCGCAGGAGATGCGCATCGCTCCCGGCGATGAAGTCCAGGCCGCGCTCTCCCGCGTTGACACCCAGCTGGCCCAACGCAAGTAACTACGCCGGCCGCGCCACGCGCGCTGTGTCGCGATCGTGCAGCCCCAGCGCCATTTCGATCAGCTCGGCATCCACCGTGCGCGTGTTCTCCACCGCTTCCGCCATCGGGATCGAGACGATGCTGGTGCCGCGCAGCGCCACCATGCAGCCAAACTCACCGTTGTGCACCATGTCGATGGCGCCGATTCCGTAGCGCGTGGCCAGCATGCGGTCGAAGGCGGTGGGCGATCCGCCGCGCTGAATGTGGCCGAGCACCACGGCGCGCGTCTCGAAGTGCGTGCGCCGCTCGATCTCGCGAGCCAGCACGTCGCCGATGCCGCCCAGCCGCACGTGTCCGAATTCGTCCTTGCCCAGCTCCGTCACAACCGGCGCGCCATGCTGCGGGTCCACATCGCTGGCGAACTTCGCGCCCTCGGCGACCACTACCACGCTGAAGTACCGGCCCGCGGCGTGCCGCCGCTTCAACGTTTCAGCCACTTCGTCCACGTCGAACGGCCGCTCCGGGATCAGGATCACGTCCGCGCCACCCGCGATGCCGCTGTAAATCGCGATCCATCCCGAGTCGCGTCCCATGACTTCGACCACCATCACGCGGTTGTGCGCCTCGGCGGTGGTGTGGACCCGGTCAATCGCTTCCGTGGCGATATTGACGGCGGTGTCGAAGCCAAAACAAAAATCCGTCCCGCTCAGGTCGTTGTCGATGGTCTTAGGGATGCCGACGACGCGTACGCCGCGCTGGTGCAGCTTCTGCGCCACGCTCATCGTGTCGTCGCCGCCGATGGCGATCAGCGCCTCAATGCCGCGCCGCTCCAGCGTCTGCGCACAGCGATCCAGTCCGCCTTCATGCTTGGCAGGATTGGTGCGTGACGTGCGCAGAATTGTGCCGCCGCGCGGCAGAATGCCGGCAATCCGGTCAAGGTCCAGATCAACCGCGGAGTCTTCCAGCACGCCGCGCCAGCCCTCGAGAAATCCGACGAACCGGTCCTCGTAGTGGTAGATCCCTTTGCGGACCGCCGCGCGGATGACGGCATTCAACCCGGGACAATCACCGCCGCCGGTGAGCACACCAATCTTCATGCTTGCCTCGAAAACCCTATTCTAGCTCGCGGTGGCACTGGCCGGACTGGAGGCGCGTCAGCTGCGCCACCGCAGCGTGACCGGCCCGCTCATGGGATGTTGCATCGGCTCGCCGGTGGCACGCGACTTCTGCAGCGCGGCCTTCAGTTGCAGATACCAGCGCGCCTGCCGGTCGGCGTCGTCCACCAGCATCAGATTCGGTCTGTAGGGCGCGGTTTCTGACTGCTGGATCATCACCTGCTGGTCCTGCCGCAGGAACTGCTTCGCGAACAGCCGGAAGATGGGGACGATAAACGGCATCCAGGGAAACACGTTCCAAGCCGCGCAGAAATCAATGCGGCAACGGTCGGCCGTGATCGGCGTCACCGTCGCGCGGCTCGAGAACCACGCCGTGCCGCAGCGGATCTGCTCCAGCCGCAGGTTCGGCAGCACGAAGTCAATCGTCGTGGTAATGCTGTCGCCGTACATGCGCAGCAGCCGGTAGGGTGCGCTGTTCTTCGATGGCGTGTGCGCTGCCATACGGAAGCCGAAAGGAATCGGCTCAAAGCGCTTCTCTTTTTCGTGGATGCTTCGCCGGCTGCGCCACCACCACGACTGATGCACGAACGGCCCGTGCGCCGGGTCCATCAGTCCCATGATGCCCAGATCAACGCCGCACGGCAGCTCCGCGCTCAGGTGAGTGATGCGGTAGTTGCGGCTGAACACCGGAAGCTCCGGTGCGCGGCCAGGATGGGGATCGCGATCGCCCGCCTCCGGTATGTACACCCAAATGTAGCCGTCGCGCTCCTCGGCAGGGAAGCAGCCCACGAAGATGCGCTCCACTTTCAGCTTGGAATCCGGCGTCAGGCTCGGAATTTCGCGGCACTGCCCGCTGTGCGCATCAAAGCGCCAACCGTGATACGAGCACTCCACCGTCGCGCCGTCGTTGCGTCCGTACGACAGCGGCATTCCGCGATGCGGGCACACGTCGCGCAGCGCGAACGGACGCCCCTCCGCGTCGCGTCCAACCACCAAAGGAATGCCGAGCAGCATCGCTTTGGCCAGCCGGCTGCCGCGCACTCCCGTGCTGCGTAGCGCCGGATACCAGAAGCCGAACAGCATCTCGCTCTCGCGCTTCTCGGCGCGCGGCTCCTCCGCGATTGAGACGTTTTCGTCAGACATGCCCAGCTTGAGGTTACTACGCGAACCAACCAGTAGCCAGTCGCTGGAAGGCGTGTCATCATGCACGAGCATGCGCGTGCTCGGCATCGATTGCGGCGGCGAAGCCACCGGCTTCGGCGTGGTTGAGCAGGACTCCGCCGGCTCGCTCGTCTACGTCGCCTGCGGCGCCGTGCGTCTCTCCCCGCGCCGGCCGTTGCCCGAACGCCTGAACCAGATCTTTTGTGAACTTGGCGCCGTCATCCAGCAGCACCAGCCCGATCTGGTCGCCATCGAAGACGTCTTCTATGCGGTCAATGCCAAGTCGGCGCTGAAGCTCGGCCAGGTCCGCGGTGTGGCTATGCTCGTCGCCGCGCAGCACGGACTCGACGTCGCCGAGTATGCGCCGCTGAGCATCAAGTCGGCGGTGGTCGGGTACGGCCGCGCCGAGAAGCGCCAGGTGCAGCAGATGGTGGCGCGCCTGCTCAATCTCGAGGCAGCTCCCGAGCCGTTCGACGCCGCCGACGCCCTTGCCATCGCCATCTGCCATCTGCACACGTCGGCTACACTGCTTCGCCAACAGGGCGCAGCCGGACGCTGAGCGATTGCCACCGCGGCCTTCGCAGGCGAAAATGAACGTTCAGGCCGCTTCGCCCGACTGCCTGCTGGACCGAATGCGCACACTTCGCAACCAACTGCTGTTCGCAACCGCTTTGCTGATCGCCGCTTCGGCACTGGCTCAGGTCCCCAAGCTCGATCCCTACGTTCCCGAGCACAAGCCTCGCGTTGCGACGGTGACGTTCTCGCTCGACTTCCCCGGCTCCGATCCGTCGCATTACGCGATGTCAGTTGAGGCCGCCGGCGATGCCGCCTACGCCTCCGACGTGGACCAGAACCCTGCCTACGCCACTCCCTCGTCGTCCGGTGGCGCCGTGCCCCTCGAGCGGTACGACGTGAAGTTCACCATGCCGCAGGCGACTCGCGAGCGCATCTTCGCGCTGGCGCAAAAGTTGAAGTACTTCCAGGGTTCGTTCGATTACACCAAGGGCCGCATCGCCAACACCGGCGCCAAGAAGCTCGTCTACGCCGACGAATCCCGCTACTTCGAAACCAGCTACAACTGGTCGCAGAACGAAGACATTCAGGAGCTGACCAGGATTTTCCAGTCCGTCGGCGCCTCCCTCGAGTTCGGACGCCGCCTTGAGCACCAGTATCGCTACACCAAGCTGGCGCTCGACGACGAACTCAAGCGCATGGAAGACGCCGCCAACGCCGGCGAGCTGCTGGCCATTGAGGCGGTGGCGCCCACGCTCGAAAAGATCGTCAATGACCGCTCGGTGCTGCACATTGCCCGCATACGTGCCCAGCGTCTTCTGGCTCGCGCCGGCCCCGCCCAAGGCGCGACCTCCCCCACAACCCACTGATCCCACTGGCCTTCCAGCGCAAAGAAACCGCAACTGCCGCCCCGGAATTCGTGTCTAATAGAGTGGCTACCAGGGAGACAGCTATGGCCATCCGAGGCTGGTCTCGCATTCTGTGGGTTTTCTCCGCGCTGCTGCTTCTTGCGACCGCTGTATGGGCCGATTCGCAGGCGCGCATCGTTCGTCTCAGCTACGTCAACGGCGACGTCCAGATCGATCGCGGCAGCGGCGGCGGCTACGAACGCGCCCTCCTCAACATGCCCATCGTTCAGGGCACGCGCCTCTGGACGCGCGAGGGCGCTCAAGCTGAAGTCGAATTCGAGGACGGCACCACCATCCGCCTTGCGCCCGACAGCATGATGCAGTTTCCGCAGCTCGGTCTGCGCTCCTCCGGCGCAACCGCAACCGTGGTTGATTTACAGGATGGCACGTTCTACTTCGACGTCCTCAAGCCCGGCGACGATGAGTTCGAAGTCCAGTTCCCGCATCGCAGCATCGCGCTCGAGCGCTCGGTCCGCTTCCGCGCCGAGGTCTCTAACAGCGACTTGCGGCTCGCGGTCTTCAAAGGCGAGCTGCGCGTCTCCGGCGACAACCGCTGGATCACGGTCAAGAAGAACGAGAGCATCAGCTTCGACCCTGGCGATCCCAATCGCTACCAGCTCGCCAACGTCATCCAGCCGATGCCGTTCGACTCCTGGAACGACGATCGCGAGCGTTTCCGCACCCAGTATTCGACCGCAAGCGCCGGCGGCAGCTCTTATTACTCGCCGTATTACAGCGACCTGAATTACTACGGCAGCAATTTCTACGACCCAATTTACGGATGGATGTGGCGTCCCAACGGCTTCGGATACGGCTGGGATCCGTTCTCGTACGGAGGATGGGCCTGGTACCCCGGCTACGGTTACACCTGGGTCTCGGGATATCCGTGGGGATGGGCGCCATTCCGGACCGGCTCGTGGGTCTTTATTCAGGGCCGCGGATGGTGCTGGCAGCGTCCGCCGCGGCACGATCCCCACATCGCCAACTGGCAGCCGCTTCCCGCGGTCAAGAATGTTCCTGCGGGATTCGTGTTGCCGCAGCCGCCTTCGCATCCGCCGGCGAATATCCGCACGAGCGTTGGCACCGATACGCCCATGCGGGGCGGCCAGCCGTTTGTCGGTGGCCGCGACCATCACAGCGATCGTGATCCCTCCGACGGCGCCGTGACCGTCGGCGGCCGAACCTACGTCGTCGGCGATGGCTCACCGGCGACAAACCGTGGCGGCGCGGGCACTGCGGCCGGCCGCTCTGGCCCGAGCGTTGTCAGCGTCCAGCCAACCACGCCAGACGGCGCTCCGGCGATCACGCGCGGCGGCATGCAGGGCCCCGACATTCGCCGCAACGGTGGCGGTCAGGACCAGGATCGTCCTCGCGATCGTGACCGCGGCTGGCGCCAGATGGAGAGCACGCGCTCCATGTCGTCATTCGGAACCCCGACCTCATCGCAGCCGGTCAGCCGCCCGGCAGCGCCAATGCATACCCCGTCATCTTCCGGCCCGCCGGCCTTACATAGCTCTCCCTCCATGCGCAGCAGCGGCGGCGGTTTTTCAGGTGGAGGCGCCGGCTTCTCCGGCGGGGGCGGCGCCAGCGTCTCGCACGGCGGCGGCGGATCGCGCGGCCGCGGGCGCTAAGTGGCCTTCCAATCAGAAAAAGGCGGTCTCACTGGCCGCCTTTTTCTTTTGCCGACGTGCCCCATGTTCCGCGCCGCGTTTTTTGCGGCTAGCGTGAGGTAACGACCTACTGCACCACTAATCCTGCGTATCCCACGACGTTCTGCTTGTCGCCGGTCACGTCGGCCGACGTGGCGTACTTCACCAGGACGGCCTTCTGCGCGCCCAGGCGCAGTGCGGCCACCAGCATCGCCGTCGTGGGCCCGTAACCGCACATGCTGATCTTCTCCCGCTGCACCGTCTCCACCAGCGCGCGCGGATCAAGCGCCAGCACTTTTCCGATGGCTCTCTGGTCTTTCCTGCGCGTCACCGCGTCGGTCTCGTAGTGATTCATATCGCTGGATGCGATCACCATCACCTTCTCCGGCGCCCTCGCGGCGACTCTCGCCACTGCCTGCCCCAAGGCCGCCAGGACGTCGTAACCGCCAACCCCGATGCAGATCGGAACAAAAGTGAATCCCGGCGCCAGCACTTGTAGGAAGGGAAGCTGCACTTCAAGCGAATGCTCCGCCAGGTGCGCGAAGCCGTCTTCTTCCAGGACGTGGAATTCGTGCATCAGCTCGGCGGCGAGCGGCTCATCGATTGCGGCTTCGCCGAGCGGCGTCATCCACGCGCCGCGCGTCATGATGGCCAGCGCTCGTCCGACGCCGGTGTGGTTGGGGCACAGAATGATGAATTTCCGAGGCAGCTTCAGTCGTCCGTACACGGCGCCCGCCACATGTCCGGAGTACATGTAGCCCGCGTGCGGGACCACGCAGCCGAGCGCCTCCACGTCAGCTTTCGGCTTGCCGACCAGCTTCTGCACGTCGCCGAGGAGCGCCTCCGCGTCCCCGGCATAGAAGCGCCCGGCCACCGCCGGACGACGCACCGCCGCCTCCATGCCGCGCTCCTTTCCCGGACTATTTTGCGCCGCTCACCGAGCGAAACACCGCCGCCGCCTGGTCGAGCGTCAGCGTTTCCGCGCGCGCGTCTTCGCGCACGCCGGTTTGTTTCAGCGCCTTCGCCGCGTCGCGATATTGCTCCTTCAGATTGTTGACCAGCGTCTTGCGCTTTTGGCCGAAGCTCAGCTTCAGGAAGTCGAGGAACGCGTCGCGCGGCACTCTCAGCCGCTCCCATTGAGGCGAAATGGTAAGGCGCACGACCGTCGAGAACACCTGCGGCGGCGGAGAGAACGCATCAGGAGGCAGCGTAAATAATTGCTCCACGCGCGCATGCAGCTGCGTGGTCGCCGAAAGCAATCCGTAGTCACTGCCTCCGGCGCGCGCGCTCATTCGGTCTGCCACCTCGCGCTGCACCATGACCACCACGCGATCGAGCATCGCCTGCGCTTCGAACAGATGCAGCAGAATGTCAGACGTAATGTAGTACGGCAGGTTGCCAACCACGTCGGCTTTGCCGGTAAACAGTTGCTCCTTCGGCAGGGCCAGCAACGGACCGGGCCGCCGGTTCAGCAGCTCCACGAAATTTACCGCCAGGACGTCGGCCTCGATGATCTCCACGTTCGGACGCCGCGCGTACTTCATGCGCAGTTGCGCCGCCAGGACCCGGTCCAGTTCGATGGCCATCAGCCGCATGGCGCGCGCCGCCAGCAGCTCCGTCAGGATTCCATGGCCGGGCCCGATCTCCACGACGGTGCGCATCTGCACGTCGCCCAGCGCCGCCACAATTCTTTCGGCGGCTGCGCGGTCCCGCAGAAAATTCTGGCCCAGCTTCGGCTTGCTGCGGGGCGGTGCTGCCTTAGGTGGCGCCGCGCCGCCGTCACTGCGAACGTTGACCCGTTTTCTGGTTGGCATTTAGACTTTGACTTCCGCCCCGCATCTGCTTCTCGCGGCGGATGGCACCGTAACTCTCCCCGGAGGTCTTTTCCCGCATGCACATCGCGTTCGCGGCGCCCGAGTGTGTCCCGTTTTCCAAGACCGGCGGCCTGGCGGACGTTGTGGGCGCGCTTCCCAAGGCGCTGGCCGACATCGGCCACCGCGTCACCGTTTACCTGCCGCGCTACCGCCAGACGAAACTGGCCAAGAGCTGCGTAACAATCCGCAGCATCACCGTTCCGTTCGACGACCGCTATCGCTTCTGCTCCGTGCTCGACGGTGGCTCGATCTCCGGCGTGCAGTACTACTTCATCGATTATCCACCGTACTTTGACCGTGACGCCCTCTACGGCACCAAGGACGGCGATTATCCCGACAACGCCGAGCGCTTCGCCCTCTACAGCCGCGCCGTGCTCGAGGCCTCCAAGATACTCGGTGTACCTGACGTTTTCCACTGCCACGACTGGCAGTCCGCGCTCGTTCCCGTGCTCCTGCGCAACGTCTACGCCGAGGATCCCGCGTTCCGCAACGTGCCCGTCGTCTTCACCATCCACAACATCGGTTATCAGGGCCTGTTCCCGCCCGACATTCTTCCGCTGCTCCACCTGCCGTGGGACCTGTTCACCATCCGCAAGATGGAGTTCTACGGCAAAGTGAATTTCCTCAAGGGCGCGCTCAGCGACAGCGACTTCATCACCACCGTCAGCAGAAAGTACAGCCAGGAGATTCAGACCAGCGAATACGGCTTCGGTCTCGAAGGCGTGCTCCGCGCCCGCTCCGCCAGCGTGACCGGCATTCTCAACGGCGTGGATTACAACGAGTGGAGTCCGGAAGTGGACAAACTCATCGCCGCGCGCTACTCGCCCGCCGACTTCCACGGCAAGCTCGAGTGCAAGCGCGACCTGCTGGCGCAATACGGCCTGCCCGACGCCGACCTGAACCTGCCCGTCATCGGTATCGTCTCGCGCTTCGCCGCGCAGAAAGGATTCGACCTGATCGCCCAGGTGGCCGACCGGCTCGCGCGCGAGGAGATGATCATCATCGCCCTCGGCGCCGGCGACAAAGAGTATGAAGAACTCTTCCGCCGGCTCAGCCAGCAGTTCCCGAAGCGCATCGCGGCGAAGATCGCCTACGACAACGCGATCGCGCACAAGATCGAAGCCGGCTCCGACATGTTCCTAATGCCGTCACGCTACGAACCCTGCGGCCTGAACCAGATCTACAGCCTGAAGTACGGCACCGTCCCCATCGTGCGCGCCACCGGCGGCCTCGACGACACCATTGAGCCCTGGGACCCGCGCACGCAGAAGGGAACCGGTTTCAAGTTCACCGAGTACTCCGGCGAAGCGCTGTTGGCCACCGTGCGGAGCGCGCTCGCCGCCTTCAAAGATAAAGAAGGCTGGAGTCGCCTGATGGCCAACGGCATGGACAAAGATTTTTCCTGGACAGCCTCCGCCCGCGAATACGCCCGCGTCTTCGAGCGGGTGAAGCAATCCCGCGCTGCCAGCGCCGCGTAACCGCAACCGTCAAACCGCCGAGGCCGCCGAGGACGCAGAGATTCAAGACCAAGAACCTCAGCGTCCTCCGCGTCCTCTGCGGCTAGAACCTATCTCATAAATAGAGAAACTGACTTAACACTTTGATCCAGCAACGATTTAGAGCAAACCCGATGCATGCACCTGAGCGATGCGCAGTGGGAAGCGATCCGGCCACTGC